>OGWA01000023.1_pt1 | contig 18209 bp, 6 predicted proteins | sample 1575901 | NCBI WGS metagenome assembly OGWA01 (sample SAMN07581541, study PRJEB24739) | freshwater metagenome
ATTAGCTGCATATTTATATATAGATTCTACAATCTCTCTTCGTATTTGACTAAGGGTAGACTGATCCAAGGGCTCCATTATATAATTTCTTAGGTTTGTCCCAAAATTAGGGAGCATCACCCTCTCACCTCGCTTAGTAAGGAGAAGTTGCTTAACCCCAGACTTTATTACTTCTAAATCCGAAGATTTCTTTAAAAATATACCCGTTTCTGGATTTGAGAAAGGGAATTTAAATCCATAGGTTTTAGAGCCTTTAGATTTTATAGAATATGAAACAGCCTTCGATGCCTGCTGCCCATATACACTAATATCCTGATTTATTGCCATTGTTAGATATACCCGCTAAAGTATATATTAGGTTCTACATCTGGGAAGTAGATTTCACCTGGATCTGTGGTGTTACTAAACTTGAAGTAATTTGTGTAATTAAACGGACTTACCGCAGTGTTATTAATTCTTAGATTATAGAATATTATATCATGTGGTCTATTGTAATAATCACTACTTAATCCGCTTATGGAATTAGATGACACAGAGCTTGCAAAACCACTAGCCGTCACATTTTTAAATACAATATTTTTTGTTGATCCATAAACTCCAGAGGTAAATTTTTGTCTAGTTGAATCAAACACGGAGCTTGAATTTACAATTCTAAACACTGGAGTATCAATTACGTTATCAACAATTACATTTTCAAATGTTATATTAGCATGAGACATTATGTCTGGTGAAGATACATTATTCGTGTTATTTGGGTTACAATTAAATATTTGGAATATTGAAAGAATAGATGACGGGTTAGAATTATCTTTTATTGGCTTTTGATAACTTCCAATTACAATGTCTGTAGCAGATATCGTATATGACTGAATTCCACTTTGATGATAATTCAAGTAAGACATTGCTACTGGACTGTTGTTAGTTGTATTGATGAATAAATTATTAGCATAATAATTTCCATCAGACTTACGTGAAGTTAATCCAGAATTTCTTCCTAGATCAACTAGGCAATTATCTCCATTAAATATGAAACTATCTATGAATGACATTCTCTTTGTTTGGTAGTCAGAGACTATGCTAGGACCAAAAGTTTCTGGGTGCCATGGAGATATTTGCTTGAAGTTGCTTATCTGGTTTATTCCACCAAAAATACTATACCATGGGTTATTAACTATCGTAAGCCCATTGACTGAGTTTCCAAATGATGAGCCCTCATACAAATCAGGATCATCACAACTTCCTCTAATCATTACATAGCCACTATTTAATTTTTCTTGGAATGTTGAAGAGAAATAATTAGAATTAAATGATTCAGAAGACGATGAATCCATTGGCATCAAAATTCCTGGACCCATAAACCTAATATTACTTCTTCCTCGTATATCGAAAGACCCTTTAACTATCGAACCTCCATCAAGATAGATTGATAAATCATCTGCTGAGACAGTGTAGGTTGATATGGAGGACACTCCTGGTCCGAAGTAAAGTATATTCGAAGAAGGTATTAATGGCTTATAATCATCGGCAAAAATAAACAATGGGCAACTTGTTTCATTATTTATAGTTAACCACAGTTTATCTTTTGGATTCATATAGAAATATAAATCATTAGATGATATTGCATAATCTACAGCTTTTGATATTGGTTTAATTTCAACGGAAGATACATTTTGAACCTTGACCATCACTGGGCCTGATGCTCCAAACGTGACCCAGTTCATTGGAGGTAGAGAGCTTGAATTAAATAAATAATTTCCTGATGCAGGGCAAACGGTCTGTCTTGTTGCTGAATAAACATATGTATCAAGGAATCCGCTAGCACCAAGAACTCTAACATCAAACTTAGATCTATAATCTATTGTTTGTGGTGATGCATGTATTTGAGGAATCGTTGGAGTTGGAGTTCTGTTAAATTGATCTCCAATACTAATTCCCTGAGTTAAATTATTTGTATCTGTAAATACTATGTTTACTCCAGGGTTTAATCTTGGGTCTGTCTTAGATTCAGTTTTAGATTTAAACATATTGAATAAATCTTCACCTATTTTAACGAATCCAGATGTATTATAATGAACAGCATCCACCAACAAGTTTGCATTAGTAGGTGGATCATACCTATCTGCTCGTCTAAAATTATTTTTTAGGTTTGAAACAGCAGACCTAAAATTATTCATGTAATAATCAAGCTGACTTGTTGGATTAGTTCTATTACCTTGAATTGGAGTTACCCATATGATATTAGCATAGTTAGTATCAACACGCTTCTCTGTGGTTTCTGGGTAAGTATTTGATGCAGCAAAAGTTAAAATAGTTTTATTAAATAATGAACTTACCTCTGTATCAATTAATTGTTTAGTAGCTTGAACATTAAGAAAATTATCTGGTAAGTTTGTCCCCAGGAAAATAACTCCGCCTTTTAAAACAACTCTCTTGTATTGACTACGCAAAATATTTTTAGCACTAGTGATCCAAGTTTTAAACTTATCAAACAGTTCGTTAGTGCTACTAACGCTCCAATCTTCTGCGGTCGGCCAGTAGTAACCTCCATTAGATTTTATAGCAACAGTTGCGCCTCTGCTGAGTTTTATTACATAAATATCTCTATCAGATATTTGTCTAAGTTTATGGAATAATATTACATCAGCAGCTAAATTATTTTCGGATAATCCTCCTGCTGATTCTGGATTCATATTTTTCCCAGGTCTAAATGGTTCAAACCTTGGGGTTGTAAAAGCTCCAAACTCTCCAGTAGTATCATTGCATACAGTATGCCTGTAAATGTAACATCCAGGGACCCCTGCGGATAGAGACGAATAATCTCTAAATGCTGATAGATCTCTAGCTGCACCGCTTACCCCATCCGCAATAGAATCTCCTATGTAGAAATAAAGATCTATAACCGAACTACCATAGAATTGATTTAACCAACCATGATTTGCTGATGTGGGATATTTTGACTTAAATTTCCATTTAAAGAAATTATCTTTGTTGGAATCAGTTAATTTGTAACCATTAATAAATACATTATCAAATACAATATTTGATGGTCTTGAAGATGCTTCATATCCTGTTCCATAAATCATATTTGAGCTAACCCAAGGATACTTCGCTAATGGATGCGAACTTACAGATATATTTTGAAATATCAGACCTGAAGCTAGTCCACCAAAAGCAAGACCTTGTTGTCTATTTACGGAATCTTTATTCAAAGCATAAGGTCTTTGACCAATCATAAAAATTGGAACATCACAATATTTTTCAACTCGTATGTTTTTAAACAAGGCTGGGGCTAGAGCATTAGATTGAACTCCCCAAGGTTGCCCTGGGACTTGATACAATGCTAAATCATCTGCTCCAAGTCCTGCGTTTATGCTAAAAATTGCAGTTTCAGGATCATTCTCATCTGCAAATTGCTCTCCAAGTGCCCCATATAAAGGGGTGGTGTAGCTCCTAATATCAATATCTATAGCTGAGAATCCTCCATATGGTCTTCTTGCGGGTAACCCAAACTGATCTATGTAATTCCAAGGAGGAGTAAAAACTCTAAATGTAGACCCTCCAGTTTGAATTATATAATTTCCACTAAATAATATATTTTCTTGAGAATCTTTTCCTGGATAACAAGCGTCATCCCCACAAAATATAAAAGATCTTATATGTTTTGAATTTTTATTTGCTGTCGTATGGTCTGGGTCAATCGACGCAACATCTCCTGCATTAAATGCATCAGTATTAAAGTAAAGTCCAAAGTATTTTGTATTATCTACACTTTTTAATTTACAAGTTGCAAAGGCTGTTATAGAATTTACTATTGTTAATCCTGACATTTCTATATTTTTAGTATCTTCTTGAATAAACCAAGCCTCATCAAATGAACTATATGCAAAAAACCCTGTTTGCATTAATTTATTTTGATAACCTAATACGTCTATTTCCCCAGGGTCCCTCCATTTTCTCCAAAAATCATTATCTCTGTGAACATCTAAAATTCCATGCCCTATAAATTTTATATTACTAAGTTGTCTAACTTGAAAAGATCCTACTATGTAAGCACCAGGATGAATGTAATATGTTTTATTTGATTCACATCTAAATCTATTTTTTGAAGAATCAGTTATCCCTAATCTTGCATTTATTGCACTCATCTCATGAATTCCAGGTCCAAATTCTATTGCTCCCTGTGGAATAGTAGAACTTAAAGGATCCGCAAACAAATATAATGCATTTGAAACTTCGTTGTTCATTATGACAACTAACTTATCATAAGGAGAAACACCTCTTATTACTAACTCATTATTGTTAACAATTGTATATTGTTTATTTTTATTGTTTGGGCCTATATCTACCGAAGTTATTGAACCAGCATTTCTTATTACTTTAACATCAGTTGTTGCAGAAGTTCCAAAAGTTAAATAATTAATTTTTACAACTGAACTCATATCCCAGGGAGTTATTCCTAAAGATAGTCCATCATTCTGCCCTGGTGAATTATGAGGATCTGCTGTGTTTCCATATCCATAAACACTATATGGAGAAAACTTCCAAAAACTTGGAATTCCATCAGCATGCCCAGCTTTATAAACAAACGCAGACTTATACTCTATATTATCAAATATTTGAACAGAATATGCAGTAGATTGTATATCCGAATATGATGCTAAAGATTGATTTCTATTTCCAGTTTCATATAACAAAGGATTTGGATAAATATTTATTGCAAATCTTTGAGGACCTAAATCGCAAGGTTCTGTCTGTGTTTCAGTTTCTTCATAAGTAGAACAATCAATAGCAGTGCAGGATCTTGTTCTTCTTCTGACTCTTTGATTGTTTATACAGATACTCCAAGGAGTCCATTCACCCCATGCTCCACATTGTGGAGTGCATCCAGCCCCCCCTGGACCTTGTGGATCGTAGACACAATTTCTAGTTCTGTATTCAGTTTCTGTATAAGTGTAGCAATCAATCGAAGTGCAGGATCTTGTTCTGTAACTTGATTGAGTTCCATTTCTAAGACAAGTTCCCCATGGACTCCAATCGCTCCAAAGACCGCACGCTGCGGGACATCCACTATTCGGGTCTAGTATGATATCTGGAGTGCAGGATCTTGATTCTTCTTGTCTCTCTGTATAAGTATTGCAGTTTATGTCAGTGCAGACTCTAGTTCTAGATCTAATTTGAGTTCTAGTAGTTCTGAAGCATACGCCCCAATCACTCCATGCACTCCAAGGTTGACAGAAAGCAGTGCATCCTGTTGAGCCACCCCCGAGTGGATCAAACTCTGGGTTACATGCTCTAGACTCCTCCTCTCTTTGAGTATAAGTTGTGCAATCTATGGCAGTGCAAGATCTAGTCCTGACTCTGATTTGAGTTCTGCTTCTTGAATTGCATGGACCCCAGTCGCTCCAAGGGCCCCAAGGACCACATGAGGCTTGGCACCCTGTAGGCCCACCTCCTCCCCCACCTCCTCCTCCCCCACCGTAATCTGATTGAAATACAAAGTTATATGGTGCGGATGAAGCGTCTGATGCCGCGAAAGAAATGTCTAAACCAGAAAAAATAAAATATTGATCATAGTTTGAACTTGTTATGTAATTTCCATTTATTTTTACATTCTTAAATGTAAAGTTTCTTGGATACATAACATTGTTCAATGCCCAAATATGATTATAATTTATTCTGTCTGGGTAATTTGGATCACCACTCATAGTCACATCTTCAATTATTACTGAAGATATAATTCCTGATAAAGTATCAGGAAAACCTAACTGACCCCCGTTTGTGAGATAATGACCTGGGGAGGGGACGTTACCTATTAGGAATCCATTAGTATCCATGGGGTCTTCCATTCTAACCCCACTGATATGGAAATCCATGGCTGCATAATTATTGTAAAATACGTTATATGGTGAATAATTTAAACAAATCAACCTTATAAAAGGCCAAGTTGAATTATACCAATTAAAACCATTATTCCCAGTGGTGTCATAGCCTTTGTCCGCCCCAAGACCACCTTTATTAAACCAATAATTAGCTGCATCTATGTCCTTAATAATTATTGGATAGCTCCTAGGATTTATCTCATCATATGGAGAACCCAAGTATGAGATATTCATTGGGCATCCTCCCATGTTATAAGATTGCAAGCTACTTAGTATTATATTACCACCGAAATCTCCGTCAGGGGAATATCCTGGAGTTCCAGTCAAAGAGGACAGTAAGGGTCCTTTCACACAGTTATAAGCTCTTTGATAGGCGAAAGGTGATTCATCGTTAGTAAAAATAAAACTGTGGGTGATGGAACCAACTTTTGTTGTTCTGTCCGCTATAACCCATGGAGCACCCCCTAGGTAATGCCAAGGGGATATAAATTTAACATCATGTATAATATTTGCGCCAACTATACTATCCGTGGATTGCCTAGTTATAGTTATGCCGCTCACTAGCATTCCCGAAGGTGTTCTTTCAACGGGTCCTTCATACCTGAATAAGGCTAAATTACACATTATCGCAGCAGTTAATGGAATTCCATTGCTAAATAATGCTAACCCAGAAGGTTCAGGATTGGCCTGATCTATTTGGTAATTAGATAATACTAAATTTTCATTTGATAATATTCCAGGACCTATAATTTTTATATTATTTTTAGTTCTTAAATCTATTCCTCCAATTACATAAGCTCCACCATCAATGTAAATTGTGTAATCTAACCCATCTTCATATCCTGACAAACTAGACCAAAATTGCCCATAAAAAGTGTGTGAATACGACTGACCGTCGTAAGCAGATAACTGTGGATTTGTAGAAATGTAAGTAGATGAGAAACTACTCCAATAGAAATTTCCAGTTACAGTTACTGGATCACTGATAGCTGATAGGTAATGTATCCCCGGTCCAAAATAGCTACACCTGCTCTCTGGAATTGGAGGTTTTGGGGGATTAGCAAATACGAATAGGAAACTGGAAGTATTATTATTTATTTTTAACCATACGTTATCCAATGGATTCAAATCCATATATAAAGATCCGTTTATGATTTCATGCGCGATGTTTTTTGATTTAGGTCTAATCTCTACAGAATCAATGGAAGAATTCTTACAACTAACTTTTACTCTAGTTGTAGATGACGTTCCAAAAGTTGTCCAGTTCATTACTGGGTAATCACCATTTTTCCAAAATTTATTTCTGTAAGGATCGTTAGCTAAGTCTCCAGATGTGTAATCCGTTCTAGACTGAGCTTGAGCTTTATCAGTGGCTGAATATACATAACAGCTTGAATACGTGTAAACGTCAGGATCATATACTTCTACTGAATACATTCCTGATCGAAGTGTTTCCACCCCTGGACCTGGGTATACTTCTATGCCATTAGATATAGGTTGTATATTTACACTAACATCCCCATAAAGATCTGATTCTATTTGTTTTACTAATAAATAATAATTTTCAAAACTATTTGTGCATTCAGCAAATCCTAAAGATATTCTCAAAAACCAAGTGGTTAACTCATCATCATATTTCTTCCAATCTATACAATCGTTAAAGACATCCTGCGTCGAACTAAATTCTGGGATGACCCCTACGCCAGATTTATAGTAACAAGCCCCACTTGGATGACCTGCATCCCGGCTGTAAAAACACACTGGTTTATTAGCTGCCGATAGATTTAATCCCCCCATGAAACCTTTAAATAAAGTTGGATCAGAAACATACGGAACAACACTAGAAGATTCTAATTTCCATGAGGATGATGGAGCAAAAGGATAGTATGACTGAAGTATTAAATTTCTTGTTCCAGGATCTAACAAATTTACAGGGTATCCGAGAGGCTCTTGGCCTACAGTGATTCCCTCTAATTCTTGTATTGGCAAAGCCTCTTGCAGCTTTTCTAAAAGTTTTATTTTATAATAAACTAATTTATTCCTGGTATAATCGGAATATGCATTTGGAAATGATGGATTTAATAAATTCCAAATTTGATTTATAGCATCAAACGAAAAAAATAATCTATATTCGTTTGACAATAAATTAAAAGGATCAAAAAAGTAATTTAAAACATTATTTAAAAATGTTGAATTCTGTCCAAGAATTAAATCATTTAATTCTAAGTAATTAGCGTTAGACTCATACGCCAATCCTTGTTTTTTTGATAACGGATTGCTTGCAAATGGGGCAAAATTTGTTCCAATAGTATCAAGATTTAAATCTACTATGGAGCTAGAATTTCTGCTTTCTAAAATAGAATTTCTAATTTCATACCATGCTGATGAGGTTTCAGAAACTGAAAATCTATTTTCCCATCTTTTAAATAACCCTAATGCTGAATACTCTTGAGAAGTGTAAGGACCATAATCAGATATTTGTAATTGTTTAGAATAAAAATCAAATTTTTGTTGGAAATCAGAAAATAGTATTTTATTAAAAAATTTATTAGAACTATCTTTTATTTTACTTATGATATCTTTAGTAATTTCTTTTAATTTTGTAGAATCTTCTTTAGATCTAACTTGACCATCAACAAATATTAATCCCTTAGAGTCATTTTTGTATTTATTGCTAAGATTTCTATCAACTATTGAATCAGCAATAAATCCCATATTTAAAGAGCTTAAATCTGAAATATCAGATTTCAAGGAATTAAGCTCACTATAATCTCCAGCATTTATAGGCAACAGAGGCTTGTTTGAAATACTTGCAGCAACCATAGCTTGCAAGTAATTATAATATTTTTTAAATGGGCCAACAGACTCGTTAAATTTGTAACAAATAAAATCTAAAGAACTACAAATATTAATTTTCTCTTGAGAAAATTTTATATTTTTAGTATCACCAGTTAAATATTTAAATGAACATGTTACTTTTTGATTGTCTGGGATTAATTGTTTTAATTTTGTTATTGCAGACGTAACGAATGAATATGCACTAACATCTGACGGGTTTTCTGTTGAATTAAAATCTATGTTAGACATTACTTCCCAATTAAGGGTAGATTTATAAGAAGAAACTGCCTCTACAACATCTTCAAAATAATAATTTCCGCTTGTCTCCATTGAAGACGGAGACCTCGTTACTAGAGAGTGCTGGAATATTGTTGGGCAGCGTTGAAATCCGACTAGACCGCTCGCCATTGCATCATACAGGCTTGATGGATCTTTGCCTCCTGCCGCATGAAGCCTAGCAGTTGAGTCTAGCCCACTAGTGTCGTTTGGAGTATCAGATTCAAACAATACCCATTGGAGGTAAATTTTCTTATCCTGTGCTATTCTTGCTAACTTTTTTATTCTTGAAATAAATTTGTCACCTAATGCAGCCCAAGCAAATAAATCTAAATGAACTCTTAATAAATTTACACCAGATTTTTTTAATAGATTTATTTGTTGAATTATATCTTTTTCTCTAAAATGCGCCCAAGTTGATATGTAAGTTGCTCCATTAAATTTAAGTTCATCAGAATTCATAGTGGGAGTTATACCACTAAAAGATGAAGTTGTTGTTGGCACATGTCCAGATTCCCACCAAATAGAATCGTAAACAGGAGTGAAATCTACTCCTCTGCAATTATTAAAATAGTGACGATCATTCATGAGCTAGCTACCTCTTCCCATCCAAGATAAAGTGTATCTATATTCTTAAAGAAACCTTTTTGAGCGTTATAGTTATTTAGTATTTCTTCCGAAGAAAGAGGTTTAGAATAAAATTTTAAACTGCCCAAATATCCACGTAATCCACTTATAATTCCTCCATACTGCCCACCCATAAAGTTACCAGTGGTCAATCCATCAGTATATCCCCCTCCGACAATCCAAGGAGTAAAATATTTATCCAACTTAGGCCCATATTTAATTTCTATAGGATAATTAGCTGGCAGGGAGCTTGTGTTATATTCAAAACTATTAGCCCTCTTAAATGTGGGAAGGTTTGGCATTGTGTAGGGTTCGATTCCAAATGTGTAGGATAAACTTGAAGTTGTAACTAAATTTGAATCTAAGTATACTTTTAATTCATCCCGGCTTGGATCAAATACTACAGCCACATGACAGAATTTTTCCTCACATGAGCTAAATGATACCCCATTTACGGATTCCGTAACCTTACAAATCATGGAGTGGTATCTGCTTCCGTCCAAGCATACACTGTTGTCGTAAGCAGATCTATTAACTAACCCGACAGAGCTTGAGCTTAAAGATTGAGTTGTTGCCAGGAAAAACGCTGATTGATCAGCAGGATTATCGTCAGTTTCATTAGATGCTGATAAACTTAAAGTTAACCTACGATCTCTAGTAAATCCTAAAATAAGCCCGCGAACAACTTTATCACTAGTGTCATTTATTGCAGCCTCTGTATTTCCATTAGGAGTTCCTGCATATCCGGTGTTTTCATTTGCTAATACTATTCGATACAAACTAGATACAGATCCGCTATCATATCCCTCATCAATCGACATAAGATTGGGAGTATGAACCCAGAAGTCTATCGTTGCTCCATTTCTGTTATACAGAAGGTCTCTAAATTGTCTAGTGCTAGGAATTCGTAGGAATGACCCAAGCCCGCTAGCCTGCGTTGGAGATGAATCTGATTGCTTGGTTATGCCTTGTAAATAAGCTATACCAAGACCAGGGCGGAATACTTCATCCTGTGATTTAGCTATTAATTGTGCAAAATTCTCCGAACTTACAGCATAGGAATTTCTTGAAGTGAATGCGGTTGATGACGGTAGCTCAACGTCAGTATCCAAGAAGTTATACATAGCTATCATACCATCAGTCGTTACAAAACTCTCTGCTGGTAAGATAGGAGCATCAGTTGACATTACTGAACTGCCATCATAAATTATCGCACCGTCTCCAAGCTCTGAAATTATTAGATGCTCAACTGACGAGTGTCTGGTGTTAGCTTTAGCTACACTGTATGAAGCATCTAGCCTGACCGGGGAGACCACGCCAGAGATATCAACTTGTGAGAATGATAACGACTTTTGCTTCTGGATATCTATAGCTATATTCAGACCAGCTAAGTATGAGAAGTCATTTACGGGAATCTGCCCAACCTTAAATTGAACATCCTTGCCATAAACGGAAGGGAGTTTTATAGCTAACTCTATTTGCTTCTTTCGTTTATTAATTTGTTGTAGGTGAGTTGTATTCTCTGAAATTAGAGCTTGTCTGTAATTATAAATGATTGATTCTGATTCTCCATCAGCTATCAAATCTGTAATTTGTGATGATAGGTCGTATATTCGTTTGTTCTTATTACCTATTAACTCTTGTAAGAAACCATCGTTGTCATAATATTTTTGCAGTTCTACAGAGTTATCAATCTTGTCGGGATCAAGAATTGTATTGACATACAATTTTAGATCTTCAGTAGAGAACGCATCACCTCTTCCCCCAGTGTTAGGTGAATGAGCAAATTTCCATCTATCACCTTTATTAAGCTTACTAAGTTTATTGTCTATGTATACAAGTGCAGGAGTTATCCCGCTTGTTTGAGAGTCGAAATAAATACCATCATTAGATAATATGAACTGTCCAAAGGTTGACCTTGGCGGGCCATACACTAGCCTAAATATTTCTTTGGCTGTTGGCTCCTCTGGGAAACAATCAATAATTAATCCAGTTCCAGATAAGGCTTGTGCTGCTTCACACTTGAATCTAGGCTCTAAATCTGGGTTGGCTATTCTTTCTCCGATTACGTCTCTGATTGCTTCTATTTGGGCTGTGGCGGATGCAATAAATACCACGGCACCATTTACGGCTAACTTGTCTATCGCATAGTTACTTTCGACATAATCTGCGTAAGCCTCAGGAGTAAGCCCAGCTAATTCTTGCCCTGCGTTTCCATTTTTAAATTTTAAATAATCTCTGTAAGACCTAATACAATCTTCAATAGCTTCTATTTGTTGTTTAGCAAGTTGATAATTAGACCATAGCCCAGCAGCTAGCCCAGCAACTCCATTTAGAGCATTAAAAAAGCTTGCGATACCAGAATCATTACCTAATTTAGAAGCAGCGGAAACAAACTTAAATCCACCCTCTTCGGTATCCCATTCAATTATACCGAACACGTTTCTGAGCTTGGCGAATACAGCCTTCACAACGTCATCTGCGAGGCTTACGCCATTCTCCATCTCAGTCATCATCCCAAACAAAACAGGCGTAGGAAGGACGCTCAGAACGTCTTTGGCAAGGCCCATAAGGCAGGAAGGAACTCCGAAAGCAGTTCCAACTGAATCTACGACTGATCCCCCCTGGGACTGAACTGCCGCCGCCGCTTTTAAATCAAATTTAGTCATAATTAATTTCTATATTTACCTAAAACTGGTGTTGTGAAATTTTCTATGGTTGGAGGTGTTACCGCACCACCAGTATTTAGGTTTAATGGGCGACCAGTTAATCCTACATTTGATGCTAACCCACCCGCCACTACGGCAGTCCCAGCGGAAGTTAAAGATGATTGAACACCAGATTTTATGTTTACTGATCCTAAAGCATCTAAATTTATGTTTCCTCCAGCTTGGATATTAACATCCCCGGCAGGCGAAACTAAATTAATATTTCCGGCTGTGTATAAGGTTATACCTCCGACACCAGATTTTATTTGAATCACACCCTCGGGCGTGGATATTAAAATTCTACCAGCATCCTTGGATACTGGATTAGTTATACCTTGAGTGTAGATGTTAATATCTTTCCAGCTAGCAACAAGATTTATATTTCCGTAGGGAGATAATGGATCAGCATTTATTCCCGTAGACTGATTCTCAATAGTGATGTCTCTGCCGTCTAAGACTGTATATCTTAACTCACCTGAGTCGGTGGTCTGACGTATGGTGTTCTTAGATTTTATATCAATAGAGTTGCTAGAGTGGACTGAGTTTCTGTTAGCTGTGATTGTTATCCCGTCACCATCTTTGTTTCTAAGAAGAACACAATCCAGGTCTGGGTTATCACTAAGAACTACCTTGTGACCTTGAACGCTTCTAAGCTGAACTTTAGAATTGATAGGTTCATTTGAGTTGGAAAAGTAATTAGATATTTTTAATCCAGCACCTTTGAAGTCCGTGAAATACATTGCTCTTGGACTTCCTTTGTCAGTGTAAATTTGTTTGCCTGCTATGCTGTTTATCAATCCCTTAACCTTGTCAGTTACTTTAGGGATGCTCAATACACCAAGTAACTTCGGCTCACCAACAATAGTTGAAATATAGTAATAGGTCGCAGTGTCATCCTGCTGTGCGACTAGTATTTCGCTGCCTTCAGATGGGGGTGCAAATATTCCGCCCTCGTAAGTGCTGTATGAGGGTGAGGTGTAAATAACATCAATCGCATCATCTGGGAATTTATAGTTCGGCCCTAGCAATGCAGATAACTTTCCACTCTTTGTGTAGTCTATTGTTGAATGAACTAGAACCTTAAGTATTTTCATATTATTGAAGTGTGTCTAATAGTAGCTTCTGTATCACAAACTCGGAGTAACACTCTTGTGGAGTTATTACGTGTTTAGCTCCAATAATATTATAAACCCCAGAGAAAAAATCTAAATTATTTTTCATATCTTCTGTTTGTGGATTAATTGGAGATACTGAGCTAATTGTTCTTTTTGATAATAAAATGCAAAGCTTTCCAGCAGTAGTCCTGAAATTTGATAGATGAAAAAATGGTAAAGTTTTTATTGTTACTGTGGGAGATGTAGTTTTGTATAAATACTGGAACATGGAGGCTTTTATATTCTTTTCTCCAGGTAGTCCATTCTTATTTGATAATGTCAATGCTGGTGGATTTAGGAATGAGGCTCCTTTACCGACTGTAAACACTGCTTCTATTAATGTTGATAGCCCATTAATTTCTGTATTGATATCATAATTTTCTATTAGATCTTGATTATTGTTAGAAGAAATTAATTCTCTTGCTATTAAAGAGAAAAATAATTTATTAGCTTCCGATCTATTACTTCCAGTATTGTATAGATGGTCAACTAAAATAGAACCTCTTTTATTTTGTTCAGAAACTTTTCTTAATAAAGATAATGGACTTACAAGATTGAACGTAGGGAAACTTGCGGGATTATTCGTCGTGTATGCTGGGTCAGCAGTAATTTTTTGATCTACTAAAAATTTCTCTATTATTTCTTTAATAAAATCTTCGTATTTTTTATTTGTTACTTGATAGATTTTAGATTTCTCGTAGTTTTGTTTTGCTTTTAAAGCTAAATCATCTATAAAATCAGTCTTAACATTAAAATTTAATGATGCAAAATAACTGTCTATATTATCTATATTAATACTTATAACATTACTATTCTTTAAATTATTCATGAATATCGGGGTATCAGAAAGTTTTAATAAATTAGAATTAGATAAAAATTTTGTAAATTCTAAATTAGATTTTTCATTCAACGCCAATTCATCTAAGATAATTTGCTCAGAAAATGCAGAAGACGTTTTGCCCCTAGACACTAATTCAAAAACTTTTTTAGCATAATCATTACTAAGTAATTTAGCTTTAAGATCTTTATTCTCTAAATCTAGTATGGGTTTAAATTCTATAGTAGAATCAATTGTCATGTTCTTATCGAAAACTATAGAATTTCTATATAAATAATTATCTACTACAGATCTTACTCCAATTACAATACACCTTTTGTCTTTATCTGGGATGATTCCTTTCTCATACCACAGGTTTAAAAAATTAGTATCGGTCTCTTCAAATAAGCACAAGGCATCTGTGGTTGCTATCCCTGCACAAGTCGCTATCCCCTGAAATAATACATTTAAACATTCATGCCAATCAAAAATATTTGGAACTAAATTAGATTTAAATCTTTCTTTCTCACTAAATCTAATAACATAATATGGAATTTTTTTTATAGCTTTAGTTGGGGAAGCAATTGGCGCATTATTAGACTTATTTTGCTGTGAAATTAAAACTTTATTTTGAGGAATTATTCCAAGCTTTTCTTTCCATTGCTCCTCAAGTTCTGTTGGAGTTTGAGGTGCTTGTTTTGGCTGTTGAAGTGTAGTTATTGATATGCCAGTTTTCTCTGGAGTTGGTTTATTCCCTAATAAAGAGGGAAAAGCTAAATCTAATTTTATAGAATTTTGTTCCCCTTTTTCTTTTGTCACATCAGTTGTTGAATTTTGAGTTGAGTTCAGAGGTGGAGATATTGTTTGAGGTATATCTATTAAAATATTATCCACTCCAGCAGTTACTTTTAAACTTAGTATACTAGCATATGCTTCTATAAATTGCTCTGGTGATCTTATTTCAGGTTTATTTTTAAAATAATTATCTATGTCAGGAAGCATCACTAAGACATTGTTAGTATTACACGCAACCTTAAAATATTCTTGTAATAAATTTCTTATGTTTAAACTAGGAATAGTTAATGAATTAGTTCGTATATCACAATTTAATTTATAATGTAAATTATTTAAAAATGAAAATTCTAAATCAGGATTTACTGCTCTAACATCATACAAAAATTTTCTTCTAAATATTGGATCATTTGACGGGACAAATTTGAATGTGTAAACTCTTCTTCCTTGGGAATCTATTTGTAATTCTGCTCCATTAAACTCAGCTACATGTGGGCTAGACCAATTAGTAATATCTTCACCAATTCCAAATGCAATGTAATAATCTTGAGTTACTTTAGTTTTTGTTAATAACTCAGCTATGTCTGTATTACTAAAATCAGAATATTTTATTACCTTATGTAAATAACTATCTATAAACGATTTATCTAGAAAGGACGTTTCAAAGTTTCCATCAGTATCTGTAAATGTAATATTAAAAAATTTGGTATTTTTGGTGTTGTATCCAAGATCATACTCAAATGAGGTTAAATATTTATTGTTGCCCGTAGACAAGAAAAACAATCCATCAGTTGATTTTATCTTTTTTGAATTTATAAATTTATTACCTGAAAACAACTGCTTCATAGCAATGTAATCTTTGGTAATTATTATATTTGGAATTAAAATCTTAGTCATATCACAGCACTGGTATCAAAATTCTATCACCTACATTCAATGATTGAAAAGGGTCAGATAAATTATTATACATCATTATTAACCAGTCTTTTGTCACTGTTCCATAAAAAGCGTATGCTATTAAATCTGGTCTGTGCTCCATACCTGCTGGGACATAAGCTACTTCAAAATTTGATTTTTGTAGCGTATCAATATACTTAGATACTTCTTCCCCGTTTCCAACAATTAAAGTTTTGTTGTCATGGGAAACTTCGAAAGATCCTAGCACATAATGATTTCTATATTCCATGATTAATTAGGGTCGTAATAATTTGAAGTGTAAGGATCAGTTGTTCCACGCTCAATGACAGCTTCCCATCCAGCAGCGTTTTCTCCCTCAACATATTTAAATGGAACAAAACTTCCAAAATCTCCAGTTCTATTTTCCGATAAATTTAAGGTAACTAATATCCTTCTAGGAGTTAAAGTTACTAGATCGTATCCTGCGGATTCCTCGATAGAGACACTGTATGAATTACAAATACATGGAATGTTGTTATACATAGTTCCATGATTTATATAAATAGTTGGTGGACCTAAACTTGTATTGCTTCCGCTATTCAAGGTAGATGTTCTAACGACGTTTAGCCATATCATCATATAATTTATGGCATCTGAAGTTAGTTCTGTTTTTTTTGTAACTCCAAGTAATTTTTCGAACCAAGTTATTTCATCATTATCAAATAACCATGTTGGTTTGCCTTCAGAACCTTTAAAAAAATCTACAAAGGAGTTTCTTCTAGGTCCATCGACATTTACATTTGTAAACACCGGAGAGTCCTTACCATAACTATCCCTAGCTTGTCTAAATTCATCAATGGCTTTTTGTTGATAATTTATACGATTGCCTAGATCTTTATTTGATTTGTAAACTTGCCCAAGTTTAAATATACTTGTAAAATTAGAGCTGATGAATTCTCTGTATATTTTAAATTGATTTACTCCAACAGGCAATCCAACTCTAAGGGAGTATTCTGCGATATTTGGCAATGTCATATGGAAGCGTAACTGAAACTCTCTGGATTTCGCTCCCATATAAGAGTATAAGTTTCCTGCACGCCCAATTAAGTCTATTGTTGCCAAATTAGATCTTTGAGATTCTGAGATCTCAATATTTTCCAGCATAGGCAAGAAAAATTCTATTGGTGGATCTCCTCCCCCCTGTGGATATTGATAATACAAGTAGGATCTATCCGCTAGGTAGCGAGATGAGTAAACCGATGCTTTATTTCTTCCTGGTCCTGGCATATTATGGAGGTGTTAATAAAGATTGTGGTGGCCTCACAGCCGATGGTTTTGTAGTATTGTTCATAATACCATCTAGTTTTTGAATCATCTCCTGGAATAGTCCTATACTCTTAGCTTGTAATGCTGCACTATCTCCAGGTCCAAGTTGTTGAATTTGATTGCTAATTATTTTAGCAAGACCTATTGCTGTTGAATTTGATTTTTCTGGCTGGGTTGGATCAACTGTTTTAGTGTCAATTGATTTCAAATGATTTGCGGATTTCGCAGCTAACTCAGCTTGCAGCCTTTCTTGCTCCGCTGAATCTTGATACATATCATAAATTGCAAAGCCTAATCCAGCTATTGCACCCACAGCAGTTCCAATTGGACCAGCAACGCTCCCAGCCAATACAGTTGACCCTAATTTTGTTAACAGAGACCCTGCTCCCTTAACTATTCCGCCACCCAACGCCGCGCCGCCTGCCAATGATGCCGCACCACCTACAATTCCAGGAGATATCTTTAGTAGTGTGTTATTCAAGTTTACTAGCACGGTTTCCATTCTGTTATAGAATGCTTCCTCAGCAGTTCTAAATGTAGATGAATCTTGAATTATCTTCCCTGCCGCTTGGGTGTTTTCTTCCAAAGCCTTTACGGCAACATCTAAGTTCTGTAAGTTTGCTAGCCCACCAAAAGTCTCTGCCATTCTCATGAATGGATTCATCATATTTCTATCAGTTCCAGTTGGTAATATGCTTTTTGAAAATGATTTCATATCAGATAGAATCTGACGAAGCATCATTGCACCCTTAGCTGGATCTGCTTCTGCTAATAGCCTTGAAACATTCTCTGTTTGTCCTGAGATTCTCATTAAAGTTTCGTTGTTGACATCAAACAACATTCCAACTGCTCTTTGAATCTCCTCTGCGTTTCTACCTCCTGTCTCTTGAATCAA
>OGWA01000024.1_pt1 | contig 17477 bp, 23 predicted proteins | sample 1575901 | NCBI WGS metagenome assembly OGWA01 (sample SAMN07581541, study PRJEB24739) | freshwater metagenome
TTTTTTTTTTTTTCAAGCAGAAGACGGCATACGAGATCATAGCCGGTGACTGGAGTTCAGACGTGTGCTCTTCCGATCTGTTTCCCAGTCACGATACCCGCCGAGGTAGACGCGCTGCACCGCAAGGCCATCGTTCTAGGCACGCAGCGCCTACTCGACCGCCTGCGCGCACAACACCCGCGCATCGTCGCACACCTCACCCGCAAGCAAGAGCAAGTACAGGAGCAAGCCTAACATGACCCATGACCGTGAATATTACCGCTGCCTGCCAGACAGTGAACTAATCCGCCGCGCCCGCGATAGCGGACATGAACTCTGCATCGCCCTAGGCGAACGGCTGGAGGACTTAGCAGACATCGAAAGCACGTATGAACTCTGCATCGCCCTAGGCGAACGGCTGGAGGACTTAGCAGACATCGAAAGCACGTATGAAGAGGTTTGCGAAACTTTGGCCGAAGCGCAACGCAAGATCGCCACGCTAGAGGCCGATCTGGAAGCCCTAGAGCGTGACTTTGAGGCCCTACAGGACGCGAGAGGCTGACCATGGGCTATTTCCTCGCCCTAGCGGCCTTGCTGGCCCTCGCAATCATACTGGAAGCGGACAACGAACAATGACTGACATCATACCCGCAATCGCCATCATTAGCCTGTGCGCCAACGCCGTGCTGCTGATCGCCTACGCACTCATGTACCGCCGCGCGGCGCAGAACGACAGCCGCGCGCGTTACTACCAAGAACAGCGCGACATGTGGATGAGTTCGCACCACCGCATGTTCATCGACAGCTTTAACAGCGTGCGCCGTGATCCCAAGACGGGCCGCTACATCAAGAACAGGAGCAACTGACATGGCCACCACTGCCGAACGCATCCCCGCTGCCATCCTGACCGGCGACGACATCCTGCTAGAAGCCTCTCAGGCCCTCGCAGAGCGTGACAAGCTGCAAGCGGCCCTCAGGGACGCTGACAACCGCCTGCGCGTCCTGTGCCGCCAGTATGAGGCAGCCTCAGGCTATCGGATGCTCACACCCAACCATCTGGCGCACATGTGCCGCGCAAGAGGACTGACACCATGCTGAAGCGCAACAGACCACCCGAACGCGACTGGCGGGTGCATGTGTTCTATCGCAACGCAGCGGGCGAACGCGAAGAGACGTTCGACGTGACTGCACCGAATGAGGACATGGCCCTCGACATCGCCGAACGCCGCCTGCGAAATAAGTCGCAGCGCGCGCATGTCCGCATCACCTACATGGAGGCCGTTACGCTATGACACCCGCCGATGAACGAAACCGCATCGTGGCGCATATCAGAGAGGCCGCATCACGCGTCCTGCTGACCGCCATGCAGCGCAATCAATACGACTTAGAGATCGCCGAACGAGCCGCGACCGTCATGGAAGAGACGGCCAACGCTATCGAAGCAGGCGACCATTGGAGGCCATTCGTATGACCGAGATCGAACGCAAAGCGCTGGCGCTGGTGAATGAGGTGCGGGCGGAAGAAGGCCTGCTGATGAATACCATTAAAGATGTCCGGGGTTTCTATAGCTGGACAGCCCTCGTCCGCGCCATCGAACAGCACGAAGCCTACAAGCAGGAGGTGAGCGATGCGGTGGAGATGTGCGATGGGACCGAAAGCCCTATGCACCGGCTCCACCGCTTCATCCTCCCGAAGACGGTCGATCCGCTGGTTGAGGCGCTGCGCCAGACGTTTCCCATATCGCTTGAGGACGTAGACGAGGGAAACGCCCGTGACCTTCGCACCGCCATGCAGGCCCGTGGCTACGAGTTTACTAAGATCAACAAGGAGCAAAACTAATGACTGAGATCGTAACCATTAACGGCGTTGACTACGCGCCTATTGCCAACCGGCCTACCGGCACCCGCGCTGTTGTCGTAGTTGATCGTGGCTGGGTTTTCGCTGGCGATGTGACCCGCGAGAATGGCCGCATTCGTCTGTCGAACGCGCTTCATGTGTTCAAGTGGGAGAGCACCGGATTTGCTGGCATGATCGACAATCCGAAGAAGGCCAAAGCAGACCTGCGAAAGATTGCTGACGTTGATATGCCAGCAGGTGCAGAAGTGTTCTGCGTCCCCGTGGCTGACGACTGGGGACTGTGATGGCTACCGGCTTTATGCCGGTCGGCTACGGCGACGGCTACGGCAACGGCAACGGCGACGGCAAGGAAGGTGAGGACGAAGGCGACACCACCGAAGGCGACGGCACGGGCAGCAAGCACAAGCCCGGTGGCCTGAACCGGATCGCACCGCAGACCAGCAAGAATCAGGAGAAGTTTCTTGAGCAGCGTCGTGAGAAGCGGAACCCGTACGACAACAGCCCGGACAATCCGTGCATCCTGCCCGAATACGATCTCTCCAAGATCATCGTGCCGTCCAGCACCATTTACAGTCAGATCGGTGAAGCGATGAGCGACTGCACCAAGTGCGGCGAGTGGCTGACCGAAGCCCGTGGCGAACTCGCCGGATTCATCAGCGAAGCCAAGCCCACCGTGGATGCGATGGTCAAGGCGTTCATGCTGAAGAAGGCGGCGACGGCTCACCACCGTTCGCAGAACGCCAAGTCGGGTACGCTGGATATGAACCTGCTGTCCACCTACAAGTGGAACGAGGACTTGTTCAAGCACTTCACCGTGAAGCCCAACGGCAAGAACCACGGCTTCATTGTGCTGCTGGATTGGTCGGGTTCGATGGGTGGCGTGATCCTGAATGTGGTGAAGCAGATGTACACGCTCACCTCGTTCTTCCGTCGCATCGGTGTGCCGTTCGATGTGTACGCTTTCAGCAGCAACCAGCCCAGCGACAAGTACTACGGTGACTACTACGACTACCGTAGGACGATGCAGGACGAGCAGGAAGCCACCAAGTTTGAGGACTTGACCAAGGGATTCATCACCAACAGCACCAAGCCCGGTGTGGCGACCCACTCGCCGTTCTTCCTGTACCACTTCGCCAGCAGCACCATGAACGGTGCGACCTACAAGGACGCGATGGAGAAGTTGTGGATGCTGGCGTACAACATGAATCCCACCAAGCCCAACTACAGCCTCCACGCTCCGTCGTTCCCGTATTGGCTGGGGCTGGGCGACACTCCGCTTGACCATTCGCTCGTTGCGTCGGTGCAGATGGTGAAGGAGTTTCAGAAGAAGCACCGTGCAGAGATTATGAATGTGGTGGTGGTGACGGACGGCAGCACCAGCAGTTCGCCGCTGGAGAATCACTACTACGGTAGTGGTGATCGGTTCACTCGTCTGACCAACCCCCGCACGGGTGCGTCGTACAGCCTCCGCAACAACATCAGCACCAATGTGCTGGCCTCGTACCTGATGGACGATACGGGCTGTAACACCATGATGCTGTTCCTGTCGGGCAGCACCACGCCCAACGATGTGATCCCCGGCTACACGATGGCGACCCCGGACGGCAAGGTGATCCGTGATGCCAACAAGTACTACCTGAAGGACGATCCTGCTGCCGACGCTCTTGGCAGGCATTGGAACGACGAGTACTACCTGTCTGCTCTCCCGGTGGTGTTCACCAACGATGGCAGCAAGGTGGCTGGGGACGGCCTTGGTTTCGGCTCTGTGTTCGCCATCCGTATCGCCCGCAAGACCGAAGCGGATGCCTACGAGGACTTGGACTTGACCAACACCAACTACAGCCGCCTGAAGTCGCAGTTCATCAAGAGCCTGTCTCGCAAGATCGTGAGCCGCAGCCTTGTGAATCGCATGGTGGAGGCGGTGGCAAAGCATACATAATACGGAGGGCTTCAGATGGGGAAACTGAAATCCGAAGTACAACAGTTCGTTGAGCAAGTGAAGGCGGAACTCCATTCCTATGGGTTCCGTCTTTGCTTTGGTAGGGGACGGGAAGTGAACGGCGGTGGCTGGCGAGCCAACGGGTTCTTCTGCGACCGCCGCCGGGTGATCCGGGTGGCACGGGGCAACCCCCAATGGCTAGGAGTGCTGGTACACGAGTACGCCCACTTCCGTCAATGGGTGGAGCAAGCCGCCCATGTGTACAACGCCGACAACGCCGCCGCGTGTATTGTCCACGACTACCTTCACCGTGGCAAGACGGTGGCCCCGGCTCTGCTACGCAAAGCGTTCCAGCGCGTCATGGCGTTCGAGCGTGACGCAGAGATTCGTGCTATGAAGATTGCCAAGGCCAAGGGGTTGCCCATAGATGTGGAAGCGTACGCTCGCCACGCAAACTTGTACATTTATTCTCACCACCTGATGCGTGACACCGGACGCTGGACGGGTCGCCGTAATCCGTACCGCTCGTGGAAGATTGTGGACATGATGCCCAGCGACTTCAAGGCCAAGGCGCACACCACCATCCCTGCACCTGTGTACGCTGCCCTGTCCAGGTTCTACGGCTAACCTGTCTCGTAACGGAAAGTTGATAGTATTGTTGATAGTATGAATTATACAGTATACAGTTCATATTTTAGATTTCCGGAACACGGATACGGAAATCGGAATATCGGGGATACCATTTGCTTATCGGACGCTGTGGGGTATATTAGATTATCGGACGCCAGAAAGTCTCATAAATACCTGTATGCCAACATACAACTACGAATGCAAGAAATGTGAACACCTTTGGGAGCAATACACAAGTATTGCGGATCGTGAGAAGCCAACGAAAGAACCGTGTCCAAAGTGCGGTAAGACCGGAGAAGTATTCAAGTCATGGAAGGAATGTACTCCATCCGTGGAAGTGGATATGACCCTGACCCCAGACAAGGCCACGGGAGGACGCTGGACGGAACTGATGAACAAGATGAAGGCTGGCGCACCACCACGGTTGCGTGGACGGCTTGATCAGTCCAACAATATGCGTGGCAGACGTTGGCACTGATACGATCATCGTAACACGGACGGAACCTGCGTATCTGTTACGATTACCGTAATTATTACGATCATCGTAACACGGACGGAACCTCAAAATAAAATACGATCATCGTAATTTTTTTACGATGATCGTATCGTTTTGTTTACTGTAAATTATTTGCCGCGAACTTTGTTACGAACAGTAGCGTAGAATACTCGTGTGCCTTTTTCTTTGCCGTATTGTTTAATCATACCAGCAAGCATAGACTTGTGTTCTTTGGCGTACTTTTCTTCTTCAGCGTTTAGTTGTTCTGTGATGGGAGTAGAAGCAGCAGTAGCTGATTCGCCAGCTTTGTTACGAGCTTCAGCTTGAGGTACTACACCCAAACGCTTGCGTTGCATTTGGGCTTCTGTTATTTGTGCTTTATTGGCTTGTCCTGCAAGCCAAGCGTTCATCATATTATTTTCATTTATTTTTGCAGGGAACATAAACTCAGAACCCGCTAATGGTTTTTGTTGTTTTGGTTTTGGTTCTTTGAATTCAATAGGTTCTCCCATCATATCATCAGTTCCAAGAGAACCACTGTCTAGTACACTCAAAGGATTAAGACCGTGTACTATATCTGCTGCTTGTGCTCCGGTAGCTAATCCTAAAACAGCACCAGCAGCACCTAATGCTTTAGGTAGTTTGGATCCACCTGTTTTGATGGTATTCCTTCTATCCATTAACTCTCGTTGTCGCATTGCCCTCATGTCACTTGACATTACTTTTTGTAAAGTATCGGCATGTTCTCTTGTCCCCTTTCCCATTACCCCAGCATGAAGATCTTCTCCAACTCTAGCAGATATTTTTACATCGTCAATAATATCACCAATATTAGCATCTCTGTGAGGAGGATCTAGAGGGCCAACTCCTTTGGCTATTAACGATGCTGCAGCTCTTTGTCTGTCTATATAGGCTTTACCCGCCGCATCGCCTGCCACAGCCGCTAAATTTTGTAGTCTGCGTGTTAAATTTTTAGCAGATTCTGGACTACGAGGGGTTTTAGCGCTGTACACAGGATCTCCGGTATCTGGATCCACAGGCACACGAAAGTTAATGTCCCCGTAATTAACGCCTTCTTTAATTCCTAAACGCTTGCGTTGGATTTGGGCTTCTGTTACTTGTGCTTTTTGGGCTTGACCTTGCAGCCAAGCGTTCATCATTTTTCTATCCATTGTGGTGTTTTCCTTTACCCTTATTTATACATTTCGTCTTCTCGGGGTTATATACGCAGCAACCCCTATTAACGTTGTGCTTCCAATATATTTGGATTCAGGAATGGGCAATCCCTGCCCATACACAAACGGACTGTCTTGAAACGGTAAAAGTGAATATTGTGTGTATGTAAACAATTCAGGAGTATTCGTAGCGGGAATCGCAAATCCGTAATCAATGATTGATAAAATTGAAGGTGGAGTAATTACTGGTGGATCTGGTATGACCGGTATTTTAGGTTCTACCAAAGATACCGCAGTTTGTTCTGGAATCCATGGGGTGTTTTGCCGTTCAGGGGTATCTGTGGTTATTACTAAGTTTTCTGAAAACTGTATACCACGATAATCTAAAACTTTGTTGTAAGGAAATAAACCAAAAGTATTACTGCCCATAGAAACAGCCTTGCTTGATGCTTTTTTATCAGGCTTTTCGTCTTTGTGCTCGTCTGTACTGGTCCCTGTAATTTTTTCTTGAACATGTTTAACTTCGTCAACTTTGCCTGTAATTTTATCAAAAGCCTCTTGACCCAGAATAGTAACACCAACCGTGGTGGCTATCTGAAAAGCCATCAAGGTTTTTTGCATAGACTGGATTTTAGCTTTTGCTTCTTCTAACTGTTCTGCCAAAAAAGATTCTTTGGCAACGCGAACTTCTTCTTGTGCGTGAGCACATTTTTCTAATGCTAGTTTGGTTTCTAAACAACGTTCTTCTTTAATCTTGACGCAATTACTACAATGAGAATGATCACTCTGGCGAGGAGCAGATTCTGCCATAGTTTCCCTTTCGTGTTGTAGTACTATTTAGTTATTGCTTTGGTTCAGAAGTTTCGTTTAGAAGCTTTTGCTTGGCATTTTCTAGCTTTTCTTCGCATTCAGGACAAGGACGCATAAACTGTTTCCAGCCCCAAGTAACTACAAGGAATACTAGTGGAAGATACCACAGAATCCATTGCCAGCCAGTTTGAAACGAGATATTATTTTCAATCTCGTGATTAATCTTCTTAAGAATTACACTCTCTGAGGTTGTGTCTGGCACAATTTGCGGTGCTGTAGAGCAAGCGGTCAAGAGTGCAGTAGTTAATAGTGTTAGATATTTCATGGGTTACTCCTTATGACTTGTTCGATGCAGCAGCAGATCCGAAGTAGAAACCGATAATGCTCAGAAGAATCTGTCGATTCTCGCTAGTGAACAGGTATCCGTTAACTTCAACAAAGAACTTTTTGGTTGTTTCAGGAAAAAGACCGAACAGACCTTCTGGAGTCTTGGCATCAACCTCTACGAAAGTTGGTACGCCAAAGAACGGAAGAACGAACGGAGCTAGAAATGTGGCAAACAAGGTTGCAAGCACGATCAGTTGACGAACACCCTTACCTACGTCCAGTGGTACTCGTTGTGCGGCTGCGTTTTGGTTCTCCGTGGTCTGCTTGTTAGCAGCCATAAGACGTTCAAACATCTCTTTTTGGTCTTGGGCCTTTTGGGCCATGTAGCGGAAAAGGAATCCGGTTGCAGATCCACCAATCAATGAAATTAATTCTGTCGGCATAACAATCCTTTCTCAAAAATCAATAAGCGTTATCTCGGTCCATATAGTATTTATTAGGTTTCTTACGTCTAAATATCTTTTTTCCAGTTGCCAGCGGGGGGTCATAACCTGCTATGTTACCGGGCAGATTTTCTCTGGCAGTCGTTTCCACATTAGAAAAAGTACCACCCATAGCGTTTCCTATGGTCGCTCCTTCGCCTTCTTCTACCAATCTACACGCTACCATTTCTCGCACAACAGTTTCTGTAAACGCTTGTTTGTCACCACCCATACTTTCGCACTCTTCAGATATTAAATTTAATGCAGTAATCACACTGGTCATGTTTTTACGAACATACGGATCAGGTACTTTAAGAATTATACGGCGTAATGATATCACTAAACGATCAAACTCTGTGAACGCTTGTTTATCTGCAACAGTAAATTCTTCTTCCGATTTTATCTGATTACCGTTTTCGTCAATAATACCACGTTGATATGCAGCTGTTCTGATAAATGGTGTGGTCAGTCCTTCTAAAAACTTGTACACACTGAAACTGGTCACTATTCTGGATAAAGCATTAGTTTTCAACTGTTTCTTCCTGTAAAATTTTCAATATCCTGTGATCAACAGGTATTTCATCTATATTTAGTTCCGGTATACTCTTTGGCAACATCTTTAAAAAATGTAAAAACGCTTTAAGATACGAATGGTACCGTTTTTCAATCTTGTAAAATAAAATTCGTGTACACGCTTCACTGCCAAACACGTTGTTAAGTATTATTAGGTGGTTTAACAGCAATCTGTTTTTTAAACACTTTTTAGTGTCGTATTTGTTCAGCAATCTTTTTATATACTTGATTCTGCTTAAGTCCTCGTAAAATTCATTCATGCCCCGACAATGCGGGTTGCTATACATTTTTATAGCGTATAAAAGGAAATTTTCTTCACTCAGAGGAGCGTAAAGCATAACAAATATATTTTAAATTAATTGCCTGTTCTTACCGACTTAGCGTGTTCTGGGGTTCCTTCAGATTCTACAATCTTTAGTGTTAGTTTGTACAGACCAGACGGACTTTCCATCATGTTGACAACCAGATTTAAATGGTTGCCGCCTAATACGTCTTCTATACCGTCTGTAACTTTGAATCCCTGTTTCATTAAATCATGAGTGGGAGTAGTTCCAAAAGTTCCACCAAAACGCTTTAGTTGGAATACCATCTGATCGTTAGGTTTAATCTCAGTTTTGTTGTTGAAATCAAAATCCATACCAGCAAAATTAAGTTTGACACGCAGTAAAGAAAGAGCTGCACGAGGATCTAGGTACTCTTTGTTTGCAAAGGTGTTTAAAAATGCTTGTAGTCTGTTTGTTTGTTCTTCGTTTTCAATTCTGTGAACGCCATAATCACTGTGTGCTGAATTGGGGGCACTAGTTGGCCATTGCCCTAATGCTCCACCGTCTTCTAATTCGCCTTCAAATAGTTGTTGCTTTAGTTCTTTATACTTTTTCATGTGTGTCTCCAATGTTATTTATTTGATTTCTTCTTGGCATTTAACTCTATAAAAGTAGCCAGACGATACTTTGCCTCTTCTGGAGTATCCATTCTACCTGGCGGTCCTTTTACAACTTTTACGTTCTTTAATTTGGACGCTATTTTATCTCTGCTCTTTTGTCTGTCTGATGACAACTTACCTTTATTGTCCGCATTAACTATTTCTTCTTTCACAAAGAATTTAGTTTTAATTTGGTCTTTAATATACAGTTTTAGTTCTTCTGTAATGTGTTTTATGTTTGTGGTGTCTTCTAAAAGAACTAGGTTATTGTTTTCTGGAGTTAATTTTATTTTAACGTCCTCACAAACAAGTTTGGTTAATGTTGAAAGATCTACTGCTCTTTTATTTTTATCGTTTTCTACAATAAAATTACCCTTGAACATTTTCAAAACACCTGTCAGAGTGCCTGAGGCGGTTTCTGCCAGTACAGACTTACCTAAAAACGCATTCAAACTTTCTTTTGTAAATTTTACTGTTTCATTAGAAGTTTTAGGTGTGTAATGGGTAACATTTTGAAATACATGTTCTTTCATATACTTCTTTTTTATCTTTTTTACTAACCCTTCTTTTTCACAACCACAACCTTCTTTAATTGTGTCTGCTTTTTTGGTGATTTTGATATTATTTTTCATAATCTACTGTATTTATCGTTTTTGTTGGGCTAATTGTACGGTAATGCTGTTATTAATTTTTCGTATTTCTTGGGTGGCGTATATTTCATCTATTTTTTCGGCTTTTATACCACTACACCACTGAATCATAGTAAATCCGGTGGTCATATTGTTTGTTTTTACTGGCAGAACCGAAAAAGCTTCAACATTTCTAGACTCTAGATATTGTTTAACGTAAGAATCTTTTAAATCGGTTGTGAAATGTACTTTTGGATTATTATCGTTGATTAATAATAATAATGGTAAAAACATTGAACACAGATACCCTTGCACACGTTCTCCGTCAGATTCAACACCCTTTTCTACAGATTCATGAGTTAAGCTAAATTTACGCATAGAAATACCGTCCATAAAGTACTCACCATTGTGGAACTGTATTACTTGCGCTCTTGCGGCATCTGTCAGGACACGTAATTCTGTGAGAAGCTCGTGAATTTCACTGTGAATAACGATAAAATTATCATTAAAAGCAAGTTTTTTTATTTTCTTCCAACCACGGATGCCGCCTAGTAAAATTGCAGTTGTTACCGCTGCAATTATTGTCCAGTGTTCAAATACTTTAGTAAAATCTTCGGACCAACTAAAAATTCCGTTTTCCATGGTAAACCTTTATTTTTACTTCTTATTTGGTTTCGTAGTATCTTCTGTGTATTTCTTACTCTTAGTGAGAACAGGTGTTGTTCCTGCGAATGGAGTGTCTTTAATTAATTTTTTAAGTAACTCTGGAGTTCCCTCGAATCCTGCACCATAGTCTTCGTTCATACTTCGATTTTTTGATTTAGATAAAACTCGTAGATTATCGTCGCTATTATCTTGGGGGTTTCCGTTTTTGTGGTCTACGTCTTTACCGTCTCCCTTGCTGACTCGGCCTTCTTTTTCTAGCTTTCTTCGTGCCAAAACTCGTTTACTGCGATTTGCTCTTTGTTCTGGTTTGGAGTGATAATTTTGGTATTCTTTTTTGTAATTTCTTTCGTACAAAAAATTAAACTCTTCTTTGATGTACTCTAGTGCTTCTTCTCTGGGAAGTTCACCGTTATTAACTAAGTCAACCAGATAATCGTTAATCATTCCGTATTCTTCTAAAATTTGATCTGCGCCTTTTTCTATGATGTTTTCTTCTTGACCGGCAGTATCAAATGTTTTCTTTATAGGAATTCGTAGTTCTTTTTCTGTCTTAGATTGTGGATTAATAGTTACAACAGTATCGTTATCACTGTCTACATCATAATAATCAGAATAATCTATAGGCGTACTGTACACCATATCCGAGAGATACAGATTGAAGAACTGCATAAAGTTTACAGGATTTGCTAGCTCTGGTATCTTTTCTAACTCTGAAACAAAGCTCGCAGGATTATCGTTGTTCAATACTCTTTGTTCGTACATCAAATCAAATGATGAAGGGGTATCGATATTTTCTGTAAATTTTGCACTGAGATATGTTTGTTTTGATTCCGCTAAAGTGGTTGCAAAACTTGTATTTAAAGGAATTAGTTTAGCGTTTGTTCCGTCTTTGTTTACACTTATCAACATATTTGCAGTGCCTACACCACCATCAAACTTAATGTTTCCTGTGAGTGATTCTAATATGAAAGCACCTTTCAGATCTTCATCCAAATTAAACAGATCTTCGACCAACTGTTTTGCACGATTTTTAAATATATTTTTATCGTCTTGGAATTGTAGTTTCTTTTGTTTATCTCTTATAATAGTAGTTCTGCCGGTTTGGAATGAGTTGTCGTCTTTAAAACCAATTGGTGCTTTGGTCATAAACACTTCTCGTACGTCTTTGAAATAATCTTTTAATAACAGAGAAAATGTGTTTATTATGGCTTCACCGTTTTCGGTGTTAATCAGCAGACTTAGTATTTGGTGTGGTTCGCCTTTATTTCCAGGTCTGATCTGTTGTCCCACTTTGACGCCTACCCCAACTTTCCGCTTTCCCTCAGTTCCAACCATAGTGGCACACGGACTAGTAACAGGTGTACCAGTAAGTTTGCCCCACAATTTTCCAGTTTTGACTGCTGGTGGTAGTAACTGGAATTTCATGTTGGCTAAACTGGGAGACGAATTTATTAAACTATTAACTGCACGATTAACTGAATCTGCAAGTGTTCTACTAGTCGATAACAGTTGTGAAACTTGTGGTGGTAGTTTTTCGTTTTGATTCAGCCCGAAAACAATACCAGACACCAGATCTGTTCTTTGGTGATCCCAATCCGGGAAAGTAGATAACTCGTCTGTGATTTCTTTCCCGTCTCGTGGAACTCTAGGAGTCGGTGGTGGAGGTGGTGCTGACATTTGATCTGTGTCTTGAGGTGCTTCTTGTGATTTAGGAGCAGTCTCATTTTCTTTTTCAATTTTACCTATTAGTCTCATAGAAGTTTTGGTATTCATGAATTCAGCCTTTTTAGAAACACTGATAAGGTCTGATTTAGACACAGGCCCCTTATCAAATTTACCAACTCTTCCCTTTAAAACTCTATGAGTTTCTGAATTAAAATCTTCTGTTGTTATTATTTCTAATTTACCTAATTTTTTATTTCTAACTATTATAACATCAGATAGACCAGCTTGTTTCTTTTCTTTTCGTTCTTCACGTTTACGGTCTCTGTCTTTATCTGCAGGATCAACTTCTGGTCTTAGTTTTTGTTTTTCGTCTTTAACAGGATTTGATGCTTCTGTTATTTTTTCAATAAAATTATTTTGTAATTTTGTTTTAAATTCTTCACCCAGACCCATCATTATACCTTTTGCTTTAGCTTGTGCTAGCTCCATAGCTTCCTGAGAACGTTCACGACCCATCCTGATAGCATTAGTTCTATCGTCTCTTCGACGCTTCATCATGATTTCTCGTTTTTTCTTTTGATATGGAATATTAACTTCAAACAGATTGATGGATTCTGCAAGAAATTGCGAGTATTCGTCGGGATTGAACCAGGATGGTAGATCTGTCATGTGGTAAAGTTATTTATGGAAAATTAAGCTTTATCTTCAGGCTGTATTCGTTCTACTGTGAATCCTTTGAAAGATTTGCGCTTTTTGCTTATCACGTCGTACATGGCTGAAGAATTGATCTTTCGATCCCTGCAGAACCCTTCAAAATTGTCTGTAATGTATTTTATACCCTCTTTATCAGTAAATATGTAAATGGTTCTTTTTTTCTTTGGGCTAGTAAATTGTATAATCTTTTTCACGTTAGCTTCCCATACCCAGCCTTTGGGAGTTCTTTTAAATTCTCCACCATGTTTTTCTAAAAATTTGGCTCTGTTTTGAATTTGTTTGGAATTTCCATTAAAAAGAGACCACTCTCTGGTATTAGGTTTATTCACATTTTCTAGGTTCATACTCGTCTCTCCATTCTTTTATAGCCACAGCCAGATCTTTTTTGTAGCTTTTGGTGTCTTCGATAAACGTTTGCACAGTTCCGTCATCACACGTTATTAAAATAACAATCTGGTTTATCTTTTCTCCGGTTCTTTCGTGCCACATTTCAGCGTATGCTGTTGCTTGTAAAAAGTAGTTGTGTATGTCGTCTTTTCGTTTAGGTTTAGTACTTCCTTTAAAATCTATCACACTGAGAATACCGTCGTATTCAGCAATACAGTCAACTCTACCAGCCAAACGCAACGGTTTGCTCCACAAAAACCCCTCTATAGCTCTAATATTATCAATTTTATCGATTTGTGTCTGGAGTTGGCAAAACAGATCTAAAGTATAAGGATCTTGGTTATTTAAAAATTCGGGCTCGTTTAAAACGTATTTTTCAATAAGGCTATGCAGTTTGGTGCCCCTGTTTCGTGTACGTATAGCCTCTTTGGGGTTATTTTTTCTCCATTCCGCAAAAAACTGGTTTTTTTTCCAACCAACAACTGTAGTTACACTGGGGAATTTACCGTCTGGAGTTTGATAAAACCCGTCAACTCGTTCGCCCTGTTCGAGTTTTTGTAAATTATGGATAAAAGTTTTGGTTCTCATAATGTAAAGTGTCTGTAATATTATGTATACACGTTAAATCAAAGGTTATATAAATACTTGCATGAAACCACATTCACCTCCTTCGTATCAACAAATGTTTCAGATAACGGCAGGAACCGGAGTTGTTCCTCCGCACAGAGCTCTGTATTTACAATGCAACACAGCACAAAATTCTATTGGAATTAAATTCTGGGACAATACCGGAGTAACTCTTGGTACAATAGGGGCTTCAGGTACTTCTACCGTTTTTCCAGTAATTGCCAAACAAGTAATTTCATTATCCGGAATTACCGCTTACGGTTTGGTCTGATTAATAAATTAGACTTTCGTCTCCTGTCTTAGGCTCTCTACGCTTAACCACATCATAGAATGTGGCAGACTTCATACCACCAAGATACGCTTTAGGATTCACCCAGTTGGTAACTCTGGTGTAGTATTGATCTTTCTTTGGTTCTATAAGCTCTTTGCTTCTGTCTTCGGGAACTCCTCTTTCACTTCTAGATAAAGATGTATCTGTTGCTGAAGTTCCTGTGAGTTTAAGTCGTTGTTGCACGGTGGGAGACGATGCTATGGTCACCGAGTAATCGCCACCAAAGCTGGGAACACTTCGTAGTGTTGGGGTATACGCAGGTGTTCTGGGTTTAAATTTTTTAGGGTCGTATAAAGGACTTTCAAACTTATTAATCTTTTGCAGTATATCAAACCCTTCTAAAAGTTGTTTTTTAGAAATTTTCATTATTTACCCTTCATCTTGTTTTGAGTTTTCTTTTGCATTCTCTTGAAATAAGTAGAAATTTCGGTGCCTTTGGCGTCGTACACTCTAAAATTTTTCTTTCCGTATATTGCTCGTTTTACACCACGTAGAGAAGATGCAAAAATTTCTACTTTTTTGCCACCTTCTTGAATCACCACAATTTTATATTTTTGTTTTTCAGACTTCTTTTGTAGTGAAACTTTAGGATTGTAGATACCTTCGTAGATGGGTAGCACGCCATATGCGGCGGCACGAAGAGCAGGATAACGAACGTCTCCCATAGGAGAAACCATAGGAATTTCTTCTGTTGGTTTACTTTTTACTTTCTTAATTTCTGGTTCTGCTGGTATTTGAGGTTTACCGCCTTTTATGCTTCCGTAACCGCTTGGTGTTTTAGTTGTAACAGATGGAGTAACGCCGGTTATAGGTTTTGGGGCACCCACAACCTGTAAATTGGTTTGTAGTTTTGGTTGTGTGACTATTTGAGTTTTAGTTTGTGTTTGAATCTGTGTTTTTGTTGATGTCTGAGTTTTTGTTGCTAGATCAAGAGCTGCTTTTGTGTCTTGTTCTTGCTTTGTTTTTGTTTGCGCTTGAGTTTGAATTGCAGTTTTAGTTTGAGGTGTTGTTTCTGTTTTTGTTTCTGTTTTTGTTTCTGGTGCAGTGTCGGTTTTAATGTCTTTTATGCTTCCGTAACCGCTTGGTGTTTTAGTTGTAACAGATGGAGTAACGCCGGTTATAGGTTTTGGGGCACCCACAACCTGTAAATTGGTTTGTAGTTTTGGTTGTGTGACTATTTGAGTTTTAGTTTGTGTTTGAATCTGTGTTTTTGTTGATGTCTGAGTTTTTGTTGCTAGATCAAGAGCTGCTTTTGTGTCTTGTTCTTGCTTTGTTTTTGTTTGCGCTTGAGTTTGAATTGCAGTTTTAGTTTGAGGTGTTGTTTCTGTTTTTGTTTCTGTTTTTGTTTCTGGTGCAGTGTCGGTTTTAATGTCTTTCATTATATCTGCGGCTACAGATGTTTTTGTTTTCGGTTCTGATTCAATTTCCACTTTTGCTTTCGATGCTGTTAGTGGTATAATTGGCTCGATTTTTTCTGGTTTGGGTGTTTCCACTTCTGGAGCTTTTGTTGTTTCTATCTCTGGAGATTTTATCTCTGGAGTTATTTCTTTTGAAACCTCTGCAGTTGGAAGTTTTATCTCTGGTTTTATTTCTGCCATTTTCTTTTCTAAATCAGAAAAGAACATTTTTTTGAGTACGTCCATCTCAGGTTCTGCATATTTAGCCATACCTTTTAAAATGTCTGGTGCTTCTTTGCTTGCTGATTTTGCCAATGAACCAATAAATCTACCAAGATTTTCGTTCAACATTACCATATCAAAATAATTGTCTGTGTTTTCTTTCATGAGAGCTTCTTCTTTTTGTTTTGGTGTTTTGTAAACATCTGTGATATTTTTATCCCATTGGCTCATATATCTGTGAACGCCTTTCTTAGCTTCTTCTGCAGAAACATCTGGAACTTTAAATAGCTCTTTTTGTTCTTTTTCTTCTCTAGCACGTTTTGCGGCTGGAGATTCCATACCCAACATTTCTAATCCAGACATTGCAACACCTAATCCAGGCATCGTTAGACTTGCTAATCCTCTTCCTTTTTCTTGTGTTGCTGCTTGTTTTTCTGTTGGGGTTGCAGCACCAGCTGAATCAGATGATGCTAAAGCACCTAGTGTGGCGATGGTTGCAACACCAGGAATTGCTTTACCAAATTTTCCAAGTTTTGGTAATAAACGACGTTCTAATGCACCGCCTAATGCTCCTGCTCCTAGCGATCCCAAGGCACTGTACAACGGATCGTCTGAAACTTTGCTACCAAGAACAAATCCGGTTGCAGCACCTAACGATGGTTTGAATGTCGGTTGTTTACCTCTAAAACGCGCAGGAGCGTTTAGTAGTGCAGATCCGGCAACGTCTCCAGTGTATGCTCCACCAATTTCTGCAGCGGTTTGCATTCCTGGTCCTGCACCCATCTCTTTTGCTTTTTCTCCGGCAATTTCTTGACCTTTTGATGCAGCGTAACTAAGAACACCAATAGCAGGAATGGCCTTTGCAACTTTGCCCATAACACCTAGTGCTTTACCAAACATTCCAGAACCACCTGATGGGGTAGGACTTGGGGCTGGGCTTGGCGTTGGTTTTGTTGCTCCGGGTGGAGGTGGAGGAGGAGAGGATGGAGAAGTTGGGCCTGTGCGGCTAGGTCCTATTAATCTAGAGTAAGCGTCAGATATTATTTTCCATTCACTGGGGGAACCACCTAAATCTGGATGTGTTAATTTAGCTTTTGTTCTGAACGCCTTTTTTATATCTTCTAAGGAAGCTCCTTCAGGAACACCTAATACATCATGATCTGCGCCTTCAAATAAAATTCCTAAAATTGAAGAAAGAGCAGAAAGATGAGATTCGTTAATTTCTTCAGTATTAGATATTACATCTTCAGCAAAAATTTCAACACCAAATAGTTCATTAATTTTTTGTGAAAATTCCGAAACAGTAGGATAACAGCCATTGAGTTGTTTCCAACCCATGGCTGATTCCATTAGTGAATTTTTAATTGTAGATGACGTTTTTAGCTGTGTATACCTGTTATTCTTCATAACAAGTATTTATCTATAATTTACTTTGCGGGCAGTACCAACCTGATAGGCCAATACCGTGCCCCATCACCGTTTCCAAACAACACCCAGTCTTCCACCCTATGTATCGTGACTGGGAAACACCTGGGAATTGCATTTAAAACTGTCCAGCTAGAGTCTTGTAGAGGGGGGTATCGTGACTGGGAAACAGATCGGAAGAGCACACGTCTGAACTCCAGTCACCGGCTATGATCTCGTATGCC
>OGWA01000025.1_pt1 | contig 17062 bp, 26 predicted proteins | sample 1575901 | NCBI WGS metagenome assembly OGWA01 (sample SAMN07581541, study PRJEB24739) | freshwater metagenome
GACACGGTAATGGGATTTGTTGATGTTACCGAGGGAGAAGAACACAACGAATACGGTGATTTGATAGAGATTCACGAGTCAGAGAATCAAAAAGTCAAATTGAACAAGATCATGCGCGGCGATGTCAAAAAGTATAAAGTTTATGTCAAAAACGACAAAGGCAACGTCGTAAAGGTAAACTTTGGTGATCCAAACATGGAAATCAAAAGAGATGACCCAGCCAGACGCAGAAACTTCCGTGCCAGACACAACTGCGACAATCCTGGACCAAGATGGAAAGCTCGCTACTGGGCCTGCAAGACATGGAGCACCCAATCTGTCAGTTCCATGTTGAAGGAAGACATGCTGGAAGAGGGATCAAAGAACAAGCCAAAAGATCCCGCAAAGTGGAGCTCCTGCATCCAACAAGCAAAGAAAAAGTTTGATGTTTATCCAAGTGCTTATGCAAATGCATGGGCTGCGAAGTGCTACAAGTCTAAAGGTGGTCAATGGAAGAAGATACAGGAAGACATTGCCCAAAATGCGCTAAATTCAATGGTTGGGAACAAATATAATCCCGACTTGTATGGACTAATAGAACAGAGAACTAAATAAAGGAAAGCCATGAAATTTAAAACCTTACTGAACACAATCACCAAGTTAGTAGAAAATTCGGGAGAGCACACCATGGGTGGCGGTCTCTATATCGGAGATCCACAAGCACCCAAGGGTCCCGACATTCTCACCGACAAGGGAACCCACAACCTCAACCTTTCTCGTAGTGTTGACGCCATAAATGCCATGTTGTACGGACTCTCGGAAAGAGATTACATCGACCCTTGTGGCGTGCTGAACGTAGTCAAGCAAAAGCTTCAGTTGGTTGGCATGGATTTCATTATGCCAAAGACCGGCCTTCCCGATGGCATGAGCACCTTTGAGCTAGTTCAATACGGAAGCCCACAACTTGGCGTTTATGGCCAAAACCCATACGACGATGTCAACAAGAAGGGCTTCAAGCAAGGTGACGGCATCAAGGAAAAAATGGGCCACTCGTTGAGCCTAACAGTTAATGTTGTCAAGCAACCAAACCATCTTCGTAAAGTAATGATGACGATTGTTCCTACAGAATCGTCTTCATATAACAGTGAAACAAGTGATTGTGGTTGCCAGCACTGATGTAAAAATGATCAACAGCAACAAGCCTCTGACAGAAGATACGTTTTTGGAATTCTGTCAGACTTGTTATTTTAACAAAGAGTGCTCTGGGCGGGTCGAATTCATGGACGACCTGAAACGGATCAAGTATGTTAAAAGATTGCTGCAAAAAATACATAAGCACAAGACTCTCAAATCAATCAGAGAGCGATTGATAATAAATCACATCATAATATTAAAAAACGTATTTGGCGAAGAAAACGCAGCCAGAATCCTGTTTTTCCGTGTGGAACCAAGACTTTATTCATATTTGAAATCTTTCTTGGTTTTTTTAAATTTTAAGATTACTTATATTCCGGAAGTGCAATACAAGGAATTGAACACCGATCCCCGGGTAGATCGAAAGTTGGCGCAGACAGAACAATAAATATTATAGTATGTCATCTCCCAGCTACATTCCTTCGTTTTATTTTTCAAAATTTGCCCAAGAACTTTCATCTCCGTATACTTCGCTGGAAGCGTATAGAAATGGAACCATCGATCAGTCCGGAAATATCATAAAGCCGGAGAGCAGCATCGACCCACTCGAATATTTTGTCATCAAACTAAAAAAGATCTTTGATGAACTTCCATATGGGACTACCAAGGCCAAATTGAACAATTACATGAGCACTTTGCAATTGTTTGGCGAAGAAGCCAGCCAATTTGGAATCACTGAACCGGAATACATCGGCTTGGTAGAATCATATTTGGCATTGAATTGCAATCCCGAACTAAGTTATATTGAATTGTTGGAAGACATGGCAACCGGAGCGATGGCAACCCCTGCACCGGCCCCGGGAGCTAATTCTGGAGGAGTATCTGGTTATGACCCACCAATGGGATTGACCAGGAGACCTTTGCTAAAAGGTTTGGAAAACTGTGAAATGTTTGATGTCTGTCCCGAAGAAATGCGTGCTTTTAAATCGGCAAAGGCTTGGAAACACGTACCCGATAGCGAAACAAAGCGTTATCTACAAAGATATCAGCGACGAAATCCCAATGGAAAGATGGGACTAAGATCCGTTGATCCGGATACCGGGGCATCCAGCTATTACTGGATTGATTATAAGCAAAAAAGCTTTTTGGAAGAATATGGATTAAATAATTTGGATTTTCTAACAGAACAAAATGAGGATTCAAACAGCGATAATTCAACATCATTAAAAGTTGAACCATCTCATTTGGATAGCGTTGCCCACATAATAAAAAATATTTTTTCCATTGGTGCTAAGGAAAGAGATGATTCAACGCCTCCAATCTTATTAAATCCTACTGCAGAGCATTCTCACGTCTCTGAATTGCAGGCACGTTTATTGTCATTGGGTCACGGGATTGATCATATTTCTAAAATTGAAGATCCAGAGCACAGAAGTGCTTTGTTGAATAGTTTTATTGATCATCATGTTCGTGGGTCAACCAAATCGCCTTCCGCAGCAGATAGAATTGGTGGTAAGTCAAATGGGCATGCTATGCCAGACACTCATTTTTTTGACCCCGAAAGCAAACAAGTTGTCGGTGGTGAAGTAAAAACAGCAAAAAGCACCGGTTCTCTTCCAACAAAATGGAATCCTGTTGGTGAAAAAAGAAGATCCAAAGAATGGGCTAAGAGCAATATCGAAGGTAGAGAATTAGAAAAAACGGGAATCGGTGGTTATAGTAGAATAAAACTTATTCCTCAATTAGCTTTGGGATTGAGTATCGAGGCTGGACGCCAACTAGCTAGATTTGGAAAAAAATCCGGTCCAAAGACAATTGTAAAAGCTGGCAACGGAAACTTTTATGTAGCCAATACCGGGGACGTTATTGCACATTGGGCTAAAGGTATTAATTTTCCTTCAGTCAAAGCAAAAAGCCGAGGTAAAGAGCAAGAGCAATCCAAACCAGAAACTGCCGGTCAAAGTATGGAGTATTTGCCCTTGACAGGATTCATCAACAATGCTTTGCGGGGAAAATCTGATGCAAAAGTGGAGCGTTTGACAATCTCAAAAGCAGCATATGATATGTTAAAAAATAGAACTCATCCCGAACATCATGCAGCAATAGAAAAACTTTTGCTTCCCCATGTAAAGTAAAAAAGCCCCTTGCGGGGCTTTTTCAATCTTGGATAAAGTTTTTACAACACTTTGGTTTATTGCAGCCTGCGTTTTCTCGAGCTTCTGCAATAATTTTTTTGTGTGCATCGTCCCAGCCAACAAGCCATTCCTGCTTGTAAACTGAGGAGACTTCCGTAATCAGGTGATCTCTTGGCTTGCCCTGGGTTCTTGCCTGAAAACCTTCGTTATACGCTGAACCTGGAGTATAATCTGTCATTTTGAATCCTTTGGAATAATTTGAATTTGATTCAAGAGTTTATCCAAAGCCTTGACGTGGGCGTATTGTTCGGTAATATTCAAATACCCTCGTATCTCAATAAGCTTTAGGTAATCATCTTGACTGAAGATAACGGTTTTGTTTTGGGGTTGACGTTGTTTTGAACGCTTGTTGTGCTTTCCAAGGCTGTTAAAAACATCATCCATATGAAGGTATTCCTTCATGTAGTCCATGGGATTTTCTCCCTTGTGAATATTTTCCCACATCTTTCGAAATGCTTCGTTGTTTCCTTTGTAATAAAAAAAACCATTTCCTGGAAACCAATTATTGGGGTTGTTCATCTCATTCTCATCCCCGTTTTGCCAAGCATTGAAATCATTGTGATCTGAGTTATTCATAATATCCTTTAGTTAGTATCAAAAAACTGTTCGTAAACTACCTTGCCACGATTGTCGGTGACAGAGATGTAACGAACATGACGCTCAATTGCATCAGAGATATTTAGAGGGTCATTAGGACCAAAAGACATGTGCTTGATCCAAGCGGGGCATCCACCCAGAGAAATGCGAATCTCTGAACCAGTGGCATCAGTGCCGTAAAAATCAAACGTGGACTTGTCACCATCATAATACGTAAAAAAACAATCAATGGAATCGTACTTCTTGCGGAGATCCGCAAGAGACATTTGCGTTTCAGTCTTAGCCATTAGGCAGTCTCTTTTGCTTGACAGACTTGGGAAGTTGGCCAATCGCGTCAAGCGCACGAAGAGTACCAACTTTAGCCTCCATGAGGCTTTCAGCGCGGTTTCGGGCAATCCGATCCTTGCGCTTCTTGTGACGACGAGCAGTAATGCGTTGCTTAGAATTTGGCATGACAATAGTATATGCTAGAGATATTTAATGTCAAATAAAAAACCCGGTTTTTCAGATGCGGGAAAACCGGGAAACCCCACTGCTTTAAGCAGCCATCCGCATTGGTGCGGCTTTTGTAGTTGCAACTGTTTATTTACGACACTCGTTACCCGTGTCGGGTATCTCCTTCTTCATTACTCTGCGCCAATCGACGCCAGTTCAGCCCCTAGATCCCGAAGCCTAGGACTTCGGGGATTGCCCCGCTGCTACGAGGACTTGGATCGCCATCTCTAAGGAATTGCAGAATCCTTTGGTTAGGCTAATGGAGCCGAGGGGAATCGAACCCCTGTCTTGTTCGCATTTCAATCCGCTATCAACAATACCGAAAGCGTAGCGAGGGGCCTGCACCCATGCTCAATCACCGCTTGCAAGTCGATGATCCTAGTCAGCATCACACACTGAACTACGCATAAAACTATTTATAAGGTGGTATGGGATTTTAACCCATTTGCCCAGCTTTGTCGGTCAATTGACCCTAAACCGTTTTACGCTGGCACGACTCTTCTCAAGACTGCGTGTTCACACCACGCCGCCCACCCAATGCGAGCTGAGGGATTCGAACCCCCGTAGGCAATGCCAACGCGTTTACAGCGCGTCCTCGTTGACCACTTGAGTAAACTCGCTAAAACGGGCATTTGAACCCTTTTTCCAAACCCGATCAAGGTTTGGGAAGTATGATGCTAGCCCTTCGCGTTCTTCTACGGTGTTCGCGCCCCACCGCTGATTGCAGCTTGGGTATCAGGTATCCCGACACTGCTTTTTGCTCTTTAATTGTCAAAGCGGATGAAGGGACTCGAACCCTCAACAGCAAGCTTGGAAGGCTAGCACTCTACCATTGAGTTACATCCGCAAAATTTTACTTTTTCTTCTTAACCGTCTTCTTTTTGGCCTTTTTCTTACCAAAAATCGCTTCATAATTTTTTTGGTATTGGGCTAAATTTACTGCCCGATACCCGTCACCTTTACCTGCACCGTGTGATCCATAATCCATGCCAGTACTATATATCATACTGAGCATAAGTCAAGTATAAATAATTCTATGAGCAATAAAGGTTATTATAGTTGGATCCACACCCTAAAAAGCGCAGCCATGGATGCCCGTTCAAAAGGCATTCAAATGATCAACGAAGAGAAGGCTAAAAAGGTCATCGATCCCTCTAAGCAAGCAGCGTTGCAAAAGCAGCTAACAGGGCAAACCCCCACTCCAGTTGCAATCAACCCCGATGATAAGATGCCAGAGGAACCAACAGCTGATCCCAAGGATGTCAAGGCTGCTCTCTCGGGTCTCGGCAAAACCACAGCACATTCAATCGCATTGGCCGATGGCGACGTTGGCGAATACGTAAACATCCGCAGAATGAAGCACGCCGAAAAGCTTGCTCAAATGGCCTCCCAGACGGGCCCAGTAGACGCCAAGCCAGCTGGCGATGCACAGGATGTCGAAGATGATGCCCAAGATGGCGTCATGGCCGATCCGGATTTGACAGATTTTGAAGATGAAATAGCTCAAGCAGCAGAAATTCGAAAACACGCTCTTGCAAATAGAGCACGACGTGAAGCTGAAGGATATTATGATGAGCCACCTTCGAATGACTACGATTATGAAGTTCCCACCGCAGAGTGGAGAAGCATGAGAACCGAATCGGTTTCAGATAAAATTAATCGTTTCTTCGGGGCTTAAAGATCGGGAAAGCCGATTTCTCGACTCCACTCCCATTCTTCCCATAGCAATTTAGCAAATTCGTCGTCAGGATCATGGCGACGAATTTCTATTTCGGCCAAGCCTGGGGCTGATATCGGTGCATCCATTTCCCAGGAATACCAATACCAGGCACTTCCCGGAATTACGCTGTTTGTGATCAGACAGCGCCTTTCGGATGCCATTTTAGAATAACTGCCAAGCACTAATTCCAGCAGCGCTGCCAGTCCATCCATAGGCAAATAGTGGATAAATAAACGATTGGTTGTTGGCTAAATTGAATGGACCAACCCGTTCAATATTTCCTTGTGGATTGAGAGACTGTACAGTGATGTTGGCCGCTCCTCCGCTAGTATTTAAAAATAAGATAGCCTCATTGGACTTACCACCTGTAGCTCCAGTTAAACCAGCACCAAATGATTGTATTTTTTTGAATGTTCTCATAATATTATTTATTAATAAAGTTCATATCCTTGGACGCTCCCCGAAACTACCGTGTAGTTCATAAAAGGCATCGGTAAAATAAAAGCAGGAATTGGCGAGCGGTTAGATGGTGGTGCAGCGGGCAAAGAAAAGGTAAGGCCCGTCAACGAGCCATCATAATTTAAAACTTGAACTTCAAATTCGGCGCTGCTTACGGAACTTTGATTTATAAAATAACCGCCTTTTTGCCTCATTGAGGCTGTAGCACCAGCAGATAAGGATTTAATTTTTTTGTATAGGCGCATAGTTTAATAAAGGGTTACCAAAACAGGTGGGGAATTTGCTGACCAAGAAGTTACACTGGAAATTGTCAATGAAGCCCACTGAATGGGCAAAAATATTGGATCAGCTAAACTAAAATTACCAATAATTGGAAAATGTATATCGCTACTTCCCAAAGATCCCGGATTGGTTTGATCATGCTTAAATTGTGTTAAATATAAATCTAAAAAAGATCCCGAAGACGCAACCAGTTGTATGGCTGTAGTTGTTCCGTTTGGCTGATAAAAATTTACCAAAGGATAGATATTGGTCAAAGTTGCACTATTTTGACCAGGATAATATATTAATCCCTTGTTATTTGGCTTGGTGATCGTATAACCAGTGGTATTCGATAGCACCTGTACTGAATATTTGTAGTTATAATCAACGATCATACCTAATATTTAGGTAGATTGTTCCTTCCAAGTTTTGTAGGCATTGGAGTCCCAAAACATCCGGAGTTCTTCTGGAGTGGTGGAATAGCCCACCATCCAAATGCATCGGCTTTTGGTTCCTTCTTTTTTAAGTACCCCAACATGATAACCGCTGTCAACGCTGTATTGGTCCACGCGAACTTTTAGTGGGGTGGTCGATTCGACCAAATTAATAAAATTTTGAACAAATTCTGGATATACCGGTTTTGGTTTGACGATAGGCTTTTTGGGTTTTCTTTTGGGTTGCGATGAAGTTTTTTTGGGTCTTGGCATGATAAATATCCTTATGGGAAACTTGTACAATATCCAACAGGTCAGCGTTCCGGTTCAGTCAACCCAGGCTATCGATGTATCAAAAGTCGGGTTAGAACAATGGAAAAATGAAGTTCGTAAACAAGTAATGGAAAAATTAAAAGGTTACAGTCCGGAACATGTGGACAAAATCATCAAACATACGTTTGGTGATTTACATATTTAACTGTTTTTGTATTTTTTGTACAGACTTGAAATATGAAGAAATTTCTTTCAGTATTTGATCTTTTTTGTCACTGATCTTAGTATATTCTTTCATTCCAATTTTTTCATCGGTTTCCATTCTACCGAGTTTGTATTGAAGATGACCATATTCGTAGATCAAATTTTCTAGTTCATCTTTGTGCATATTACCAATATGCTATGTAATTAAGATAAGTCAACAACCAGATAAATAATTGTATGTCCCACCCAAATGATGATTTTATAAAAAAGTTTTTAGGAGAACAAAAGCCAGTTGTCGATAGACGCCAACAACGCTTGCAGGAATATTACGATTCTTTAAAAAATCCAAAGACTACTCTTGACGAGACCACAAAAAAGCATTTGGTAGAGACTGCCACGAGAATTTTTAGAGCTAAAACAACTTCCTCTGATTCTGTCCCATTTATTCATCCGTCTGAACATGCCCGTGATGCCGTAAGAGAAGAGCGAACCAGACAACAAATTGAAAAAGAAAAACGAGCAAGAAAACAAAGACTGGAAGAGTACTATACCTCCAAAAAATCAAATTTGGAAAAACAAAATGTTTCTCCAATTTTAGAAATTTTAGAAAAATCAAAGAAACAAGAATTGTTGGAAACCAAACAAGTTGGTTGGCTTGAAAAGAAGACTCCATTCGGTATCTTTTATTTCCATCCAGAACAACAAATGTGGATGAATAGTTTTGGAGTAATGAAAAGAGATTTCAGCGAATTCTTTGATGTTACTGACATGGAGGCTACTGATAATTCGCGACCAATTGTCGTAACTCCAGTAATTCAATCTTTCTTCTCTGACAGTGGAAATTATTTGGCGCTGTACACATCCGAAACTTCAGAGGTCAATATCTTTGGTGTTACCTATTCCCCTTCGGTTGCGCTTACGTTACAAGACACCGTCAATGTTGGAAATATTCCATTGTCCACGGATACAGAAAGATCAATATTCGTTTCAGACGACGGAGCATACTTGGTTGCATCATGCCCAGCCAATAAATCGGTATACTTTTTTGATGTGGCTCAAAATAGTTTACTTCAAACCATTACAGAAGATTATCCTAGTTTTGGAAACAAAATAGCCGTTGATAAAGATTTTTATGGGATGGCCATCAGTACACCCGAACTCACCAGAACGGTTAACGCATATGACGGAAGAATAACCTCATATGCCATCAGTTCTCCTGTCTGCTACTATAGAAGAAATTTTGGTTCTACTGGCGCACAACAATTTAAAAAAATCCACTCACATAATGCCACAACAAATTCACGAAGCAATGGTCTTGCGTCGTGGGATGGCGTAAGCAAAAAAATCAATCTGTCAACATATTACAACAATCCGCCAACAGGATCATTGTACAACACCTGCAGCGTAAATAGATGTGATGATATCGTAGTTAAAGGTTATAATTTTGCTTTGTCCACAATTGCTTTGGAAGAAGACCAAATTACTTACAGAGCACAATTTCCAAATCTTTCAAATCCTCGTTTTGATGTTGTCAAAGATCCAGGTTTCACGTTTGCCCCAAATTACACAGATAACATGGCCTATAAAATGTTTGGCGCCACTGGATCGATAACTTTTATCGCTTCTGCGGTGACGGTGCCACTTGAAACATACACTGATGCTTTTTTAGCAAATACAACTGCCAGCAATTATTTTATGGAAGGTACATTTGGGTTAAAAAACTTTAGCATTATTAGAAAAATTAACAATGTTTTGGTCCCTGACGGGAGTTATTTGGATCCGGCAACCATCGCAATTGCATATGCACCAGAATTGAGATCAAAAATAGGAACCGCTTCTTTGACAAATGTCAATTCAGCATATGACTTTAATTTTATGAGTAAAATGTATATCAAACAAGTGAGTCCTTTTTCCGATGACGCAATTCCAAGACCTTCTCACCCTTCGCTTGGCGCCAATTGGGACAACATTGAACGCAGAAATTACATTAGGGAAGAAGCAGTAAATGCAAAAACTGCATTAAATAACTCTCATGTGTATACAATATCAAAATATATTACAAATAGCAGCACTGTTGGCAGTGGTGTAACAGCCGCCACACAGAATTTAAATATTCCAAATATAAGAATTTATAGATTCCCCACGACCAATATGGCTGGCACTGATTCTTATCTTTACAATGATTGGGGTTATACTGGAGCAACATACACTCAAGAACCCTCCAGCGATCCGTATGGATGGTTAAAGGTAATGTATGATGCAACGGATGCATCTAATTTAGAAAGTGCTTTCCGTAGAACCAATTCAGACACAGCATGGAATCCACCGGAGGTTCCTGTCTTGGCAGATCCAACAGATTGTCCTGATTCAGAATTTGCATACCCGGTAAACAGATCTCTACTCGAACAAGATGTTGTGTCTGCTTACGTGTCAGATGACCGTTTGTTTGTAAATTTTGTTTCTGCCACGATGGTATTTGAAATAAACAATTTAGAAACTTATAAACCTCTTTTGTTTGAAGCAGCATTGAATGAGTCATTGGACTCATATGCGTTTACCTATAATGCATCTGGCGAATTTTTTACAAAAGAAAACATCATCTACAAATACAATAGAACAACGCATCAACTCGATAGCGTAACCACGATAGGATAAAAGCATGGCATTCAAAACAGAGTATCTTTACGCAGGCGTACCACACAATATTGTCGTTGATGCAAGCTTAGAAAACCCAATATCTTATAACGACACGTTTACTGTTGGAGAAACTTTATATTTTGGTTTAAGACTGGTATTTTTGAATGGTTTGCGCACTTCAATGGGTCAAGGTGTAATAGCTGCTCCTTTTATAGGCAATTATACAGTTACAGTGTTTTTGTGTGATTCAATTGACGGAGGCTTAAATTTTGTAAATGTGAGAAATGTAAAACAGTATCTTTTGGGGCCTTTGGTAAATTCCTCCATCTATGAAAATATAACAACCATTTTGGAAAATTATTCAAACAATGATCAATTGTTTGAATCCATGAGTACAGCGGAAATCCAAAGTTTAAAAAAATCCTTTAAATTAATTTTTAGAATAAACCTAACGTCTTCTCCAAATGTGACTCAAAGTATTCAAAATGGCGATTTAGTTCAAAATTTGTTTCTTGTTGCAGATACAATGCAGCCAGGGCCGTATGAAGTCAATTTTGAACATATTGATCTTTTGAGTCCAAATGATTTTACGGATCAAGAAAGACAGGATGCCTATTCTTTGAATGTAAATTTGATAATGGGAGAAGCGGCAAGATGTTTTTATCCTAAAAATATAAATGCTTTGGCTCCAATTCCGTTTGTTTTTTGTGTGAGAGCAAATGCAGGCAATGTAGAAAACTATGATACTTATTTGAGTTTGTTTGCATCATATGGATATTTTTGTATGTCATTTTTTCAAGATGTTACCACAACGGGTCAATTTATCTTTGATAATGGCATATACCAGATGACTGATCCTTATCAATTTTCAAGAAATCAACAACTTAGTTTTTCGGGTGGATTGGAAAATGGTTCGTACCAGCATGGAATAATAACAATTGGCTATTTGACGCACATTGAAGAAAATTTAGATAAAATAGCGGGTGGAAAATTTAATAATAAAATTGATTTTTCCAAATTAATTCCTATAGGACACAGCCGTGGTGGTGGAGCAATTTTTGATACCTATGAATTACTTTTATATAAAAATAATGCCAATAATTTGATATCTAAATTTAATACAGCTAGATCCCACACTGATATTAAATGTATGATTGCACTAGCCCCATCTAAGTCAGATGTACTCGGGGCATCTGGATCTATTTTTGAAATTGCTACTCCCATCTGTGCACCGGAAGCTCTTCCATCTGTTGTGCCACCATATGATGGTATTTTTCTTGGTTTGACTTCATATCGTTATTATGAATATGCACAAGGCATTTCCCAACCACAATATTCTTTGTTGAACAGTTCAAATGTTTCAAATTTAAGATTAAATGTCAATGTGCCATTATTGTTTTTGTATCCAGAATATGACGCCGATACTGACATCAATACGTTGACTTTATTTAAAGCTACAAATATTGATGCAAATGGAAATATAGTCAATGATAAAAAAATTATTTTTATTAAAAAATTAGATCACAATGGAGTTTCAAATAATATTTTTTCTTGGTGGCCAATAAATGGATTAAAGAGCATTAGATTATATGGCCAACCATCTCAATCTGGCCTAATATTCAATAATCTGTCTAGCAGAACACTTTACCTGGCATCTAAATCTTTAGAATTTATAGCCAAAAATGTTTTTGGCTCTTATTTAAATACTGATGTTTTAAACAATAGAAGAGATTTTTCAGCAAGAAAACAAGCACTGATGAATTGTTTTGAATATACAGAACAACCAAAAACATCTTCCATTGTTCGATTGATTGATGGATTTACTGGAGGAATAACTTTTGCCACAAATATAGTAGGATATACGTTTGCCGATGGAATTGATAAAAGTGTAAAAGATCATTTAGCATTTATTTCTGAACCTGGGTTTACTATGGCTCCGGATTTGTATGCCAAAGGATTAATCTTTTTAAATAATTTAATTGAGAATAATGCATCAAGAAAAGGAAATACATATCCAGAAGATATCTTTGATCAGTTATACACTTCTTATGATAATGGATTGTTGGTTTCCTTTGATAATACCTTGTCAGAGTATTTTGTTGGATATACTTTTTCTCCAGCAATCGATTTAACTGGCGCATCATTTTTGTACGTAAACGCTGCGCAAATATCTTCTGCACCTTTAAATGCGCAAACAGAAACAGAAACACCTACCATTTTGGGACTAAGACTAATAGATTCCAGTTTACGCGCTGCGACTTTATTATGTTTAAATTATAATGATGGAATAGCAGATCCATCATCATTTTTTATTTCGGGTGGAACTGCTTATACATATTCCCAAATAAATAAAATAAGTTTCCGTTTGCAAGACTTTTTGAATCTACAAAGTACCATGGCTTTGAACCAAATTACAAATTTGGAAGTTTTGTTTGGATCTAATTATGGAACCACCCAGGGCACTATTTTCCTAGATTCAATTTATGCGATTTAATTATACTAAATATTATCATGGATCCCATCTTAAATCAAATAAACCAACTTATCCATTGTATCGAGACCCTTTCAGAGGAGCTTGAAATAGCCGATGAGATTATCGATATACTTTCAGAAAATATCGAACTTCCTGATGAAGCAATTTTGGAAGCCGAAGACAAAAAGTGGATTCAAAAAGCCATCAAAAAGGAAGGATCGCTCCGAAAGACCCTCAAGGCCAAGGAAGGTAAGAACATTCCTCGTGCCAAACTAGAAGCCGCCGCAAAGAAGGGCGGAAAGACCGGGGCACGCGCAAGACTAGCTTTGAAGCTTCGTAGCTTCAAGAAATAAGAGAAAGACAAAAAACAATGAATCACATCGAATCATATTACAAAAACATTTGCGAACAACTGCAGCAACAAATTGATCTTCTTGAAAAGAAGATTGAAGAAAAGAAGAAAAAACTTGCTTCCAAGGGCAAGGAAAAAAAAGCCGCTAAGGATTATGACGGCGACGGTGAAATCGAGACCGGCAAGGAAGAATATTTTGGTTCAAGAGATAAAGCCATCAAGAAGAACATGGCCAAGAAAAAGGGTCTCGTTGACAAGAAGAAAAAGGAAAAGCTCGATGAGGGTCGTGTAATTGGCGGTGGTAAGTTCCTTTATGGCGGGTTCCCAAGAGTTTTGGCAGAAGGCAAGGAATTGCGCATGGAACTAGAAAAGTATTTGGGATCCATTGTAGATCACGGACAAAAACTGCATTCTACCAATCATCCCGATAGAATGAAATACGGAAAAGCTTTAAATGCCTTCACACAAGGCAACTTCAACAATGCCGATGAATTGATTGCCATGGGTGCTGATCCAACAGCCGTTGGCAAGTTCATTGCAATTCAAACCAACCCAGAGTATCAAGACTACATGAAACAAATGGCTGCAAATGCAGATCCAACCTTGGGTGGTCTTTACAGCAACGAATGATATCAAACATAATAGAATTAAAAAGACCCCGATTATTTCGGGGTCTTTTTGTTTCATCTTTCAACCATTTCCACCCAATCCTGGTGGACCATGTGATTTCCTTCGTATCCGTCTTTAATCTTGCTAACATCCCACCAAATGACATCACCGATTTGAACATCTTCCGTCAATTTGTTTCCAATTGCCAAAACCTTGGCTGGAATGATCTTGCTTTTTGACTTTTCTTGAAAAATAATTCCCGCTTCCGTCTTTTTTTCTCCACCGATGAGAGGTTGTGCGAGAATCCATTTTCCGACTGGTTTCATGTTACTCATGTTATTCACCTGTTGTGATCGCGTATCATGCACGCGATTCCGTATAAAATTATTCCAAACCCTGCTGCAATGATAGAGCCTATAATGCTCCATGTAATTATTTTCTCAACCATAATTCCTCCGCTAGGATTCGAACCTAGAAAGAGAGATCCAAAGTCTCCCGTGTTACCGTTACACCACAGAGGAGTGTATCCTGGAACAATAATTGTTCATTATAATTCCAGACGCCGTTCCGACATTGATGCTTCTCACAGACCCATACTGGGGAATGTAGAGAATATCGTCACACATACTTAGCACGTTTTCAGGAACGCCAATCTGCTCCTGTCCAAAGACCATGATGTAATGGACACTCGGATCAAACTCAAAGGCATTGACATCCCTTGAACCGGGAACATTGTCTATTCCCAAAAGTCGAATGTTTCCTCCATGCTGTCCGGACTTTCCGAGAAAATATTCTCGAAGATCATCAACAGAGCGAACATGACGAAAACTAGTATAGTGGTGAGTACCGACAGTGCCCCGCCGATCATACTTCTTGTTTCCATAGATCACGACTTCCTGCGCCAAAAACGCATTAGCGTTGCGAATGATGGTTGCAATATTAAAATCATTGCCAATATTGCAACAGACAACTGAATAATTAAAACGCCGATCATCCAAATCTGCACGAATTGCATCGTCGGTCCAATACTTGTAGTGGTCAATCAGGTTTCTGCTGTCCATTATTCGTCTTTGCCCTTGCCCCAACCGACAGGGAGATTCACGTTGTTGGGAACAAACTTGGGTTTGTTCAGTTCGCGGTAAATTTCCAACTCTCTGTTTGCAGCCTGCAATTCAAGACGCATGACGCGCAGTTCCTCAGCAGCATCACGGCAAATTTGCGATGCTTCCATATGGGAGTTGCGCCACTTGTCGGACAGTTCACGGATCTTTTGTTCAATCGTATTCATGTGTGCTAATATAGCAGGAAGTGGTAAAATAGCAAATAAGAACGATTCCGATTAAATGCATTGCTGATGCACTGTCACCACCGAATATGCACCAAGTCACCCAAAGACCAAGAAGCCACGAGGCAATCATGGTTACCAGCCAAAACCATTTTTCTTGTTTAGTGTTCATAATGACCCCACCGAGGATCGAACTCGGACTCTTCTCCTTGAAAGGGAGACGATTTAGCCATTTAATCTATGGGGCCGCTTAACTAAAATTTTGTCTGTTATATTCTTTGAGATACTGCTTGTTTATTCTCAATAATGCATCAACTTCTTGTCTTGTCAAGGAACTCATATCTTGTTTCATGGAGTTCCTTACTTCTTCCGGCATCAATGCATAATGCGGTGGATCAGGGAAGTCTTTGGGATTTACCGGAGATTGATATTCTCTCCGATCTTTAAAATCCTTGAATACTTTTCCTTTTCTTAAGGACCTGCTTCGTGCCATTTTATCAATCGAACTTGGCACGAATTTCGTTGGCAAGGAATCCACAAATGACGCCGATGATGCTGCCGATCACTGCGCCTTCGTAGTTCTTGTGAAACACAAAACCAATCATGTTTACGGCAAGGAGAATTAAAGCGGGAATTGCAAGTTTATTCATTAAAAGTTTCATAGTGTTATTATGCCTCACAAATGTTGTTTGTCAAGTCGGGCATGCTGGATTTGAACCAACGACTTCTTGCTCCCAAAGCAAGCGCTCTACCAAGCTGAGCTAATGCCCGCGTTTTATTTATCGCGTTCCTTGAACCATATCAAGACTTCCGCCAAGAACAACCCAATGGCCGGCAAGCACACGGCAAGCACGAAAGCCCAAAGAGGTATGACATACGGAATGCCTTGCTGGTTCACTTATTATTTAAACCGCTTCCTGCCCCATGCACACAGAGCAGCCAGTCCGAGCATCGCTCCAACGCCGGGAGACGGCACGGGAGGACGAACAGGGCCATTGTAGGGGCCGGGAATGACATCCGCAGCGACATTCATGGAAACGCTCTCAATCCGATCATAGTGGATCGGGATGAAGAGATCCTGGTTTACACCCTGCGTGGTGTAGACAAGATGACCATCGCGGTAGATCTTGTGAACCCAAAAGCCCGCAAAGTTGCCCATGAAGTAGTTGCGCGGAGGCGCAACGTAGTTGCTCACCGTGGGCTGCACGATGGCTTCGCCGTGAGGCTCCGTAATCGTAAAGTTAGGATCAAACTTCAGGGGATTGGTGTAAGACACCTCCATGTACATGGAGCCCTGATTGATAGATTCATAGAACTTTTGACCTTCACCGTAAATTTTAGAAATTGCGTATCCCATGTTCACTCCATATCGCTCTTGCGAAACTGACTATTATTGTCGTCACCTTCGGACTTCAGATTAGCAAAGTAGTCTAAGGCATCCTGTCCCGGATTCAATCCCAACTCCTCGTCCAACTTGGCAATAGTCTCCAATGCCTCTTGAGAGGAATATCGCTGCTTCATGCGCTCCTCAAACATCTTCATGCGTTCGGGAGTGCGGAACTTGTCCATCCAAGAACAAGTGCAGCAATCAAACTCATCGTCATCAACATGGATGAGCAGACCGTCCCATTCCTCGCACCAATGGTATCCAGCCTCAATCTCTTCGGGAGTCAGGTTGATGCCATCGTTCTCTGCAAAGGGCTGCATGAGTTCAAGCCAACGCTCTTTGGTCATCTTCTTACACATGGTCTAGATCCTCGTATTTTGGTGGTACTGCCTTTCCACCATCAACTATAACACCGTTCAGCGTCTTGGCAACCTTGGCTTCGGGAGTATTAAAACAACCCCATTCACAAAGTCTTGCATGATTGTGTTGCATGGCTTCGTCGGTATAAAGAGTGCGACACACCTGCCGTCGTGCCTCATCACGCTCAACAGTCAATTTAATAATTTTT
>OGWA01000026.1_pt1 | contig 16919 bp, 14 predicted proteins | sample 1575901 | NCBI WGS metagenome assembly OGWA01 (sample SAMN07581541, study PRJEB24739) | freshwater metagenome
GAGTATTGCGCCTGACGACGTGTTATTAAAAGCAATACCAGCATACGTGGCTGGTAAATTAGCGTTTAAAAATTATGATGATCCATCATTAGTTGGCAGGGCCTTTTGGAAAGATTGGTACGATTTATCGCGTATGCAATTATGGGCGTTACAAGATACATCGTTAAAACTGCCCGGAGGCCCTTTTGGCGTGCCGCCTGTCCCGCAGAGTCAAAAATGAAAATTGCTTACAGCCGATTATTATTAATAGCAGCAGCAGCATTTTTAACAAGTGCCGTACCTGAGTTTGATGCTGCTTGGAAATCGCAACACATTGCGGACACAGCATCTTTTGGTGCGGTGAATCGTGCGTTACTTATTTCTAGCATTGAAGGCATTAGGGCTGGTGTACCAGCTATGGCAACTGCTGTGATTGCTTTTTTCATGCGACAGGATAGCAACCTTCCAGTGTTTTCAACTAAATTACCGGAGGTGACTAAAGTGAGTGAAACAACGAGGGACATCGATGGATAAAACAGGCTTGTCAGCTGACGACATTCAGCAAATTGTTGCAGGATTTTTCGGGAGTATTGTTGGCGTTAGTCGGCAATCACACCAGAATTTTGGAGCATTAATCATTTCTGTACTAAGTGGTACTGCAAGTGCTACGTACTTGACTCCAATTATTGCAACGCCTTTAAACATTAAAGATCCAAAGTATATGCTTGGTCTGTCCTTTTTAATGGGCAAATTAGGATTGCGTGGTGTTGAAATAATTACTGCAAAATTAAATCTTGGAGGCCAAAAGGATAAGTCAAATGGAAACCAAGGCACTAATTAATGTCATAGCTCATATATTTATTGTTGTATCAACTACAGGTTTTGTAGCTCTTCTTAGGCATGACATGTCGCCAATTGAGCGAATGCCGTGGGTTATAAAAACGTGGATAAGGCTATCACTTGGAACAATTGCAGCTGGTTCGTTATTTAGTGCAATTGAATTAAGTAGCCCAACAACCAGTGAGGTTGCAGTAAACATTGGAGTTGGCAGTTTGTTTACATGGGCGTTGTTTTGGCATAAGCGACGTTGGTCAACCCAATGAACGAATACTTTGAATTAGGTTTACAATCCTACACGGTATTAGACAATGGCCGTATTGTTGTAATATTTACGGACAACTTAGGATTTGAATACGTTAACGAGACTACGCTTGATCAAGATTGCGTTCAGTATGATGCCGAAGTGATTGAAAATTTACGCAAATATATTGTTTGTTACTGTGCTCATTTTGGTGGTCAATCACTTGTTGGTAAACAAATGATATTTGATTTGGCTGAGCCAAATGGAAATATTGTTAGGATTGTGTAATGGCATTAGTTACATCTAATGGTGTATTTCAAATTGGATACGATCAAAGGCTATATGAAAGTCGTTCCACAATAACAATCAATAGTACAACTGTTGGATTAGCGATGCCGTTTGTCGCCGAATTTACAGGCAATATAACTAGAGTTGTTATACCAATAGCAACGGTAACATCAGCGGTAACTAATCTTGATATTGGTATACAGGCTTTTGCTGGAAGCGGTTTACCATCTGGAACATTTTTAGCAACACCAAATACTGTTTCATTTGCAACGCAGTCATTTCAAAGTAACTATGTATTGACTTTAACTAATCCAGTTTCTGTTACTATGGGACAGTTTTACTATGTTGTCGTTCTGCCTAATGCATCGTTCACAGGAACAATGTCAATACATTATTTGCAGACGACATCACAAAACATGGCTGGAATGTTACGTCCATCTACCCGCGCCTTTATCGTGACTGGGATAAGAGGTGCTTCTGGAAGTGCTGCGTATCCAATATATGGATCAAGCACAAGATGGTATTCCATTGACCAAGCAGCGATGGGTTCTCAGTCTAATTACACGTTTACAGTTACATTTACAAATGGATCAGCAAATGTCACATCAACGTACAACACTGCCACATTAAATATAGATAGCCCAGTTCGATTAACCACTACTGGTACATTGCCAACAAATTTTGCCACAGGTACGACGTATTACATTAAAACAAAATCGGGTACTGATGTGACATTGTCTGCAACAAGGGGTGGTGCTGCAATATCTGCTGGTTCTGCAGGTACTGGCACACATACGATGACAGCTTGTGTAAATGAGTCAGATGAACTTGGATTTGCATTTACCTTAGATGCTAATCATCCAGCTATAAAAATCGATTCTGTTACAATTGCGCTGTCGTTGTCAGCAGCTAATCCCGGTATGTCTTTTATTCTAAAACAATATGATGGTTCTGGAACATTACTTAACACGTTTGAAACTCTTGATACTGACAGACTCAGTAGTGGTACAGGTGCTGCTTTTGCAATTTTTAAAAATGCAACATTAAGTGATATATGGCTAGAACCAAACACAAAGTATTATTTTATGTTGGCGTTCTCTGGTACGTTTACGGCAGTACCAACTGACTGGAGAGTGTTTGATTACGACAACCAATTTGCTCAAGCCAATGGAGCATTTACAACTAATTATGCATATAAGTATGGGTCGTCCATTATTGAAAACGTTAATCAATTTACAACATTTAGTTTTCAAATTACTGGACTTAGATACAATGACAGTGGAGGATCGGGAGGATATGTAAACTCATCACCATTATTTAACGGAGGATTTTCTGGGTAATGGCTACAATTAATGTCCAAACGTCAAAATTGGTTTTGCCATTAGATGGGTTTAATGCATCATATTTTGGAGCAGCTTCATCTGCTATTGGTGGAAGTAATGGTGGTGTTGCTTGGTATTACGTGCCACAAGAAACGCATAATGTAACGAGTGTAATTTTTCAGTACTCGATTAACACTACACCATCACCTAATACATTTGACGTAGGAATACAAGGCGTTAATGCAACTACTGGAATGCCAGATGGCACATTTACATCGTCTGGCACGTGGACTGCTCCCGCATCTGGATCAGGGTTTGCTGCAACTACTATAACAACGATATCACTTACTAAAGGTACTGCTTATTATATTGTAATTCGCAATGCAGTTAGTGGGTATACAGGTAGTGTAAGTATAATTTCAACGGCAAGTAATAACACTTCAGGTAAAACTCGCGGTTCACATAGTCGAACGTCTGGAGTGTGGAGTCAAGCAGGAACAAGGCCAAGCGGTAACGTATGGCTTTACTCTGGAACTAAATATTACGGAACTGCATTAGCTGGAACTTCAGGGTCTGAAGCAGCCGTGACTGGCGTTAATGAAATTGGAACTACACTCACAATGCCAGCAAACACACCCGATTTGCAGTTGTATGGTGTTATGCTAAACGCCGTAACAATTAATGCTGGCAGTTTATTTGACATTATTTTAAAAAATTCAGCAGGCACAACGTTGGCTACTGCAACACTTGATGGGGATCAAATGAACACGTTTATATATGCAGTGTTTCCATCAAGCCAAACTATTGTTGCTGGTAGTAAGTATTACATTATGATGAAAGCTAACACTGGAACTACGCCGTTAATTCGATCTGCTGCTCAATATAGTGGAGCATTGATGACGGACGTGCGCAATGGCGTTGTGATGAATAAGGTCACTTATAATGGTACTACGTATACTGAGACTACCGGAGTAGCATTACAGGGATATTTGTTATTTAACAATATTTCATACACGCAGACTGGTGGTACTCCAGTGTATTCGTTGCCAGCATCATTTAGTCAGATTGAGGGATAATAAATTATGTTTCAAGTAAAACTATCAGAAGCAACGGCTGCAAGGCGTAGGATTCCAGTGTTATTAGTTGACATTACTGATGGATTTACGCCTGAAGTTGGAGTAGTTACGCCAACAATCAATATAAGTAAAAATGGAGCTACTGTTGCTACTGGTGCTGGAACTTGGACAGAAATTGGAAATGGTCAATATTATTATGAATTTACCACCGGTGAAGTAGACACACTTGGATGGGTATCAGTCAATATTGAAAAAGCAACTGTATCTAGAGACTATAACGCTGTAGTGCAGATTATGGCATATGACGCACTAGATTCTGTTCGGCTTGGATTAACTGCTTTGCCAAACGCAGCTGCTGGAGCAAATGGTGGGTTACCTACAGGAAATGCATCTGGACAAGTATCTGTAGCAACGCTGGCTGCAAACTCTATTACTAACTCCGTCATTGATGCTACCGCTGCTACTGAAATTGCTGGAGCTGTGTGGGATGAACCATACGCGTCACACACAACGGCTGGTTCATTTGGTAAGTTGATGGATATTCTACGCAAGGCTAATTATGTTGTAGAAGGCACAACTACTGCAGGAAGCACAACTACAAGTATTAATACAAACTTGACTGGGTATGTAACTGATGCTTTTGATAACCAAACAATATTGTTTATCAGTGGCGCATTGGCAGGAACATGTGGACTAATTAATGCTAACACGTCTGGTGGCGGTGTTCTTACATTAGCTGAAGTTCTGCCCGGAACTCCTGCTACTGGTGTTGATTTTGTTATTTTAGGAACTCATGTTCATACTAAGGAAGGTATTGCTGATGGAGTTTTGGCTCGTAAATTAGACAGTAGTGGAAATGAATCTGTAGCAAATGGTGCTTACACGTCTGCGTCAACCGATAGGACTGTACGTCAAGCATTGCGTATTTTAAGAAACAAAGTTGATGCATCAACAGGAGCAACTATTGATGTGTACAATGAAGCGGGAACCGTGGTTGTGTGGAGTTTACCTTTGACAACCGCACTTGCAGATCCGATTGTAAAGGTAGGTTAATATGGCAACAACAACAGCGTTTACAAACGCAACAGAGGCAAACCTCTTAAATCATTTATTGCGCGGGACTTCATTTGGGCCTTTTGGAGCAAATGGAACAACTGGAACTCAACTATATTTGGCATTGATGACTAACGTAAGTTCAGATGCTGCATTAGCTGAAAATGCCCTTGGAACTGGCGGATATAACAACCGCATTCCATTAACTTCGGGCGCAACTGCCGCTACTGATGCTAAATTTGGTCTAGGTGGTGCAAATACGGGTGCCACTACTACAACACCCGGACCATTAACCAATATAAACGCTGTGTCGTTTACTGCAACTGGAGCAATTACTATTGCTGGAATTGGAATATGCACCTCTGGAACTATAAGTGCAACTGCATCTACCGATGCAACCATTTTGTTTTATGGAGACATTACAGGTGGATCTGTAACGCTAGGTAATAATCAAACAATTACTTTCCCTGCCAATACGGGAATTGACATCCGCTTAGATTAATGAATACGCCAAATGGCGCTGGCTATATAACAGCAATATTTATTGGCGCAAGGCTTGCTGGGCCACTTGTTGCAGGTGGTAATAAATCGGCAAGCCTTAGTGCTTTTGCTACTCTATCTTCAGCTGTAGTAATATCTGTTGCTAGTAGTCAATCAGCTAATGCAACAGCAACTGTAAATCTTACAAAAGTATCTTCTAGCACTCTTTCCTCGTTTGCGTCAACTGCGACTACAGCTACTGCATCTGTAGGTGTGACGCTATCCGGTTTTGCGTCAACGTCGTCTGCAATAACACAATCTGTCAATTCATCTACATCAGCTTTTGCAACATTAAGTTCCAGCGAGACAACTAGTGTCTCTAGTGCATTAAGTAGTTTTGCAACAGTATCATCGAGCGCTCAAGAATCTTTGAGCACAACAATGACGGCGTTTGCATCTACAGCATCATCATTAACAATATCTGTTAGTAGCGCACAATCTGCATTTGCAACATTAACAGCATCTACTCAGGGAACATCAACTTCAACACTATCTGCATTTGCGACACTATCTTCTTTACCTTCAATAAGTGCTGGTTCTGCGCTTAGCGCATTTGGCTCATTAAACGTTAATGCAGAGCGAACGTCTGCGTCCAATATTTCTGCTTATGCAACAATGTCATCCGCATTACAGCGCGACATTAACAGTAGTTTATCTGCATTTGCATCAGTATCTTCATCTATTACATATCAAATAAATGGATCAATATTAGGCAACGCAATTGTTAGCAATGCTGCAACATACACGTCAACGTCTTTAATCAGCTCGTATGCAACAGTTAATAGCGCAAGCATTGTAACTGGTGGACCAATTGCACCTGCGTCTGTAAGCATTACTGGAACAGCATATTTAACTATTAACGCCACTTACAACGTATTGTGTACATGCCCACCGTGGATAGTCTCAGCTGAAGATGTTTGTGCGTGGACTACGCCAAGTACAAATCTTGTTGGGACCTACACTATAACCGAAACTTTAACCGATCAATTTACTCGTAACGATAATGTGTCTGGCATATACAATAACACTGTAACGCTAACTAAACTTTTTACGAGAAAAGGGTGTGAATAATGGCAACAAAGCAATTTTCTAATACGCAACAACCATTCCAATTAGGCGATAGGGCGTTCATCGGCATTGACACGTATACAGCTGCTAATCGACTACCTGATGGTTATTTTCAAACCCTCGATAATATTCTAGTTTACGGAAACTCGTTACAGCCACGTAATGGTTGGTCTACATGCTGGCACTCATCAACACTGCCATACAATGCAACAACAGGTAGCCCAATATATGAATTAACAACTATTAAAGACAAAGGCAGTAAAAGTAAAGTTGTTTTTGCGTCTGGGCAAAATGTCTATTATTACGACACAAATACGTACGGAATCCCAAATCGCAGTTACAGCCCTGTGATAGATCGCGCAACTGGCACAACATTAACCACCGCAAATAGTGCAAATGTGCGAATGACGCCATATGGGAGATATGTTTACGGTGTAGATGGTGTAAACAATCCTTTTCGAGTTCGCATGAATGGGCAAATAGTCGAGGCAGACAAATTGCCAACATTAACTGATTGCACAAAATTTACACCAAAAGCTACAGCATCTACTATCAATGTAATGCCCGGTGATCAAATTAGCAGTACGAATCCAAACCCTATCAATCTAGCTGGATTTAGTTCTGCTCCATCAACGTTGGCAAATTTAATAACAAACGGTGATTTTTCAACTGCTACAGCTACTGGCTTTGGTCAATGGAATTACAATACTGGTGACGCGCAAAGAGTAGACAGTGTTGTTTATACAGTTGGCGGATTAACGTACAATGTGTTTGCTCCAAAAACATCTACAATAGCTACCCCGGTAGTTAAAAACTCAAGTAAATATATTTTAACTAGAGATGGCCAAGTTGGTAACTGTATAAAAATTGACCATATACAAGACTTTTTATACCAAGATATTGATGTTAGACAGGTATTGGTAACTTACGATGAACAACCAATTTATTTTACGGCTAACGGATCTAGTTCTACTATTACAACATCCGTTAATCACGGTCTTGCAATTGGGCAATCATTAAAATTTACAACTACTAACGGAGGAGTTTCTAATACAACTATTTACTATGTGAAATCAGTTCCATCATCAAACACACTGACTGTAACAACTAACTCTATTGTTGCAAGTGGTTCTGTTGTATTCTTTGGATCTAACGTGTTACTTGGAGATAACACAATTCTTATTCAGCATAACGCTGGTACATATGTGTTAACGTTTTACGTATACAATCAAGATGATTTAAACAATTTCGTTAGCAATAACACCTTAGACGTTTTTGTACGTGGTTATCAAAATACAGCAGCTACGGCATTTAGTACAGCTGATCAGATAGCTGGAGCAGAAGTATATTACAGTGCGCAGCCAGCTGCCGGAACTGCTCCCAGTGACTGGCATAAATTCCAAGTGCTTGTAGATTTTAGAGAATTTGATAAGCAGCTTACAGGAATTCAGGTACGCATTGCGTCAGCATTTGATCGTGGCGGAGACAGCTTTGTGTTTTTAGACGACGTGAGTTTACATGCTGTTAACGCGCAACTTCAAATTGCAACAATTCAGGATGACAGCAAAAAGTTATTAAAATTAAATGCTAGGCAATCAAATACTACTTTTATTTCGGCGACGCTTCCTACAGATCCATTTGCCAATTTGATTGCCAATGAGTACATCAAAATAAATTTAAGTTCAGCAACGGCTTTTACAACGGGTGTCGGCACAACTATTACAACAACCGCAAGTCATAATTTTAAAACTGGCGACATTGTGATGTTTTCAACTACTACTGGAGGCACTAGCACTACAATTCCGTATTACGTAAATTCAGTGCCGACAAGTACTACATTTACTGTTACGGCGGACAGCACTTTGACTGGTGCAACTTTCTCATTTTCATCAGCTGTCAGTTCTGGTGCAAATTATTACACTCAAAAATTTGATCTGAGAACCACTCAATCTTTAAGTGTTAGGGCTTTCTTTTCAGAAAAAATCAACCAAGATGTTCCAGCATTTAGCTTGGGAATACGAACGTCAACAACAACCGAGTTTACGGGTCAATGTAAGTACGACAAGACGTTAAATTATTTGTCGTTTGATTTATATCCAATATCTGCAGCAACACGTTCACTGGTGTCTACTATCATTTTAAAATTTGACTATGACGTAGCGTCTGTTTATGACAACGAATGGGTAATTAGCATTGGCGAGGTTGTTCGGCAGGGGGCATTAACACCACAGACAAAATATTCGTACTCATTTACTTTGTGGACGCCTTATACGGCACCAGTTAATGGCAGTTCTCCGTACTGGGGAACTCAAACATTTAGCACTGCAGCTGGTTCACCAACAACAACATTAACAACATTTGGGTACCACAAACTTGGCGTCAATAAACCAATTGTATTTACAACGGCAATAGCATCAACACCCGCAATTGTTGCAGGTACAACTTATTACATTAATGACGTTTTAAGTTACACGTCATTTAATGTTTCAACTGCGCCTTATGGCTCTGGAACAATCATCACGTTTCCTGCAGGCATAGCTTCAGGAACGTACAATTTCACAGCTACTCCTGATCTCCCAAGTGCCGACGGATTTGAAACAAATGCTAGTACATTTACAGCCGAAGTTGTTGTTACAGAGGCTGTAAACAAAGTATCAATAGAGCTTGCAACGGTAGATCTGCAAGTAGGCTCTGGTCATTACTATAAATACGCATGCGTGTATCGCAAAAACCTTTTAACTGGAGATAACGTTGGTAGGCTGATAGGAATTGTTGATTTAGATACAGGGCAATCGTACATAGACGGAAACAAATGGGAAGGATTTACATCTAGTAAAACTGGCACAACAATCACAGTCATAGATCAAGTTCCCGACGCTCAAATGTTTTTTGACAACGGTCCCGGTACAAGGGGATACAGATACAGATTCGGTAAAGATCAGTTCCCTACTGGTGGAGACTGTATAGCTGTTTACAATCAACGTTTATTTGTATCTAAAAAGAATACTATTTATGCAAGTTGGTTATTAAACACAAATAACGAATATGGTATTTACACAACTATATTTTCAGATGTGACCGATCCAGAAGTTTCAATTAAAGGCGCACAATTTTCTGTTAGTAATCAAACCGATGAAGAACAAATAATGGGCATGGTTACAATTCAGGGTGACGGATTAATGCGTGATAACAGTACGTCCGCAGCACTTGTTATCATGCGCGAACATACAACTTATCTCCTCACGGGAGATAGTCCACATAACTTTGCCAATCAAGGCTTTTTGCAAGGATCTGGTTCTGGATTGGTTGCAAAACGCGGTTGCGCAGTTTTGATGGGTAGATTAATTTTGACTACAGCAAATGGCGTAATGGAGTTACAAAACACAATTTTAATTCCACGCGGCCAACAATTAGAGGGTGTGCTAAACATACGATCTCAGGATTATATTAACGGTAGTTACAATTACGTAGCAGCATCAGCATACGCTAATTGTGTAATGTGTGTGCATGACAGGCGATTATTATTACTTGCACCAGAAGCTACAGCAGATGGTACAACGCCTAGCACGGGTAATCCTTATACGTATATTTACGACACGCGCACAGAATCTTTTGACCCACGCACAGCAACGCAGGTTAAAACTGGCGGTTGGGTCAGATGGTTAAACCCAGCTAGGTTTACGTCAATCATTGCGGTTGAAACTAGTGATGATACGCAAGATCTATACGCTGGTGGTGCCGACGGAAAGTTATACAAGCTAGATAGATTTGCCGACGGAGTTTATGTAGACGCTTCTGCAAATAGGACTTATACCGGAATAGATTGGACTATCAAAACAAGAAAATACGGGCAAGCTTTTTCAGAGAGCAATATTTATTACAGTGCAAACAAAATACATGCTTTAAATTTGCATTTTCAGAATCTGCAAACAGATACACCCGTATATTCAAACTGGGTAATTACTGGTCAAAAAGGATATGCAACAGCTGGAACGTTTAGATTTCCAAATAATTCAGACAAAGTAATATCTATTAGAAGCATAAGCAGGACTGCAGACCAACAAACATTTGATATAAAATTATCAGCAACTACAACGACGAAATGGAAAATGTTTGCAATACATGCGATAACCACAGAAGGTAACACGCCGAGAAGCTAAATGGGAACACCGTCAACTCCAGTCACTATATACCCAAGACGTGATAACCCGTCAACTAGGCTTGGTCCGGGTAAGTCTGCTGTCGTTTTGCAGTTGGATAATTATGCTGGATTGCCAGTTGTTCCATATGCTCCATCCGCATGTCAGATAGAATATGCTGATGGAACAAGAGATGTAACATTTGCTCCATCTATAACTTTATGTGATGCTACTGCAGCATCATTCACGCTTACATTGCCATCTTCTGCTGGATACATTGGTAGGTCTATTCGGTTTATAAAAATGGATGCAACGGCTTTTACTATTTCATTTGCTGTGATGACGGGCGATACATTATGGGTTAACGCTGGATTTGCTAGTTTGTCTAAGCAATACGAATGTATTGAGTTTTTAGCAGTCAATGATTCGTCCAATGCATTTGGATGGATTGCGTTATTAAATAAGGTAGCAGCATAAGGAGGCAATTATGATTGACCCATTTGTAGGTGGAATTTTAACACAAGCATTAAATCCGTGGATTAAAAAGATGACGGATCCGCAAGCAAGCCAAATGATGAATTATCAGAAGCGAGCTATGGCGGCAAAGCAAAGCTATATTCCTTATTACAATCAGATGATGAATACTGGTAAGTCACAGCAGAATATGTACTTACCTCAAGCCAATAAGATGGCATCAATGGGTATTGAGAGTGCGTTAAAACCGCTTTCCGATACAGATTTATTCAAGGGTACTACTGCTGCAAATGCAGCTATTCAAAGACAGGGCGATACAGTTAGAAGTAACATGGCTACCGGATCTGCATCTCGTGGATTATATGGACCATCTGGATATGGCCTAGGAGTAGGTGTTAATCCTAACGCAGCAATTGATTCACAGATTGCGGGAAACTTAGCGCAGTTTTCAAGTAATTGGGAAACTACCAAGGGTGATAGGTTTAATGCTGCTGCGGACAGAGCTATGGGTTTAGCACAAGCCGGAACAAACATGGCTAACACAGGCGCTCAAGGCGCTGTTGGTTTATGGGGTCAATTTGGTCAAGATGCACAAAACATTGGCGCACAGGAACTTGAAGCAAGAAGGCTTGCGGATGAACGCGCCAGTGGTTTGATGGGAATGCTTAGTAGTTATTGGACTGGCATGGAACAACGTCAACAGGCTGCAAACAATTTACGTCAACAGCAGGATCAAACAAATAGAGTTCTGTCAATGATGGCTGCAAATGCCATTAAAGACAAAGAGATATATGGACCAAAACAAGGATAATGCATCATGGCTTTTAGTACAGCTGGGTTCATGGGTGGTTTAGCACAACTCATACAAGGTAAAAATCAAAATGCTTTAGCTAATCAACAGGCAAAAGAAAAGCTTGACGAGAGACGCTTGCAACTTGGCATGCAAGCAGATCAAATACGCAAGCAACAAATTGATGAAGAACGAGCTAAAAAAACTTTTGAAGAACAACAAAAAGACTGGCTGCACAAAGCTACATTGCGACCATTTGAAGTAACTGCTGCTCAAACTAATAGAGATCAAGCGCTTGAAACTTTGGCGGGAACACGTACGCAGAATTCGATTTTGTCAAATAATTTATTTGATTTAAATGCTCAGCGAAAAGGACGTCAAAGCCTATTTGATTTAAGTGTGGAAACTCCACGAATGCAAGCAAGAGCTAAATTGACTAGTGATTTAGCAGCATTGGACGCAACAATTAATGCACAGCAAGCAATTGCAAATGACGTAACAAAGTCCATGCCAGAAAGAATTGCTGCACAGGCAGCTATTAAATCTGCAACAAATATGAAGTACGCCACATTCAATAACGCGAGGGGAAATGTTGGCATAGTTCCGAACTTAACGTATGCAGATATTGCTGAGGCTGCGGGTATCAGGCAACCTGATCCATTAAAACCAATTGACTGGAATACGTACACTGGATGGGAAAGCCATTTCCCACAATACACACCTACAGAATTAAAAAATGTGTTAGGTGTTTCACCAGAAGGAAAAAAAGCGATAGAGAATCTTGACACTCAAATTGGTCGCATGTTTGATCCTACAAAACATATAACTCAACCAAAAACATTCTTTGATGTCACAAAAACAACAGAACCCGACGGTAGAGAATTTTACAAATTAAATCCAAATACTCCAAAATTTGAGTTTAATAAAGGCGCATTAGCGTCGGAGTATTTTAAATCGCCAGCATTTACTCAGTGGTTGAAGACAGAAGCAGCTGCAAACAGGACAACAGAAGCAAATGTTGTTCAGCAATTAATAGGCGTTGCATTAACGCCGACCACTTATGATTTGAACGGTAAGGTTATTAAAACTGGAGATGTTGACAAGGCTGGCAATGTTATTATGTCTCCTCAGTTATCTGAGCGCATTGCAGCAAATTACAGTACGCGAATTGCAACACCTGATAAATTAGACGAAACGATTGCTAAAATTGCTGGCGTATACAGCGACAGTCAGAAAAATGCAATTACATTCTGGAATGCGCAGTTGCAATCTGGCGATGTTAAAAGAACCGCTGATGCAGCTAGGTTGACAGCAAGTTTATCTGCGCAAAGCGAAGTGTTCAAATCTGCTAATGATTCATACATGAAAAATATGAATTCTGTAGATGCAGAATTAGCACAACTAGGACGAACATTAGGAGCGATGTCGCAAGCTGGAGTTTCTGGTGCAGCTTTAATTTTTGATGAAGACTTTAAAAAGAATGCAAAACCAGAAGTAAAGCGAATGATTCAAACGGCTAGAGAGCTATACAGAAAAAAAGCTCTTGCAACAGTGTATGAGACAGTTGCAAGAAACGGTTATGGAGATCAACTTAAAGATGGAAAACTTGGCGACGTCGGTCAATATGCCAGAGGATTAGGTATTGCTAGTGCTATTTTAAATTCACCATTTCGCGATTACACAAAAGCAGAAAAAGATATGTTTGCAACACTTGGTGTACCAATTCCGGGAAATACAGGAAAGGTTACGCAACCACCTAAAAATAATGAAAGCGCAGGTCAGGGCGCAGCTAAACCACAAGGTGGTCCATTTGGTGGAAATCAAAAAAATAATAGCTTAACCGCAAATCCTAATGCACCAATTGGACCATTGAGTACATTTCCAATTGATAATCGTCAACGTTAATTAAAGGAGTAGTTATGCAGACTAGACAACAGTTGGAAGCAAAGCATAAAAAAGAAGAATCTGAAGCACTGGCGCGACAAAAAGCATTAACTTCACAGCTCCAAGCTGCTAGGTTAGGAATGCCTGAATCAAAAGCGCCTATTGCCGAACTGCAAAAAGCATCTGGCAAACCACAAAAAACGCTCTCTGCTCCTCTTGTTGCTACACCTGACGGTAAAGTGCGACGCGGAACACCAGAAGAATTTAAAAACATACACATTAAAGAATGGGATGCAAAATTAAAGGCTGGTGATCCAACTGTATTGTCATCTGCTAATGAATGGCTATTACAAGAAGCACATAAAGAAAAGGCAATTGACGATAAAACCTACAATTCTTTTCAAGAGAGTTTTAGGAAGATGCGCGTTGGGTTAAATAAAACAGCCATTGGCGGACAAGTAGATGGCAAAAACGTACCATATCAATGGCCACGTACGGTATTTGATAAAACAACTAAACAATATGTGCAAGAAAATAGACCAGTAACATTAGCGGATTTGATTGTACGAAAAGGAAATAGCTGGGCTTTTATACAACCAAAAACTGTTGGTGAATTAGAAACAATATTAAAGGCAAAGTATGGAAAACGAGACGCTGTACTTGGTCAAACTCAAGCAGAAGTAGACGAACACAACAGGCCATACACTCCTGCTGAACAAGCCAATTCAATTCTTGGAACTACATTAGGTGGAGCATTAGGATTTCTTGCTCCGATAACTGATCAATATGGACGACTTGAAGATTGGGGACGCAAGAAGTTAGGTGAGGCTCCATATAAAAACCCCATTATTGCCGATGACCCATCATTAACAGGCAGGAGTTTTGCTAGTAAATTTGAAGCAGCAAGGCAAGGTACTGGTGCTGGTACTAAATCATTTTTTGCAACACCTGCTAACTGGGCACAGAATCTTGACATAGAGTGGAGAGCAAGAGCTGCAGTACGTGACTTAGGTATTACTGATCCTGTAAAAGCACGAGAAGAACAGGCAAAGCAAGAGGAATATCTCCGTCAAAGCGTTAGAGATTTAGCTCCCGGCTCAAATCTTCTAATGAGTGATTGGCTTGATAAAACATGGAACAGATTCCCTGAGAGCGATGCATATAACTACGGAATGATTGCTGGTGAAACCGTTCCAGTTGCTGTTACTGGATTACGTGCAAGTATAGGATTGATGAATGCAACTAGCACCCTTGGCGCAAGAGCGTTTGCTCCACTAGGAATGGCATCTACTGGCCGCACAGTAGGTTTAGTCACATCAGTTGCTGCTCCTGTGGGTTTACGTGCGTTTAGGGATCAACTTAGCAAACCTAGTGACGTATTAAAATCAATTGAAAAGACTGGCGATGTAACGCCGTCCGAAAAAATTGTACGTGGACTTGAAACATTATTTGACCCAGTGGGATCGCTTTATCAAGCAGGCATGTCTCCCGGTAAAGAGGAAGCTTTATCACGTAGTGACCCAAGTGGTGCTGTGCGTGGCTTTGTGTCTACTGCAACAACGTTAGGATTGATGGCTCCGGGTGCTCCAAATTTATGGAACGATGTAAAGTCTCAGGCTAAAGAAGCAGTCAAGATGTATAACCGTTCCACTGCATTTAAAGACGCAGCTGGCGTTGAGTCTTCTGTGTTTAATAGTGCTGCAAGATTTACTAATTCATTTGCTCGTGTAGGTCAAAATGAAGTTGGTAAGCGCGTTGCTATGGATTTAGGTTTTGGAGCCACGCAACCATTAGGCGTATTAGGTGAGGCTGCATACGCACATTTTGCTGAACGTAAACCAAATGAAAAACCACATTATCCAACAGCAATAGATTATGGTCTTGCTATTCTTCATGGTTTAGTTGCATCTCGTCCGGGCAAATTTGCTCATTCATTAATTAACGTCAATCCATTAGGAGCAATGGAGCCTCAAGCATTAGCAATGGATTCGGCGGTCAGGATAGTAAATCACCCCGATCGACGTGTGCAGATATTGCATCAATGGTTGTCTGAAACATATGGTCGAAAGTTTAATGATTATGACGTACGCCTTCTGGCGTCACAAATGTCTACGGACAATTTAGAAAACATTCAGCGACGACTTGCGCACGTAGGAGGGACATCAGATCCAGCATTTAAAAACCCTGTTCACTATGTACGAGAGTTTATCAATAACCCGGATTCGTTCTCTGATGCTACAAAACAAAAGTACACCGACCTAATTCAAAACATGCGTGGTGAAAAGGACAGGGTTGACCATGAGCCAGATAGTCCTTTAGCTAAAGTAAAAATACATGACGACTTGAATCCCGCAACGCGTGGCATTCGCATACAGGAGTTAACATCACGTTTCTTAAATGACATAAATGCACAGGCTGAAGCAGCCAAGCTTGCATCAAAAGCTAAACCTTCAGACAAAGAACCTGTTGAAAATCAACAGTACTACGGTTTACGTATGCGTGACGGCAGGTTGATGGTATTTAACAAAGCTTTGTCATCAGCTCGTATCATTGAGTCAGGTAATGAGGCAGACATTACGATACTTTCGCCAGACACAGTACGTGAGTTAGCAGCTGTAGACCCAAAGGTGGATTCTTTAATTAGCCTTGTAGAAAACTCAGAACACATTCAAAACATTATTCAGTCTTTAATGGATTCAACGTTTATTAAAGATGGAAAAATTCATAAGTTTTTTGGTTTAGATAAAAACGGCAATGCCATATTCGTATTAGATGACGGCACACACAAAACTGTCAATAAAAATATTATTGGGTCTTATGTTGGGGACGCAGAATTTACCGATGTTGATGCTAAAGACGGATTTGTTCCTGCATTAAAATATTTGACAGAACAATCCGGTATGTCTGCTGAAGGTGATGCTGCCGCGTTCCGCAAAAGCCCAGTCAATCCGTTATATCCACATACTCATGAGGTCGCTAAATCCGATGCAGAAAATGACACATATGGATTAAGACCAATATTAGTTAGCGGTGACTGGGTGATGCATCAGGCAAGTAATGGGTCAATTGTGTTTACGCCTAATAAAGGCTTGCCTCAACGTCCTTATTTACGTCTGAAGCGGCTGCGATTGTGTTGTGCAGCGCATCTATGCACTTATTGATTACGTGGTGGTTGATATCGGGCTCATTCATTTTCTTTTGCTTTTGGTATCGTGACTGGGAAAC
>OGWA01000027.1_pt1 | contig 16724 bp, 21 predicted proteins | sample 1575901 | NCBI WGS metagenome assembly OGWA01 (sample SAMN07581541, study PRJEB24739) | freshwater metagenome
ATGAGCGATACTGATGGCATGACTCCCGAGCAGGGAAATGCACAGTTGGACGTTAACGGTGCAGCTAACGCTATCTTGGGCCTTATGGGTGGTGATGAGGACTCCGACAATGGACAATCCGAACTCCGCGCCGAAGCCGACGATAGCGAGGCCGAATCTGACGAATCTGAGGATTATTCCGACGATGCAGAGGTAGAACAAGAAGATAACGATGAGGAAGTAGAGCAACCGAAATACCGCGTGAAAGCCGCTGGCGAAGAACGCGAGGTGACGCTAGACGAACTCATTAAAGGTTATCAGCTTGGCACTGATTACACGAAGAAATCGCAGACAGTAGCTGAAGAACGCAAGGCGGTAGAGGCAGAGCGCCAACGTATCGAGGAAGCTAAGGTACTGAGGGATCAGTACGCGCAACGGCTGCAACTGATTGAGCAAATGCTGAATCAACAGCCGGAAACAGAAAATCTAGACTTTTTGAAAGAGAACGATCCTATCGGTTATGCCGTGAAGGTCGCAGAACTTTCGCAGCGTGAGAAACAACTTGGCCAGGTTCGCGCAGAGCGTGAGCGCATCATGCAACAGCAGATGATTGAGCAGCAGCATGCTCTACAGATGAAGGTTGCTGAGGAAGCGCAAAAGCTTGCATCTGTATTGCCTGAGTTTGTTGATCCGCAAAAAGGTGATGTTGTTCGCAAAGAGATTCGTTCTTATGGCAAACAACTAGGTTTTTCTGATGAGGAACTTGCGAATGTCTATGACAGTCGCGCGGTTTTGACTCTATGGAAGGCTATGCAGTATGACAAATTGCAATCTGCAAAGCCCAGCGTCACGAAAAAGGTAAATGAAGCGCCAAAGGCAATTAAGCCTGGCGTTGCTCAGACTCGTGATAGCGACAGAGAAGAAATGAAAAAACTGAAGGCTAAGGCTCGTAGCTCTGGACGAGTTGCAGATGCCGCAGCCGTATTCGAACGATTCTTGTAAAGGAAATAAATCATGGCAACTTATACCGCTCATTCGGCCATTGGCCAGCGTGAAGATCTGACCGATGTTATCTACAACATCAGCCCGACCGAAACGCCGTTTATGTCGTCGATTGGCAAGACCAAGGCGACCGCTGTTTACCACGAGTGGCAGACTGACTCGCTGGCTGCTGCAACCACGGCTAACGCTGCTATTGAAGGCGCTGACGCATCGGACGCTACCCTGTCTCCGACCGTTCGCCTCGGTAACTATACCCAGATCATCGAGAAAACCATCAAGGTTTCCGGTACTCTGGACGCAGTTAACAAGGCTGGCCGTAAGTCGGAAAAGGCTTACCAGCTGGCTAAGGCATCGTCTGAACTGAAACGCGATCTGGAAACGATCCTGCTGTCGAACCAAGGCCGTTCGGCTGGTAGCTCGACGACTGCTCGTAAACTTGGTTCGCTGCTGTCGTGGATCAAAACCAACTCGGACGTTGGCTCGGGCGGTGCAGATCCGGCAACCATCGGTGTTTCGACCCGTACGGATGGCACTCAGCGTACCTTTACCGAGGCACTGCTGAAAACCGTGGTTGCTGAGGTTTACACCTCGGGCGGCTCGCCGAAGATCCTGATGGTTGGTGCTGCTGGTAAACAGAAAGTCTCGTCGTTCGCTGGTATCGCTGCACAGCGTTTCCAAGCACCGGCCAATACCCCGACTACCATCATCGGAGCCGCTGATGTGTATATGTCGGACTTTGGCACGATGAGCGTTGTCCCGAACCGCTTTATGCGTTCGCGTGATGCTCTGGTGCTTGACCCTGAGTACGCAGCACTGGCTTACCTGCGCCCGTTCCAGACCGTTGAACTGGCCAAGGCTGGTGACGCTGATAAGACCCAGATCCTGGCTGAAGTCACGCTTGAGGTTAAGAATGAGGCCGCTCATGGCATCATTGCCGATCTCGATATGTCGCTGTAATTAAGTAGTAAACCCCCCGGCCTAGTGTCGGGGGAACTACATTGAGGGAACATGAGTAAACCTATAAGGACTCAGACTGTATATGAGGACGGTGATGGCGGTATCATCATCGAAACTAAACAGGATGTTAGCGAAATCATTGAGGCTAATAAGGCTCAACTAGATTTCGATAAACAACGTACAGGGCATCTAAACGAGCTACATCACGTTGCAAGAATCCCGTTCACGGTTATTGATGACCTGAACAAAAAAGGGGTTATGCGCGGGTTTAACGTGATTGATGAGGTTGGCTTCGCTAGGTGGCTGAACGATCCTGAAAATGCCGTTTGGAAAACTTATAGGGGAACTGTATGAGAGTTGGCGTATGTGTGCCGTGTCGTGATGAGGTAATGACTGGCTTTGCTTTTGACTTTGCTCGTATGACTGCACACGATGCTTCGGTTCGATGCAAAGATGGCAAAGGTGGATTGAGTCTTTACACGATGCCTGGAACGCTTATTTTCGACCAGCGTGAGAAGTTGGTAGAAGTGGCGCTAAAAGAGGGCTGTGACGCTGTTCTGTTTATTGACAGCGACATGCGATTCCCTCACGACATCATTACTATCCTTCTTAGCCGTGAAGTGCCTATTGTTGGGGTTAACGCTACTACCCGTAGAAAACCTGTTACACCTACTGCTAAATTGCTCACAAAGCAGGAAAATGGCAAAGAAGTGGTGTACAAGTGGGAAAACATTGATTCCCGTGGCAAACAAGGCATTCAAGCAGTTACGGCAGTTGGTTTTGGTGCTGTCTTGATTCGCAAGGAAGTGTTTGATGCTATCCCTCGACCGTGGTTTGATACTGGATGGGGGCCGAATGGTGTTTGTGGTGAGGATGTGCATTTCTGCGTTAAAGCCGGTGATTATGGCTTTGAAACGTATGTAGACCATGAGCTATCGATGCACATCCGCCATATTGGTACTTATGAATACGGCTGGAAAGACTTTGAACAGCTAGAGGAATAACATGGCAATTAGTACATACTCAGAACTACAAACTACGATTGCCAATTACTTGGCGCGTAGTGACCTGAACGCCATTATTCCAGACTTCATTAAACTGGCTCAGAATCGCCTTAGCCGCGATCTACGAATCCGCCAGATGTTGGCTGTAGCCACAGCGCAAACTAATGCCGGTGACTCAACTATCGGCCTTCCTACGGATTTTCTTGAGATGCGCGACATTCATCTCGATACCAATCCTGTTGTTAGCCTGAGCTATATGGCTCCTAATAACTTCTATAGCAAGGCTCGCACTAAAGAATCTGGAAAGCCAGTCAACTACACTGTTTTGGCTAACGAGATGCAACTAGCGCCAGTGCCCGATAGCACTTATACGCTGCAAATGTTGTATTACGTTAATCCATCGCCGTTGAGTGCGGATACTCCTACCAATGTTTGGCTTGTGTATTGCCCTGATGCTCTGCTTTATGCTTCGTTGGCTGAGGCAGAGCCTTATTTGATGAATGATGCACGAATACAAACATGGGCTGCTCTGTATGAGCGTTCTATTGCTTCTATTTCTAACGCAGATCAGGGTGGCGAGTATAGTGGCCAGCCTATGGTAATGACTTTTAATTGAGGTGAATCATGGCAGAAATGTCGAACTATCTTGAGAATGCGATGATTAACGCGGTTCTCCGTAATACTACATATACTAGCCCGGCTACCGTGTATGTTGCACTGTTTACCACTGACCCGACTGATGCAAATACTGGCACTGAAGTGTCTGGTAATGCGTATCAACGCACTGCGGTGACGTTTGGCGCTCCGAGCAACGGTGTTAGCACGAATAGCGGCGCTGTTACGTTCCCTACTGCTACCGGCTCCTGGGGTACTGTAACGCACATTGGCATTATGGATGCGTCTACCAGCGGTAACCTGCTGTTCCATACTCCGCTTGATACGTCGAAAACCATCACTAGCGGCGACATTTTCACGATTTCGACCGGCAACCTGTCCGTAACTCTGGAGTAATCTATGGCGCTCGTTATCGCTGACCGGGTTAAGGAAACGTCCACCACGACCGGCACAGGCACACTTACTCTGGGCGGCGCTGCTACCGGCTATCAGACGTTTGGTACAGCGATTGGAAGCGGCAATACTTGTTACTACGCCATTACGCTCGACTCTGCTTGGGAAGTCGGGCTTGGAACCGTAGGAACTGGAACGCTTTCACGAGACACAGTGCTGGCATCGTCCAATAGCGGCAGTTTGGTAAATTTTGCCGCTGGCACGAAAGAAGTGTTTGCAACTTATCCGGCTGGCAAAGCTGTTTATAAAGACTCTGCTGGAGATGTTGTTGGCCTAAAGATTGGCACTGATGTTCAGGCTTATGACGCCGATCTGACGACTTGGGCTAGCAAGACCGCGCCTAGTGGTACGGTGGTTGGAACTAGCGATAGTCAGACTCTGACGAACAAAACCATTGCTCTTGGCAGTAATACGGTATCAGGAACAATCGCGCAGTTTAATACTGCGGTTACTGATGCTGATTTTGCTACGATTGCCGGAATTGAAACGCTAACTAACAAAACCATTACCGCAAGAGTTAGCTCAACCACTAGCATAAGTTCGCCCCTTGCATGGAACAGCGACAATTTTGATTTATATGCTGCTACGGCTCAAGCTGGTGCGCTAACAATTAGTGCAGATGCCGCTACTACTGGCCCGACAAACGGCCAAAAGATGATTTTTCGTCTAACTTGCGATGGCACAGCGCGGACTATCACATTTACTGGCGGTGTAAGCAAAGGATTTAAACCAGTTGGTGTTACGTTGACGACAAGTGGCAGTGATTTTACTTATACGCTAACCATTAATAAAACTACCTATTTTGGTTGCATTTACAACACCGGAAGTTCTAGGTGGGAAATTGTTGCTTTGTCTCAAGAGGCATAACAATGGCTGTTTGTCTTGTCATTGATGAGGTCACAAAAACAGTGGTAAACCGCATTGTTGCTGAACCAACGGATATGGCTCCGATTGGATGCTATCTTGTTGAGCAAGTAGATATGTCAGTTGATATTGGGTGGGTTTTGGATGGAAATAATTTTATAAGCCCTAATCCTCCTGTCGTGGAGCCATAAATGGCGACAAAAACCGTACTTTTAACATCTGGAACATCGTGGACTGTTCCTGCTGACCTTGATACATCAGCTAACGTAACTGTTATTGCTATTGGTGGCGGCGGCGGCGGTGGTCGAGGATCAAACAATAGCCGAGGTGCAGGTGGCGGTGGTGGTGGCGGTTGGTCGCAATCGTCTATTAGTCTTTCTGGAATTTCAACCGCTTATTATTCTATTGGTGGCGCTGGAACTGGCGCTACTGCTGCTAATACCGCTGGTACTTCTGGTGGGCAAACATGGTTTAACAAAGCAACCAATGCCGCTCCAACTCTATCTTCTAATGGTGTTGTTGCTAATGGTGGCGGCGGCGGCGCTGCATCTCAAACAGGCGGAACAGCTGGATCAACAACTGGCGCTGTAGGGTCAACAACTTATGCTGGCGGCGCTGGTGGGTCTACATCTTCAAGCAATAGGGCTGGTGGTGGCGGCGGAGGATCTGCTGCTTCTTCTCTTGGTGCTGGCAATGTTGGAGGTGCGTCTGGAGCTAGCGAACAAACTGGTGGTGGTGGCGGCGGCGGCGTAGGCGGTGCGGGCGCAGCATCATCGTCTACGAAGCCGAGTGCTGGTGGCGATGGTGGACTAAGTTACTCAAGCGCGTCCGGCGGCACTGGAGGCACTGTTGGCACATCAAACGGTAATCCTGGTGGTTCTGGAGCAAATGGAGCGGGTGGTGGCGGCGGTGGTGCAGCGCCTAACGTAACTAATGCGACTGGAGGAGCAGGTGGCTCTGGTGGCGCTGGCACTGAATACGCAATTTCCGCTGGCGGAACTGCTGGCTCTGGCGGCGGTGGTGGCGGTGGCGGCGGCACGACAAACTCAACTAATGCAACAGGTGGCGCAGGTTCTGCTGCTGGCAATTATGGCGGCGGTGGAGGCGGTGGCGGTAACGGCAACACGACTTCTGGTGTAGGTGGTAATGGCGCACAGGGCGCAATTATTATCACTTATACCGTTCTGCCGTCATCAAATGGAAACTTCTTTATGATGTTTGCATAAATTGTTTTTAATGTAGTTTGGCCGCAGGAGCCTTAAATGCTTGGTTTTACTCCGTTATCGTCTGCAACACTAGCATCCTTTGGTGAAAGGATTGTAGATGTTTCGGCTGCGATTACTGCGACTGCTACGGTAACGGCACAAGTTGGCGCAGTTGAAGGCTCCGCATCAATTACAGCGACAGGAACTGTTACAGCAATTGCCTATAAACTTATTGAGGCTTCTGCTTCAATAACATCATCGGCAACAATATCCGCTATTGGTGGATATACAAAAAATGGCGTTGCATCAGTAAGCGCAACAACGAATGTATCTGCTGATGCTTTTGTTGATCGAGACTTACCAATTAACGTAACAGCAGGTGCTACAGTATCTTGCCAAGCAGTTGTAACGCATTACACAAACCCTTCAATTTCTAGTCTTACAACCGTATCTGGCATTGGGTATATCTTTGGTGAAGAATGGACAAAACAAGTTGCTGGAAGTGATATATGGCTAAGACAAGGATAATTTTTGGTGCGTGGACTCCTGACCAGCCTGGTATCTCTGGCAGCGTCACAGAAGCTGTTAATTGCTATCCTGTAGCCAATGGCTATGCTGCGCTTAACTCTATTGAGCCATATCCAAATGCTGAAACAACGGCAGGAGAAACATTACAAATAGCGTTTGCGGGTAAGTTTGCTGGCCAAAATAACCTATTTGCTGCTTCTTCTGCGGCGATTTACAAGTTTGACGCAGGGACTAATGACTACGTTGACGTATCTAAAACAGGTGGCTATGCGGCAACATCGTGGGATGTAACGCAGTTCGGCCCTAAGATGATTTTGGCTAACGGCTCTAACAAACTTCAATCGTTTAGTTTGGCTGGATCATCTGCTTTTGCTGATTTATCGGCTGATGCGCCTACGGCTAAATATGTAACCGTTGTTCGTGATTTCGTTGTTGCTGGTAGCGTCGCTGGAGCAGAGTCAACCGTCTATTGGAGCGACATTAACAACGAAACAAACTGGACACAATCATCGTCTAGCCAAGCCGATTTGCAGGTTTTGCCGGATGGTGGCGACATTACTGGATTGGCGGGCGGCGAATATGGTCTAGTGTTCCTTGAACGTGCAATTTACCGCATGACATATGCTGGTAGCCCGTTCTTTTTCCAGTTTGACGCTATTTCTAGGGCTATTGGATGTATCTCTAATGGTTCAATTGCTCAACTAGCTGACAAAACCTATTTCCTTGCTGATGACGGATTCTATGTTTGCAATGGGCAAACCGTATCGCCAATCGGTGCAGAAAAGGTTAACCGCTGGTTCTTTTCTAACGCTGCCCCTGATTTGATTCAAGCCAAGATGAGCGCAACTATTGACCCAATTCGCTCGTTGATTATCTGGGTTGTGCCGACTAACTCTGGCAATAAACTTTTAATTTATAACGCTCAGGTTGATAAATGGTCTTACTCTGAAGAAAACGTCGAATCGTTGGCGTATCTTGTTACTTCATCTTCTACGCTTGAAAGTCTTGATAAGATTTCGATTACGCCAGGGCAAAACACACAAAATGGAACGTATGAGCGAACAGGAACAACTGTAACCGTTAATCTTACGAATCATAAACTTCAGACTAATGCGTTTGTTTATTTTGACGCAACTAGCGGGGGTGCGGCCGATGGCTTTTACCAAATTACGGTAGTTGATGCTAATACGTTTACACTAACAACCGTGGCTAGTGGCGCTATTTCTACGTCAAACTGCGTCATATCGCTGCCTTCTATTGATAATCTAACTGCGAGTCTTGACGACCGAGCATACGCAGGCGGCTCTTGGTTCTTGGGTGGAGTACAAGGGCAGCAGATTTATGGTTTTACTGGCGGCAATCAAACGGCATACATAACGTCCAATGATTTGGACTTTGGGCGTAGCATGATTAGCCTTGCCAAGCCTATTGTGGATAATGGCTCTGCTGATGTGGCAGTTGGCTCTCGAGTGCTGCTTGACCAAACCATAAGCTACGGTAATTTTGTGTCTGCTGATGCAGAGAATAGGGTTTCTCTGCGTTCTAACGGGAATTACCATCGAGTCAGGGTAAAGCCAACTGGCACTGGCTGGACAACGGCTGTTGGCGTTGAGGTTGAATACTTCCAGCAGGGTACGCGATGACTAAGTTCCGCACATTGCCGATGTTTGGCAACGATCCGCGAAATGTAGCAGAGATTGTTCGCGGAATAATGGATGGCAAAACAAATAATACTGGAACGATTACTTTATCCACTGGAAACGCCACCACAACTACTATTTATGACGAGCGTATAGGTTATGAGAGCCTTATTTTTCTAGTTCCCGTATCTTCAGCAGCATATGAAGATTCAGCGCCTTATGGATCGTTTTATTCGACCGTAGACCAGACAGCAGCATCTACTACAACTGCATATGCAGTAACTTATAACACTACTGCCGAAGAAAATGGTGTTTACGTTTCAAATTCCTCAAGAATGAACTTTAGGAATAATGGCGTTTATAACATTCAATTTTCTTTGCAGTTTAAAAACGCATCAAATGATGGCCAGGATGTAGATATTTGGTTTACCAAAAATGGTACAAATATTGCAGACTCAAATAGCCGATTCCATATTCCAGCGCGGAAAAGTACCGGCGATCCTAGTCATTTGATTGCATCAATGAACTTGTTTGTTGATGTTGTTGCTGCAGATTATGTAGAAGTACTATGGCGGACAACTAGCACAGATATTTCTATGGAATATTTCGCGGCAGAATCTAGTCCTACGCGCCCTGCTATCCCATCTGCAATTGCTACTGTACAATACATTGCGCCATCTGCATCAAGTAATGTATATGTTAGCGCACAACAACAAGGGCAAGCCACATTAACCCATTGGGCTAACGACACAGCCGACAAAACTTACGGATACATCATCGTTGGATGACAGAATTTAAATACATTGAGCCAAGCGAGTTGCGGAAATGGTGGCCTAGTATCAGAAAAGGGCTAGACATTATTAAGTCGCATAGTCCTGAAAATTGGATACCAGAGGATGTGTATACAGATTGCTTCAATAAAGTGTCGAGTTTATGGGTAGTTATTGAAAATCAGCGTTTTGCTGGTTTTTTTGTATTACAGAATAATGATTCGAAAGTTCATGTTTGGGCTGCTTGGACGCTAGAAAACAATTATCAAATAGTTGACGAAGGCTTAAAATACATAAAAGCTTTAGCAGGTCAAGTTGGAGCTAAGTATTTGACGTTTTCTAGCCATCGTCGAGGTTGGCAACGTAGGGCGGCTGTTTATGGATTCCGCCCTAATCAATACATTTGTGAGGTGTAATTATGGGCGGTGGCGGCGGTACTACTACTACCAAACCCTGGGAAGAGGCTCAACCTTATATTCTTCAAGGGTATCAAGAGGCTCAAAAACTGTATGAATCTGGTGGCCCGCAGTTTTTCCCCGGCCAAACATACATTTCTCCGTCTGAGGCGACTACTCAAGCACTTAATCTTGCAGAGCAGCGAGCTATGGCTGGCTCTCCGTTGCTTAAGCAAGCACAAAGCGCGGCTGGCAACCTAATGAGCGCAACAAACCCTTATGCTGCTCAGATTGCTGCATTGGGTGCGAATCCTTCAGTTGACCCTAGCGCAGACTTCTATCGTTCCATTATGGAAAGCGGTGCAAGTCCAGAAGAAGCTATGGCGTTGACTCGCCGTACTGCTTCCGGCGAATACCTTAACGGCAATCCGTACCTAGAAGGCGCACTATCTCGAGCTAACCGACTCGCCACTGAATCGTATCAAGAAGGATTGCGCGGGCTTCAATCGCAAGCGTCGGCGGCTGGTCGCTATGGATCTGGCGCGATGGGCCAGCAGGTCGCAAAGGGCCAAGACGTATTTGCCCGCGCACTAACAGAGCAAAACCAGCAAGCCTATATGCAAAACTATGCGGCGGAACGCGCTGCTCAAGAAGCCGCTATTGGCCGTCTAGGTGGTTATGAGCAACAAGGCATTGCAAACCGTTTTGCAGCTGCTGGTGGGCTTTCTGCTGGCGCACAGCAAGGAATTGCTAACCAACTTGCGGCATTGGGTGCTGCTGGTCAGATGAGTAATGCTGATTTGAATCGCCAACTACAAGCAGCACAATTGTCGCCTCAATTGGCAGAACAAGATTATCTTGATATGCAAAAACTGCTGATGGTTGGTCAGGCTCGTGAGGGCTATGATAATGCTGCGTTGCAAGACCAAATGGCACGTTGGAACTATGAGCAAAACGCTCCTTGGCAAAACCTTGCGCGTTACCAATCTGCTATTAGCGGATTCCCAATGGGTACAGTAGCGGCTTCTGGAGGTGGAAAATAATGTTTCCTATTTTGATTCCAATGGCAATTGGTGCTGTAGCTGGCGCTATGGCTAACAAGAGAAATCCAATGCAAGGCGCATTGATGGGTGGATTATTGGGCGCTGGAGGTGGCGCTGCGCTTGGAGCTATGGGCGCTGGAGCTGCAGGAGCTGGTGCTACTGGAGCTGGAGCTGCAGGAGCTGGTGCTACTGGAATTGGTGCTACTGGAGCTGGTGCTACTGGAATTGGTGCTGGTGGAGGTGGATTCTTAGGTGGTGGATACGGTAGCGTTGGTCTTGCTGGTCAAACTGCTCTTACCGGTGGTGCTGTTGGAGCAGGAACTGCTGGTGCAGGCGCTGCTGGCGCTGGAGGTCTTTCTTCTTGGATGAATCAAAATCCAATGTTGACCCAAATGGGATATGAAACAGCAATGAGTTCATTGCAACCTCAACAGCCACAAAGCGGTGGTGTATCTGGCGGTAATGCTGGTTTGCTAGAAATGATGAATCAATATGCACAAATGCCGCAACAGCCGTTTATGCCGCAGAACCGCATTTCTCTAATCTAGGTGATATATGGCCATTGAAGATTACATTCCTAATTTTTTTGGCGGCAATATGCCGTCATATCTTCCGGGGCTATTGGGAGAGGAAGAATCTGCTGCGCTGCAAAAACGCGCGAACGTTCAGGGCTTGCTAGGTGCTGCTATCACGCTGGCTGGTGGCATGGCTCCGTATGGTCCTCGACGCACTGCTGCTCAAAACATCCTTGGCGCATTGGCTGGCGGCTTCCAAGCTGGCCAAGGCGCATATCAAGGCGCTACGCAGAACTTGATGATGCAACAGCAAATTGCTGATGCCGCTCTAAAGCGTCAGCAAGCGCAGATGAAAATTCAGGGGCTTCAAAAGTTCCAAGAGCAATATCCGAATCTTTACCCGATTGCTGCGATTGATGAAGCAGCCGCAGCTAAAGCTGCTACTGAGCAGGTGTTGAATGCTCCAATCATGGAGGCTCTAGGCCGTGTTGGTGGTCAACAGCGCCAACAGCCTATTGCAAGTCCTGCCACAGCAGTTGAGGTTGGTGGTGCTCCAATGGTTGAACAGCCTCAAGGACAAGATCAAAATCTTCTTCCTGCGGTTCCAGTTACTGCTAAAGGCATTGATCCTGAAGTATCAAATTTGCTTCGTCAAAAAGATATTTTGATGCGGCGCAATCAGGAACTGAGTGGCATTCCTATGGAACGTGCGCAAAGCCTGATTAAAAATAATATTGATCAAATTAAAACTATTGACGAACAAATATCTAGACTTTCAACGTCTATTTATGACTTCAGCACGTTGTATAAAGTAGTTCCAAAAGAATATCACGCTCGTCTTGATAATCTTGAAGGCGCTGCGATGTCTGGTGCGCTTACGGCAGATCAATTTACGAATAAAGTAGACAATATACTAAAAGATGCCAATGTAACTACTGACCAAATTAGAAATTATAAATTTGCTCAACAAAATGGTTACACAGGGTCTTTTGTTGACTTTAAAAAGATTTCTACGCCACAAACAAACGTCAATGTCGCTGTAACTGGCGAAAAAGAAATGTTTAAGGAGCGTGGGAAAGAAGCTGTAAAAGCTGAAGGCGCTGCGTTTTCTGCAATGAATGCAGCCGGTGATGTTAGGGCAATTGTAGATGTTCTTAAGCCATATCGTGGTGGCCCGCTTGACCAGTTTCAAGCGTCTATTGGCGCATATCTGCCAGGCACTCCGGCAAATAAACTTGCTACGGCGGCACAACTTGCGGACTCTATTCGTCAACGTCTTGCGCCGACAATTCGCGTTGAAGGTTCTGGTGCAACGTCTGATTTTGAAGCACGTTCATACTTGAATGCGATTCCTTCGCTAATGAATACAGCAGAAGGGCGTGAACTAATGGCTGTTTATGCAGAACGATTTGCTAATCGTGCTGCTGCTGCTGCTGATATTCGCGCCAAGATGGTATCTGAAGGAAACTTTAGCGTTAGGCGCTTCCAAGAAGAACTTAAAGCACAGGGTCTTACTCAAATTCTTACGCCGAATGACCTTAAGATTCTTAGCGGTGAGCAGCCTAAAGCATCTCCGTCACTAGCGCCTGGCGTTACGGTTAGAAGGGTTCGATAATGGCTAAATACAGCTACGAAATTACGATTCCTAATGCTGGAACTTTTATCGTTGATTCTGATAAAGAACTTAACGATACTGAGGCATATCAGGCTGCAATGCAGTCTATGCAGACGCCAAGAACAGCTATACAAGACTTTATGCGTGGCACTGGCATTACTGCTCGTGGCCTTGCTCCTGTTGTTTTGGGCGCTGGAACTGGCGCTTTGGTAGGCGGGCCTCCTGGAGCATTGATCGGTTCGTTTACGTTGCCAACAGCAGAACTTGCTACTCGCACTGCTAACGTATTGCTGCCTGAGTCAATGCAAATACCATCTCCATATGGTGCGGTAGAAAATCTAATGACTCGTGCTGGCCTTCCAGTTCCTGAAACTACTGGAGAACGAGCATTGCAAGCAGCGTCTGAGGCACTTGCTAGCACTGGAACTCAAGTTATGACTGCTCCTAGAGTAGCACAAACTGCTACTACTAGCTTTGGGCGTGGTGTATCAGAGATGCTCGGCGCTACTCCTATTCGACAAGTTACTGCTGCTCCAGTTTCTGCTGCTGTTTCTCAGGGGGTTGGCGAAACATATGGCACTGTTCCTGGCATGTTGGCTGGCATGGCTGTTTCTGCTCCGTTTGGCATTGGCGCAAAACCAACTGGCGGTGAAAAAGTTCCGAGCATTAATGAACTAAAGCAAACTTCTCGTAATCTCTACGACATTGCGGATAAGTCTGGGGTTACATTTAAGAAAAATGCCTTTGGTTCATTTGCCAATAAAGCTATTGCTGATCTTCGTGCTGAAGGTGTTGATCCTACTCTTACTCCTAAAGCAGATGCAGCACTTCGTCGTCTTGAGGTTGCTAGTAAATCGCCACTTACTCTTAGCGAAGTAGATCAGCTTAGGCGCGTTGCGTTAATTGCTGTAACAAGCAATGACGCAGCAGATAGGGCATTCGGCGGTAAGCTGATAGACCGTCTTGACAATTTTGTTGAAAACGCACAACCAAATCAATTTTCTGTTAGCGATCCAAAGGCAATAGAGGCTCTTAAAGAAGCCCGTGATCTTTGGAAAAAGAACAAAAAAGCGCAGGTGCTAGAAACTATTTTTGATACGGCAGAACTTCGCGCAGAGGCAAACTATACGCAATCTGGTATGGAGCAAGCATTGCGTAGTCGTCTTGTTAGTCTTGCGGCAAATGAAAAACTAATGCGTCAGTTTAACAAGACTGAACAAGCTGCAATTCGTGAGGCAGCTAAAGGTGGAAAGCTACAAAACTTCCTGCGTTATGTTGGCAAGCTGGCTCCGACCAGCGTTATTCCTGCTGTTGGTAGCGCATATCTTGGCCAGCAAATGTTTGGAGCACAAGGCATGTTGGCTGGCATGGCTCCGGCTGCTACTGGATATGCGGCAAGAGCTGGTGCTACAAAGATGGGGATTACAAACTTTAAGCGCCTAGAGGATATGCTTAAACTTGGTAGAGAGCCTAGAACTCCTGTTTCTGGTGTATCTCCTATCATTATGCGTGGTTTGTTATCTTTGCCTAATCAGCAACTAAATGTTACTGAAGAAGATCTACAACCTTTTCTTAGCAGGTAATCATGGCAAACACAAAGATTAGCGAATATAGCTCTATCCCGGCAAACAATACAGAGATTGACGGCATTAATATTGCTGAAGGTTGCGCGCCGTCTGGCATTAACAACGCCATTCGTGAGCTTATGGCGCAACTTAAAGACTTCCAAACAGGTTCTGCTGGTGACAATCTGACTGTTGGCGGCGATCTATCTGTTACTGGTGCTATTAACCTTAGTTCTGTTCTAACTGTTACTCAAGGTGGAACTGGCTTATCGTCGGTTACTGCTGGCGACATGCTTTATGCGAGTGCATCAAATACGCTGGCTAAACTAGCTAGTGCTGCATCAGGCAATGTATTGCTATCTGGAACTGCTCCATCGTGGGGAAAAGTTCCTTTGACTACTCATGTGAGTGGCACACTACCTATTGCCAATGGTGGCACTGGCGCAACAACGCAAGCAGGAGCAATTAACTCTCTGCTGCCATCTCAAACTGGTAATAATGGGAAGATTCTTCAGACAGATGGTACTAACGTATCGTGGGCTACTGTATCTGCAGGTTCAAGCGGAACTGTAACTTCTATTACTGCTGGTGCTGGTCTTAGTGGCGGGACAATCACAACTAGTGGCACTATCTCAATGGGTACGCCTGGAACCCTATCTGTATCTTCTTCAAATAGTGCTAGTGGATCTACTCATACTCACGCTGTTACATTTCCAGTAACATCTGTTAAAGGTAATGCGGCAGATACAGGCGGAACTGGTAACGTTATTCTTTCTTCGCTTGAATCATTTGCAGGAAACAATGCTGAAAATGGATACAAAAAATTTCCTGGTGGATTAATGGTTCAATGGGGAAGTGTTGATTCAATTGCAGCAAATTCTTTTGCATCAGTAAATTTCGTTCAAACATTTGCCACATTGTTTAATATTCAAATTACAATTTCAGAAGATAATAATACCGCTAGAAATGCTCCCAAAGTTGGTACTAAAAGCACATCATCATTTACCATAAGAAACACTAGCGACTCAATTGTTACGTCCGCATATTGGTTTGCAATTGGATCGTATTAATTTAAGAGAAAAATATGAAAGAACAACAAACACTAGACGCTACTATGGCTGCACTTGGCAGCAAAGCAACATATACGGGTGCAAGCACGAGCATTGTAGGATGGGTTCTATCTAGCCAGTTTGGTGTCCTTGCTGGTATTTTGATTGGTCTTGCTGGTTTGTGTATCAATTGGTATTACCGACACAAGCAAGACAAGCGCGAAGAAGCTGAACATAAGCGCAGGATGGAAGAATGAGAAGCCCAATAGCAGCATTATCGTTATCTGCCGCTGCTATTGTTGGCATCGCTTTGCATGAGTCTTTTCGTGATTCTGCTTATATACCTGTTGCTGGCGACGTTCCTACAATCGGTTTTGGTTCGACAGAAAACGTTAAACTAGGCGATAAGATAAGCGTAGAACGTGCTTTAGTCAGGTTGCTTGATGATGCTTCAGCGTTTGAAGCATCAGTAAAACAATGCGCTCCTGTTCCAATGTATCAGTATGAATTTGATGCTTACGTATCACTTTCATACAACATCGGAACAGGGGCGTTTTGTCGTTCTACACTGGCAAAAAAGCTAAATAAACTTGATTATTATGGCGCGTGCAAAGAAATATTACGTTGGGACAAATTTAAAGGTAAGCCGCTTGCTGGATTAACTAAGCGACGTCAAGAAGAATACAGGAAGTGCATTGGCCTATGAATCCTTACTTTATCTTAGCTGGTATTTTGTCCATAGCTATTTCGTATGGCGTTGGCCATTACAACGGTTACAACAATGGTAAAGAAAAGATACAAGCCGAGTGGGATAAAGCAAAGGCTGAGGCTATTGCTAAGCATGCTGAAGAACTACGGCAGGCACGAGACAAAGAACAAAGCTGGCAGAAGGCTGCAAACAATATCCAGAAGGAAAAGGACAATGAGATACGCAAACTTAATGCTACTCACGCTGCCATTGTTCACAGCTTGCGCGACAGAAAAGACCGTCCTGAAAGCGGAATGCCCGACGATCCCGACGCTAAACAAGATAGACAGCACTGTACTGGAAAAGAGCTTTTCAGATCCGATGCAGAATTTCTTGCAGGGGAAGCTGCCAGAGCAGACGAAATAAGAATAGCTTTGAAACAATGCTACGCCCAGTATGACTCACTTAAAAAGGAGTAATAATGAAACAAGCGTTTATAGCCGCATTGTTTATTTGCAGCACAGCATATGCAGTACAACATTTTGAAAATGGATCTGTGCTACTTGAGCGGAACGAAGCTGATTATGTCGCTGGAGTAGTAAACAATTTAACGGAGAAAGTTGTTTTGCAAGATATTCGCATTAAAGAACTTGAGTCGCAACTTAAAGCAGTACAGAATGCGAAATGCCTGTAAAAAAGATTCCTGAAGATTGTTTGCCTTCGTGCGGATCATGCTCATTTTTTTAAAACAGCCTAAAGACGATTTGGGATACTGTAGACGATATCCTCCAACTATCGTATCGCTTGGCGATGATGAAGTTGTTGATGAAAACACCG
>OGWA01000028.1_pt1 | contig 16125 bp, 12 predicted proteins | sample 1575901 | NCBI WGS metagenome assembly OGWA01 (sample SAMN07581541, study PRJEB24739) | freshwater metagenome
TCTCGTTGGCCGATTCTAAAATGATGTAATCTAGGCCAAATGGGTCAAGATCAGCGTCTGTTCCAAAATAATTCCGGCCCAGCATACGTACCTTTTGTTTAATTTGACCTAGATTCATGTCATCTTCTAGAAGGATGCTCCGTCACGACCATTCTTAACATACGCGTTAAGAATAATAAACTCAGCAGGTGTTCCACCAGTAGAAGTTGTTGTATACCGAACACGGTAATACGTTCTGCTACTTGGTGCAATTGCAGCCTGCATCATTGCTCCAGCACTACATTTAGTGAGAACGGATGCTGCAGCATTTGCAGTTGCAACTAAACTAGCAGCAGTATACACACCGTTATAACTTGCCGCTGGTCCAAGTCCAATTGTAAATGTGGTGGTAGATGGAACAGATGTTACAACGTAAACCTGACCAACCGTTACAGGTGCAGCCGTAGCACCAGCAGGTCCAACAGTTAATGCGGTAGCACCAACTTGAGATACCAACAACACATCACCAACTTGCAAGTTATGTGGTGCTGTAGCAGTTAATACACCAGCTGCCGTTGCGTTGTTCAACGTAATCTGCGATGCAGTACCAGTTGTTGCAGTAATGTTTGATTCACTTGCGCCAACTTGCGACCAAGTAGACAGGTCATTCGATCCTTCTACAACCATTGTCAACGACGTAGTTGTAGTTGCCTGTTTAACCTGAACAGCAGAATGCACGTACATCTGATTACGATTGTTGTGGCCCCATAACAACTGGCCGTTAGCTGCTGATTGGTCAGCAACAGCGTTTCCAACAAACTGCGTTGCATCAACAACTACATTGGTATATCCACCAAGTAGCAATGGTGCGCTAAATCCATTTGTGGAACTAGCTCCCTGAATACCTGCAATGGTCGATCCTACGGATGTATCATTAAAGCCAACCTTTAACGAACTTCCAGAGCCTTGACCAAATCTAAATTGAAGTTTTGCGTCACGCATCTTAATTCTCCTTACGCCTGAACTCTAACGTTAATACGGCCAATAGCACGTACGTGTGGAATCCAAAGACCACAACCCCAGTCAAAAAGGATGTTGTGCATGATGCCATTTTCTTTAGAAAGACCTAAGTACTGTGGCTTAAATGGGCCAGACTGCCATCCCGTCACATAACCAGATCCATAACGCACAGCGTAAATCTGAGATGTGTTTGCATTAGAACCAGCTACAGTAGAAATTGTCAAGCTGTTACTAATAATTGGCGTGGTACCGTCAGCTTTACGTCCAACAACGCGGACAGTGGCATTTTTGTATTTTTCAACTGGTCTGTCAAAACTGTCCTGAGTAATATCAAAACCAGCACCAATGCCCATAACGCGAATGGCCATTTCAACCTGACGCTTTGTCAATTCAGACATATAGAAGACAACACCATCTCCATCAGGAGCATTCATGTTATCCAATAACTTTTGAATATCAGCAATCATACGGTTTGCTGCGCCAATGCCCTGCAATGATGTTGCTGTCGAGCTATTGGTAAGAAGCGTTGCAAGTTGAATATCTGCAGTAGAGTCAATAATCATTTCAGACGGAATGTCGTACTGATTAGGATTATTTAAACGATACGCAAGGCCGGGGAATGCATCAACGCTGTTTCCTGCAACGTTAGACGTCGGATCGTTGTTGATGAATTTATCATTAAAGTCGTATGCAAAACCTTCAAGATACATTTGAACCTGAGCTTCTACAGGATCAATAATATTGTTTGGCTGGTCAAGCAAAACGTGATCAACCGTAATCTTATTACGGAGGAGATACATCTGCTCTTCGTACGACTTTGGCTTTCCCTTAACTGCTACTGGTTCAGAGTTAATACCTGTCCAGTTTGGAGTTGGAATACCACTGTTGACGTAGCGCTGTCCAACCTGACGTAACGACGGAGACGTAGTAAATGGAATGTCTTTAATTGCATTCCAAGTCTTGTGAAGACTCTTTGTAATTTCCTTTACAAGTGGATCATTGGACAGAATCGCTTGATCCGCAAGAGTCAATGCACCATTAAAATCAATAGCCATTGGTTTTTTCCTTAGATGTTATTTGCATTTCTGCCGATGCCAAGCATTCTTGAGATGGCTCCCATAGGAGACCCTAATTGCTTGACTGGAGCAGGTGGAACGACGGGTTGTGCTGAATACGATGTGTCAATTGGAGTTGGAACACTACGCTGTTGTGCAATAAGTCCAGCTAATTCTGGCACTAGTGATTCAGCTAGATTAGCAATTTCACTGTGCACTATTTGAGCTGCTTGCGTAGGAGATACACCAGCATTAATTAAGTTGTCTACAATTCCGGGTGCTCTATTGGCATATGGAAATTGTTCAAACGCACTTGTTCTTTGCTGTGCAGTCATATACGAATTCATTTGATTAACAAGAGAATCGTATTTGTTTTTTTGAATCTCTACTTCGGCTTGTGCCCTAGCAACTTCAGGATCCATAAAACTTGTTTGAGCCAATTCCTCATAACGCTGTCTTATGTCAGCTTCACGTTGCTGTGCCTGTTGCTCTTGAAGTGCACGTTGAACATCAGCGGCAGATTGATAGCCTTGACTTTCAAACTGCTTAATTACATCAGCCCACTTATCATAGGCGGATGCTTGCTCCCTATTCGCCTTGGCTTGCTCATTTACTTCCCTGAACCGTTCATACGGAACATCTTGCGGAGTGTTCTGATTAGCCGCTAGGCTGTCCATGATTCTTTGGCGAACCATAGATTCTGGATCGACATTTGGTTCTACAAATTCGTCCAACCATCCTAAATCTGTTTCGGTTTGATAATCTTGGTTCGAGCCATTTAACGCCATTGCGCTCGTAAGGTCACCGGCGGAGTAACCACTGTCAGAACTAAACCCTGCGTCCATTGCCACTGCTGGTGAATCAGTGGTTCGTGTCACCATCTCGTCGGACATTAAATACTATCTCCCTTTTTATCTACTATGCCAGTTTCTGGCTGCAATCTATTTAAAACATGTTGTTTTCCAACATCAACCATAGCAAAATCTTCATTTTGCTGTGCTTCAAGTCCAGCCTTAGCTGTTTCAAGTGCAATATCTGCCTGAAGCTTACTTGATATCTGTGCTTGCATCTTCTTCATTTCAAGCATAGCCTTATGTTCCTCAGCCTGAGGATCATATTGTTGTTTTGGAGCATTCTGTTGCGCCATTTGTTGTTGCTGCATTTCCATTTGTTGCTGTTGCGCTGCAGCCATTTTTTGATCTTGTTCGGTTAAATGATCAAGGATCTTAGTTGTCTCCGGCATTCCAACTAATTCAATAAACAATTTATTTGTTGCTGGATCCATTGGGTCACCAAACACACCCATTTGCCGTAGTGCTGCATATTTTTGCAATCTGGCATCAGGACCATCATCCATTGATGATCCGGGAAGGTAAACAATCCGATACATGCCACCATTTCGCAATGCATCAAAGCGCATAATGCCTTGTTGGATTTGATCCTTTGGTAGCATTCCGCCTTGCATATTGCCAACAAACGGAACAATGGCAAACTGCTCAATTAAAGATACTTCCCACTCTTTAATTTTAGCATTGCTAATTTCAATATCGGCTCTAACGTAACTATGCTGAGTATTATCTGCTTTTTGTAACAATCGCACAGATTCAGCTGGCGTACCAGCTTGTGCCATACCTTGTGATACGTCATGTAATCCAGCAATATCCATCATGTCTTTTTCAATGAATTGAAGAAGAGGAAAGAGGTCACTCCCAATTCCGGGAGCACGTTGAATTACTGGGGGGTGAGCGCCACGATCATAATATACTTTTCTGTAAATTCTATTCTTGTCTTCAATCGTGTCGCTTTCTTTATCAAAAGCATCTGCGCCTACATTCGACAATCTTTCGATCATCAAATAATCTTTTTGGCCCTCAAACTGCTCTAACAGCCTAGAGTAAATTCTGTTATAGGTTTGCTGTAACGATACTAAATCAAACCCAAGGCTGTATCCATACGGAGTACCTGCTCTTGGTTGCCATCGCAATGGGATGAATGGAAAAGCATCACGTTTTTTATATGGCCAGATACCTGCATAAAGTAATGTTGATTCAGTGGAAACGATGTATCGTCCCTTTTCATATTGCTTGCTGGGCTTTTCCCAGTACTCATAGACGACGGCTGCATTTTTACGCCTATCGTGATTATTTAAATGTGTAACGGATGGAGGAATCCAGCCACGTCCACCACCGTTTGAGTTGTCTAGGTAATTGTCTACATAACCAGCATTGTGACCAACCATTGCATCTGGTCTTACGCTCTTACCTATTTCGCCATAAGAATCTACGAACCATGACAGTGGTTTAATAGATGCATGGATCATCCATCTAACGTCTTCGTCACGTTTAGCACTTGGGTCAACATACACATCAAACGCAGGAAGAATTTGCTCTACAATATCTCCAACTTGCATTTCTGTGTGTCCAACAACGGTATGTGCATCGACATCCATTTGTGGCACAATTTGCGTTTTTGAAGAATTCCAAAAAATCTTTAAAAATGATGTTCCACAAACACACGCCCACCTTACGCGCTCTTTAGTCTGCGTCTCTCGATCAAACTTTCTGTTGTAGTGCTTTACAATAAAGTTTGCTTCGTCTGCAGCTGCTCTGTCTTGTTCGCTATCCGACAAAGCTACTGCTGTTGCATCAGGCGCACATTGCGTTAACTTACCAATAACTCCATCAATAAGAGGACGAATCTTATTAACGGTCATGTATCGATTTGGCTCATGTGGACTTTGCAATTGAACTAAATTACGCGATTGACTACTAATGCGTAACCATTGTCTGCCCTCAAAAAACGCGACAGCCAAAGCCCATTCAAGTTCTTGCTCTTGCCTAGATCTTTGTGCTGATTGAAATTGATCTGAAACAAATTTTGCAATACGTAAAGATTCTTCTGGCTGTTCGCGCGGGTCTACTTTCCAGTCAGATGGAATATGATCTAATTTAAGATTATCTTTATCTGATAACTGTAGGCTTTTTACAGGAAATGAACCAATTGTTCCCGGCGCAGCTGGTCTTCTAAATGCTGAGACTTTAACGTCTTGATTAACACCGCCATTTAACAGTTGTTGTAAGTCCATGTTTACACCCACTTTTCGTCATTAACGATACGCTCATAAACCAATTTGGTTTCTTTGATGTCGGTCAGTAATGAAATCACACGGAATAGCAAATACGTGCATGTAATAAAAAACACACTAACTAATAAAACTATTACCGTTAACATCAGATCCAGTTATCTTCCTTAGATTTCTTATACCAACTCGGTAGACCAAACTCTTTACTTGACTTACCGTCGTTAGTCTCAGGACATTTTACTGGGTATTCACGCCACATTACGCCGTATCTAAAACTATCAATAGCGTGATCATTTCGTGTTCCGTTGTCAATTTCGTCAGCATCTTTAGTGTGAGTCATTGTTTCCGACAATTGTTTAATTAAGTTTGGACATGTACCACGAACGATACGCAGTTTAGGTTTTAACTCACCATTTACAAATTCTGATGCAGCAAGCCATTCTTTAGTTCTTGCCCATCCAGCTTTTCTATCCTTAACCGCCCTAACTGCTGGAAGGTTTTTGTCCCACCAACATTCAACTGGATATTCACCAATGCGCTCTTCAACATTTTTAGGAGGGAACGTATTAGCCCAGTCATAAGCGATTGCTTCTAACTTTGTATTCCATGGTCCATTTCGTTTGTTTTTATCTGCTGGTGTTCCAACTTTATGCTTTTCTAAAAACTCGCATACAAGTTGCGCTTGATCAGAAGACACTTTTCCGGCTTCGTACCACTCACCTAAAACATACACATTTTCACGTTCATCACTTGCATACAGTAAAAAACATGCTGGTGCACCAGTACCATAGTCATGACTTCCCCAGTATCTCCACCATGGTTGTGCTTCTACGTAATCAACAACATGCCATGGCGTTCCATCTTGACTGTATTCCCTGAAATCAGGAAAGAATCTTCCGCCGACTCCAACGTCGTGCTGACATTCTCGTAAAAAAGATATCAATCCAAAGTCTTCTATTTCACGTTGACATACTTCTAAATTCTTGTGTTCCCATGTTGCTGTACCAGCGACTATTTTCCAACTGGTTCTGCCATCTTCCTTTTCCACCGGAATGTATTCAAGGCCTTCAATTGCTGGAACAATCGGTGATTGAATGCGGTTTTGAAGCATATCCAACTCACCAGACAAAACGCGTGACATAACACTATTGCTATGAATTCTGTTTTGCACAAATACAATTGCGCAATCAGTACTTTTAGCTGGCAAAATTGTTGCAGTTATAGTTTCAATTTTCTTTTCAACTCGGTTGACGCTATCTCCTAGTTCATCAATATCATCCAATATGATCATGTCTGGTCTAAGGTGGTCAATCTTAACACCACGAGCACCCGTGTCCAAACCAAACGCTAATACGTTAAAACCATTAGCAGTTCGTAGCTTTGACGCATTCCAACCTTTTGAAAATCCGTATTGATTGACTGCTCGTTCAATACCGCAGCGTTCCATAACTCCAGCAATGTCACTTACGTGTCTGTTTGCAGCATCTTGTGTTGCGCACACATATAACAAAAATCTTCTCGTTGCCCGCACAGCAGTCCAGCTTGAAATTAATTCAACGGTAGTGGACTTGCCTCCACCACGAAACCAACATTCAATCAGCGCTGGCGGAGCAACACCTTGCTCTAATTCTGATGCCCATTTCCACGCCCTTTTGTGATGCTCTCCCATTGGTGAATTTGCAGCATGTGGAGCGTTCATTTTTAACCATTGGGAATAATCTAATTCAGAACCCGGTAGCGCAACAGCTTTACCACTGTCGTAATCACCAGTTTCAATTATGTTTCCAAGCTCTGATTCAATTGCTTCAAGCAAAGACAACGACAATGGCTTGTCGGGCCGTACGTGTTTTTTAAAGTTTTTTGGCGTTATACGCGTATTAACTAACGGTTTCATTTTCCTCTACAATTTCTGCGTCAATTATGTTTTCTTCTTGATATGTTTTTAATAATTTACTAATGCCGCTTCGGATTAACGTCATCTCTTCGGGATCTTTTACAGACGATTTAATAACACCTAACACTTGCATTATTAAACTGTACGCTTGATCGACCTCCAAAGTGTAAGCTTTTGTATGCATCATGCGTTGTTCTGTCTCAATTACTTTAGTTCTTTTTTCAATTAATTCAACTACATCTTGTGAGGCATTATAAACGTCTATTCCATCCGTAATCATTTTCCCTAACACGGCAAATTCTTCAACAAATCCGGGATCTGACAGCATTCTGCTACATAATGTAAATTGACTTTTTATGTTATTGTAATGATCTACGCTAATGCCTTCAGACGCTGCCTCAGCTCTAACATCCATTAATGCTGTTAAGTACGCAGTGTCGTCTTTTAAACTAAATAACTCTGGGTCATCTCGTAATTCATCTATGCGTGAAAGCAATTTAGGAGCAACAGATGCAAATCTCCTACGTTGCGCAGACCACAATCCAGTTTTAAATGCAGCTGATTCAATTCCAACCGCAGCTTTTCCGCCATGAAATTTACAAAACTGTTTGCCTTTAATTGCCAAACTATTGCAAAGCTTACCTTCTTGTAAAGATGCGCAGCACAACAATTGTTTGCTGCCATTTGGTGATTGTCTATAACGTGGTTCTGTCATGGTGTAAAGTCTGTCGGAACAAAGGGTCTATCCTTTTTAACTGGCTGATTAGGTAAAACACTTTTAACTGAATTATACGCATTACCTACGGCTCTACCAACACTAGAAGCATCTACTTTATCTACAACTGGCTTTACGTATTTCATCATTGGATGGTTAACATAATGTTTGTGAGCTTGTCCTGATACCCATTTATCTAACGGGTTGTTTGGATTATTCCAGCTTTTTGGTAAATAATTACCTAACCCGTTGTCTTGAGCGTATTTCATAATAACTGGATCAATTGTCACTCCAGACACGTAATCTTTAACAAAATTAGCTGCCGGAACAGCAATTGGCATTGCAGGTAATGTTTCTGGATTACTTGCGGCAATTAATGCAAGTAAAGCATTTGTGCCAATATCAGTAATCTTGCCAGCACCTTCAACCATTAAGGCTCCTTGCAACGCGTTTACTTTATTATTTAAACCGGGTTGGCTTAAAGCGTTTAAATAATTAGGCACACGGAACATATAGGCATTAGCAACTTCTTGCACCAAGGGGCCGCCTAAAGACGCAATTGCAGATCCAGCTGCCCCTCCTTTAAATGCAGATGCTTTATCAGGATACACGCTGGATACTTGAGGCTTTACTCCGTTAAAACGCACTGATGTATTTAAAGGTCTATTATTTACAGCCTCAGCAGTAGCATTTAGAAGTCTAAATAACCCAGTGTTGTCTAAAATGTTAGATTTTGGTGGCATTATTTTTCCTTTGATTTTTCTTGAGTTTGATTAAACCCAGCACGGAAAGTATCCAATATCCTATTAAATCCAAGTGTGAAGATAGCCATTACAATATTTCGCTGACCTCCACCGCCTCGCTTTTTGTTAATTTCGGACACATTTTCCTTTGCTCCGGGAACATCACCAATTTTCACTAATTCTGTAGCTGCTTTTGGTACTCCTTTAGGATTAACATGTTTTATGATTAATTTATCTCCACCATGCTCCCAAATTTGTGAATAGTCCTTGACCTCACCAGAGGTAATTTTTTTAACTAATTCAAGATATTTATCTGTGTCAAGCCAGTAATGATCGCCGCTAACCGTTAGTCCAACATAACGAGAGTTATGAATTAAACTGTCTGGTTTAATGTCTTTATTTGCAGCAATTCGTCTGCGGCGAGCAATTTCTAAATCTCTTAAGTGTTGCACCTGTAGCTCTGCTGCATACATACGTTGCTGAGCAGGTGTCATCTTGGCAGCTTTATCCATAACAACTGCAGTTGGCAACTTAAATGTAAACGATCTTGCTACGTCTTCAAGTAATCGTTTCTGTTGTGGTGTCCCCTGCTGATACATAGGTTGTTGCTGCATCCAAGACATAGCAGTTGCAGAACGCAAGGCTGTTCTTCGTGGCCCCGGAATTAATTCAACAGTTGTCTTTTTTGGCTCTGGTGGAACTGGCCCAAGTATTCCTGCACGTCCGGGATCGTTTGGTGCATCATCGTCTGCAATGCCTTGTCTGCCGGGACTAGTAAAATCAAGCTGTGTTTTTTGTCTTTCGGCTGGCTTTGCTTTATTCGGCATAGATGGATCCCACAAATGAAATCCAGTTCCAATGTCATAAAATAAATCGTTAGTTGGCTCAAATCCAAAATCAATTGCAGGGCTTCTTCCAATGCCTAACTTTGGATCTCCACTAACTTGCCATTCACGCGTATCAATACGTCTTTGCGCCGCTGCTGTTCTACCGGGTAATACTTCCCCTTCGTTTACTTTTGGCCCCTTCATTAATGCAGCTGCCCTAAGACGTTCAGTATTATTTCTAACTGTAACGTCAAACGTTGATGCGCCACCAGATCCGCGTGTATAGAATTTTGCAAATTCACCAACTGCAAAATTGTCTATTGATCTATGTTTTGGGTCCGCATAGGTTCTAATTGTTTGCTCTGCTTTATTTAGCTTTTTAATTGCTGCAATAACCGCAGGAAACTTATTCGGGGCTAATTCTTGCAGTCTTGCAAAATCCTCAACCGTAATGTCATTGTCAACACTATTTAATGCTGCTTTTGCTTTATCTAGTCGATCTTTTGCTTGTGGATTATTTTTTTGTTCAGCAACAGACATAGCATTCCACTTGTCGCTTGCATCTGCATATTCGTTCCACGTTGTACTTAATTTTTCTGTCACGCCATCAAGCTTTGAACGTAATGCTGCAACCTCTGGCAAATTTTTAACTTGATCTAAAATTGCGTCAACGTCAGCTTTTGCAGATGCTACATCGTCATAAGCTTTGCTCTCAGCATTGGTTTGCCCTTTATTTGGAATCAACTTAGCCTTAGCAACGATTTGTCTTCCATTACCTGTGCCCGAATATTGCGTTGCTTCATAAACAACTTTGTAGTATGGATTTTTTTCTGTCGGCTTAATGACTCGTCGTGATATCACTACGTTAGGATTAGGTGCGCCATTTTTAAGTTTAAAATCAATTGTGTTTTTAATTGGCTGTTTGCCTTGTTTTACACCACTTTCATCTGCATAATTTCCACCTAATTTTTCACTCCAGCCTTCAAGATCAAATAACTCTGTTCCTTCAAATGAAGACGGATATCGTAATACTGTTTGTGTTCTTCCGTATCTAAGATTTTTATCAACTTTTTCCCAAGGTAATGTTCTCTCTCCTTCCATCCATCTTGCTGCAGCATCTTCTGCTTCAGTCATTTTTTCATCATCAGTGTATTGACTCCATGGAAGAAGTGTGCCAAATGGTGCACCAGATTGTGTTTTAGCTCCAAAATTACGAACGCCGGGAAGGCCGCGTTTATCGTAATCCTGTAATGTCATTGGCCCACCAGCCGCAAATGAAATATTTGGATCAACTAGTTTTTTAAGTGCTGTTTTATATGCACCTATTGCATTATCAATGCTTTTAAGTGCTTCCGGATCATCATTACCTTCTTTACTTAATTCCAATAAGCCTATTTTTTGTTGCAATCCGTCAAGCACAGCTTGATTTCTGGCACCGTATGGAGTTCCCGTTTGCAATAAATGTCTAATTGGAGCAGTTAAACTCTCCATGCCAATATTGTCAGTTTTAGCAACGTGTTGTTGAAAAGCTGCATAACGTGCTTCTGGAGACGATGATGTGACACTGACGTTCTTAGTGTCAATGTATTTATATAAAGCTTGTCTAGCAGCTTCTACATTTGGAGTATCTGGACCACCGCCAAGCCACGATGCCGAAATCATAGCATCTACATATTTTGTCACTAATTGCTCAGCTGTTTTATCTAAACCTCGTCCATCATCTGCTCGAAATATTTGATTGCCAGTTAAAGAACTGATGGCTCCAGATAATACTTTTTGCCGAGTTGCATTTTTAATTGCAGTAATGTCATTTGAGTTAGGATCTGCCAACATTGCTAGATCATCTAATCCGTCTGAGATTCCACGCTCTATATTATTTTGTACCGTAGCTAAATGATTTGACGCTCTCCTCCGTCGATTTTCGTCTCCTTCCATTCCACGTATTACAGCTCGTTCAACAGGACTGGATAAATCTCTTGGGCCTTTTGTGTTTGGACCCGGTAAGACTGTTTGCTCTAATGTGTTATCTTTTAAAATGCTTCCCAAATAATTAAATTTAGTTAACACTCCACCTATTTCACCACTGTCATTTGATTTTAAAGACCTCAATACGTCTTTTGTAAATCCGTCTTCACTTTGCCCAAGCAGCGATGTAATACCAAGATTTTTTTCAATATCTGCCGCCAGTTCTGGATGCTGTTGTGCTGTTCTATGCAACCAACGCAAAGACTTTTCAAGTCTATGAGCAAACATGCCTTGATCGCCATCAAATAAAACAGATCCTGTATTTTTATTGTCATTTAATACAGATGACATGTTCTTATTTAATTCTGCTCTTAATTTTGAATCAGATGCAGCACCAATAAAAAGATCACTCATTTGCATTCTGAATGCATCTGTACCAGTAATGTTTTTAGTTGGCTGCAACAGAATTGGTGTGCCATCAGTCGATTGTGCAAAAGAATGATACAAGTCGGGTACTAAACGACGTGGCCCTGTTTCTGCATTACCTTGTAATTGCAAGCGAGCACCTGCAATTGGATCCCATAATGCAGCTCGTAAATCTTGTACCTCATTTTTATCTAAACCAATTTGTCCTAATGCTTCCATTAGGCGTTGTGTAACATTGGATATTGTAGATGTCACACGGTTTGATTGTTGCGCTCCAGTTAAAGTGACGGTTTCACTTCCAACTTTATCAGCAAGCGTTTGAAGTGTTCCTTGGAAATCAGGTGATGGGTTTTGTATACCAATTAAAAATTGATCTCTTCTGTCACCTGTAAAACCCATAAGGTCAGCAAGTTTATTTCGCTGATCCATAGTCATGTCTAAATTGGCAACTAAATTACCTAAGAATTGCGGTTGATTTTTAGCAGTTCCCCAACCCTGTACATTCATGGAAGCCGATTGATTGGATGCAACAGGAAATGAGCCAAGTGTTGTTTGCGGTGTAAATATTGGTGAACGCTCATGCTGGGCAAACATGCCAATGTTATTTGGTGCATCAGCTGAATAACCAGTAATTGCATGTAAAAAATCAGCATTTGTAAATCTGCCTAATGGCTTTGCTGCATCTTCTGGAGTAGATCCATTTTCTAATTGATTGGGATAAAGGCGTGATAATGCTTCCCACTGCGCAACGTCTTGATCCGTTTTAATACCTTTTGGCGACAGCATGTCGGAAAGTGTTGTGCCCAGTCTAATTTTACTACCTAGTAATTTTGCATCTTCCGGATTTAGCCAGCCGTCAGCAACTTGTTTCATTGCATTTTTGGCTTCTGGTAATGAAAAAATACCTTGTCCGTTTAGCTGACTTAATGTGACTCCGGTTAAATATTTACCAACTGGAGATTCTTTAAATCTTTCAAATGCAGCTTCTGCATCATCAATTCCGTTTACTGAATATTTTTTTCCCTGATTAGATGCACCTTCAATTAACGATAAGGTGCTGGCTGCAATCCTATTTCCTTTGCCAGCCTCTGTACGTAACTCTGCTAAATGATTTTTTACAAACTCCCAAGTTGTTCTTTGTGCTACAGCCTCTTTTCTTCCTGCAGGACTTGCAAAATACTCATTAAGCTTTTTGCGCTTTAAGTATTCTTGCATGTCTGTTTCGCCAAGCGCAGCCATTTCGGCATGCGTATTCATGGCTTGCAATTGACCGCGATAGGCGTTTGGATCATCGCCCGGTTTAATTTTAGAAACTTCATGCGCGTGTGTGTACGCAATATTTGTTAAATTAGGATCACCAAAACTAGTCCTATTCAATATATGCATTAACGCTGAGTCATACTCATTGTGTAAACCACGACCACTTACGCGTCCTGCTTGATTTCTTACCTCATCAGCAATATGACTTTGAAATGATTGATCAATAAAATGCGTCAACGCAGTTTCTGGAACTACAGGTGCTGGTTTAATTTTAGACCATTCAATAACTTTTGCTTCTTCATTAGCCGATGGCGTTGACGCCATAAAGTCTCTAAATCCTTGAATGTCGTCAGCAACATCTACTCCATATTTTTCCTTTATTCGTTGTTGAAATGGAGATCTTTCAGCGCCTTGTTTCCTTTGTAATGTTAGCCATTCATTTGCAACAATGGACGGGCTTCTACCACCTCCTCGTTGTGCAATGTAATTTTCAAGACTCGCTACTTGTTGTCGTACAATTTCTGGATTGTCATTCCAAGCATCTGGTTTAAACTCGTGAAATTGATACCCGCTTTTTGGAGCCATCCAAGTAGGAACGCGTGGTCCTTCAATTACTGGTTGTTGTGTACCAAAAATAGAATCAAACAAATCCATATCGTCATCTGGAGGCCCAGATGGAGCTGCTGGATTTGGAGATGTTGCTGGTATTAATGCAGAAGTTAAAGCCGATGCCATTTAATTATCTCCCTCGATTTGCCTTGTATACAGTAGTTGCTTGTTTAGTTTTAGCGTTAGTAGGCTTTGTAATAAAGCCTTTTTTCCCAGCATGCTCAATGGCTTCAGCTTTTCTCATTTGCGCTACGCTTGGCTTTGAAGATAAACCATGTTCCTTTTGTTCCATGGCACTTAATGTTTTTCCTGAACTAACTTTTTTGCCATGTTCGCCAGATTCAATTTTAAGTAAATTTCTATAAGACAAGGTGTTAATATGCTTTCTCATACTGCCCATCATTTCCGTAATTCTCCTTTGGCTGCATTATTGCCAGCTCGTACAACACCACCTAATGTTTGTGGCTTTCTGTTATCTTCAGGATACGCACCTAGTGTATCTAACAATCGCTTGCGCTCACCTGCTGTTAAGTTATTATTGACATCCTTTATAGATGCTTGTTCTTTTAGGAATAGTTTTTTCCTTGTTAGATATTGAGACGGATCGACCAATGAATCAATTGTGTTAATTCTTTTAACGTAATCCGTCATAACAGTATTTGGTTTTCGCTGTTGTGCTTCTGGCGTAGATACTTTTGGCGCAACAGTTTTTACTGGATCTATTGATGGCAGTGGCTCATCAATGCTCGGTGCTAAACTTTTTGTTCCAGAAGTGGCTACAGGGCGTGGTTTTTTAGTTAAATCTAAAACAACTTGTCCAGTAGGACCCTTTGCTACAGGATTAGCGTTAGGTTTAATTTCTGCTTTAGGAACAGATTCAGTAACTCCCGTTCTAACTTGCTGTGACAGTGATGGCATGGATGTTTGCACAGATTGTTGAGGATTTTGTGGTTTTGCTGGGTTTGCTTTTGTATTTAAGACAATATCTTTAGCCAACACTGGCTCTAATTTTAATGGTCGAGTATTTAACTTAGGCTCTTTTACTGAATTTGGAATTTCAGCTTGCAGTTGCACTGGTCGTGATTTTACTGTAGGCGCTTTTACGCTAGGAGAACTAACGTTAGCCGAGCCAAGAGGTTTTGCTGTGGGTGGAGTTACTTTTGTGTTTTGATTTTTTAATACAAATTTTTCTTCCACTGCTGGTTCAATTTTTGTTTTTTCACCAGTTAATTCTTTCTGCAGTGACTCTATTTGTTTGTCACCGTAGTCGGATGCACTCATTGCATCTTTATTTGTTAATCTTGTTTTATTTAACTGATACGCAATACCATCTTTAATTTGTTGTATTGATGAAATTTTTTGTTCAGGACTTCCTTCTCCGTTTAAGATCTTATCTATTTTTTGTTTATATACACGTGATCCAACTTCAGACCAAGCTAGGAATTTTCCCGGATCTGAACTTCCGTGTGCTTTATCATTCCAGTCAAATGAATCTAAATGATCAAACCAAGCTTTAGCGTCTTCGTTTGCAGGTTTTACTGTAGGTGTGACAGGGCCTTTTTTAGATGCATTTAATACTTGATTTCGTAGTGCAAGAAGTTGTTTTTTATTTGTGATTGTTTTATTACTTCCGACACGCGACGGTGGAATTATGCTGCTAATTTGAAATGGTGCAGTGACTTTTCCTTTATTTGCAACATCATTTTTATATGCTTGCGGAGGTGAATGGTCAGCTGGTATTTGAAATGATGCAGGAAATACATAAACTGTTTGTGTTCGTTTTCCCCAGTTATTAGCTTTCTGTTCAGCTTCTGGATTGTGTTTAGTTCCAGTAGGATCTACACCCCCAAATGCTAAATCAATGCGATTACCTTTAATAGCACCACCATGGTCTTTGGCAATTCCCCAACCATAGCCCGGTACGTAAATCTTACTTCCTAATGCAACATTAGAAGGTACAGCAATATCACCAATACTTACTCTGTCTCCAGCGGCAGTTGTTGGTCCACCTTCCATGCTGTATTTGCGACGTAAAGCAGCAGTAGGGGCTTTAGATGCCTTAGGTGTACCAAAATATCCGCTAGATACAACCTTCCATCTTCTACCAGTAATTGGCTTAGTCATTTTTTAGCCCCGTTATTACTTGCAATTCCATGCACGTAAAGACTTATTAATACGGCTGTTTGGATCATTTGCTGTTTTGCTTGATGTGTTTTTAGCTTTCATCCCTGACATTCGAGCACAGAATGAAGCTCGTCTACCAGCATCAGCCTTTGTTTTAGGATTAGGAGCAGGAGGCTTTAGATTAGACCCTGTAGTGCGGTTGTAATACGCTCTTCCAGCTGCATTTAATCCGCCAGATGGATTTTGATATTTCTTAATTACACCCATGTTACACCTCAGTAATCATCATACTATAAGCATGACATCAATAACATTACTTACGGTATACTGTGTTTATGGTACATCTATCTAACAGGGAACGAGATGTCATAACTCGTGTTGGAAAACACATGACATCCAAAGACATGGCTATCGTGACTGGGAAAC
>OGWA01000029.1_pt1 | contig 16111 bp, 30 predicted proteins | sample 1575901 | NCBI WGS metagenome assembly OGWA01 (sample SAMN07581541, study PRJEB24739) | freshwater metagenome
GTTTCCCAGTCACGATACCGGTTAGCTAATGGTCAGACAGTTTGTTACCCGAAGATACTAGGACCAGCACTGCAGTATAACGATGTCATAAATAAGTTTGAACCATTTACTGTAGGTGGTATTGGCTTTGGTTTTGTTGCTGTTAAGCAAGGTGTATTTGAATCATTAAGCAGACCTTGGTTCCAGTCAACACCTATTACTGTAACAGATTCCGAAACTGGTGATGAATATACATTCCCAATTATGGGCGAAGACATTGCTTGGTGCAAGCGAGTTGCAGAGCAAGGTTTTGAGATTTGGGTAGATCCAACAGTGCGGGTCACTCACCACAAAATGATGACATTATCTTGGGAAGGAATAAAACCTTGAGTAATTTTAGATATGAAATAGCAGAAGACGAAGGATTTGCTATCAGGATTTGGGATGGAAAAGGAGATGCTCCATTCCTATATCAACCAACTTGGCCTGACAACAGTCCTTGGGGAACAAGGGCAGAAGCTGAGTTCTGGGCTGAGTCATATATCAATATGGCTATTGACTTTAGAAACGGCAGACCAGGTGAAGGACCAGATAATGCGTTTCATCCTTGGACTGAAGAAGATGAAGCAAGATATCAAAAAGAAATAAATGGAGAAGAACCAATAGAGGAGTAGCAAGTGGCCTACGGCGATGACATTACAGAAGGCATTCCCTACGTACTATCCAATCCCGTAGGCTCTGCTCAATACTCATCCACTGGTGAAGCATACGATGTAGCAATCAACGGTTTACCGTTCTTTATTAATTCCGGCGATGATACACCTTATCGCCGTGTTACAGCTCAGTATCGTAAGCAACAGATTGACCAGACCAGAGAACCTGGTGAGCAAACACTCACTGGTTGGTGGTTACGATCTCAGTCATCTTTTCACTTTGGACAGGGCATTAAATACTTTGAGCCTGCTCAAGATGAATCGCTTCGCTTCCAATATACCGAGAGCAAGGGCGTTAACGTCTGGGAAAAAGGTCAAGTAACTTTAATCAATGATGTTGATACTAGCCACGTAACCACCGGTGCTCTAAAGGCTAACGGCAGACCTAACCAACATTTACGATCTGCTAAGTGGACTCAAAGCGGTAACAGCTATGACGGCGTATTACTGCACGATGAGTACGACGTTGACAAGATTTTTCCACTAATAACGGCTTCCGTTACTAATAAGGCTTTGACTTCAGATGTAGCTACATTAACTACCGCTGCAGCTCACGGTTTTGCTACTGGCTTTGAAGTAACAATTACCGGCGTAGATGCTACCTTTAACGGCACCTACACAATTACTGGCGTACCTACAACAACTACATTTACCTATGCTAAGACAGCTTCAAACGTTGCATCTACCGCAGTAAGTCCAGCAGGTACTGCAACCAGCGAAATAGAACACTTTGTAGATTATGTATCTGGCACAGATTATCCAGTCTATGCAATGTGTGATGACGGTGTATATGTCTATTGGATCACCAAGATTCTAGATGCTGGCGTAGATAAGACAGCTATGTATAAACGTCCTATTGATTCATCTGCAGTAGCTACTCAGATGTGGAAAGACAACAGCATCGTAGTAACTGATGCCTGTATGGAGTTTACCAAAGAACGTATTGTAGCTACAATCAATAATAAAGTATTTGAAATTTCAACTACTGCTACAGCTCTGCCTACTGCTGTTTATACACATCCCGTTAATGACTTTGTGTTTACCAGCATTACCTCATCTGGTGCTGCTATCTATGTAGCAGGCTATTCAGGTAGCCAGTCCAATATCCAGAAGTTCACTCTAGCAACTAATGGAACTATGCCTACCTTGACCAGCGCTATTACCGCCGCAGAAATGCCTAGCGGTGAGTTGGTCTACAAGATTTATTACTATCTAGGCTATATGTTAATAGGCACCACAAAAGGTGTGCGTGTATCAGCGGTTTCTGATGATGGATCTCTAGCTTATGGACCGCTGCTATTTACCTCAGAGCAGCCAGTGTATGACTTTGCTGCACGTGACAGATATGTCTGGTGTGCAACCAACGTAGATGGCGCTCCTGGGACTACCCGAATCGACCTAGGACAGCCTCTAGGAACCCTTATCTTCCCTTATGCCTGGGATACTTACTACTTCCCAGAAAGTGTTGGGAGCAGAGTTACAGGCCGCTACACAACAGCTTGTGCTTTTATCAATGGTACAAATCGTATTGCTTTTTGTACAAATAAGACAACCACAAACGGATCTGTCTACATTGAGACCGATGAAGATAACAACGGCAGACTGGTCTATGAGGGCTATCTACAAACCGGTTATGTTCGCTACAACACCACCGAGAATAAGATTTTCAAGATTCTATTTCCTCGCTTTGACTCAACCAATGGTGGCCTAGGAGTTAAGTCTATTGATTCTACTGGCAATGAGTTCTCGCTTGGAACCTTTGCTCAGACTGGAGTAATCCAAGAGATTAACGTCTCTTATCCAGTAGGACCGCAGGAGTACCTTGGCTTTAAGTTTACGATGACCCGCAGTTCAACTGATACTTCTAAGGGTCCACTACTTACCGGTTACCAGCTCAAGGCTCTACCGGCAGTACCACGTCAGCGGTTGATTCAATATCCGCTGCTTTGTTTTGACAGAGAATCAGATAAGTTCGGCGTAATGGTTGGCTATGAAGGCCGAGCATATGACCGTATGACTCAACTAGAGTCAGTTGAAAATGCAGGCGATACCATCCGAATAGAGGACTTCAGAACTGGAGAATCCTATCTCGGCCTGATTGAAGAGATGGACTTTATCAACCGCACACCTACTGACAAGAGATACTCCGGCTTCGGTGGCATCTTAGTTGTCACAATTAGATCCGTATAGGAGCCGAAGTATGACCCCTACTGAATGGGCTGGCGTAGCCGTAGCCGTAGCAACCCTCATAACAGCCTTTGCAAGCGCCGTACGCTGGCTTGTAAAGCATTACCTATACGAGTTAAAGCCTAATGGCGGGTCCTCCTTAAAGGATAAAGTAAACGGCTTGGAACAAAAGGTAGACATACTTACAGATTTAGTTAAGGAAGCTATTAGGAGATGAATGAAACCACTAGCCAAGAGTGCAAGTCCTGCTGCAACCGCAGTGTTGCGACAGGCGAGTGCCATTGCTCCGAAGCGTATGAAGGCGAGCGATGGACTGCTTCCTTCTGCTGCTCACGTAAAGCAGAATCCGAACTCGGATCACAACACCGGTCTTGCTGTTGATTTAACTCACGACCCGAAGCACGGGATTGATTGTGCTGTCATCTTTGAGAAGTTGAAAGAAGATGAGCGGGTAGAGTACCTAATCTTCAATAAGAAGATCTGGTCCAGAGCTAAAGCCAAGCAGGGCAATAGGCCGTACAGTGGTAGTAACCCACACACAAAGCATTTACATATAAACATCTATGCAGATAAGGCTAAGGACACCAGTCCTTGGTTCTGGTGGATGAATACTCCGAAGATTGTGAATCAGGTTAAGGCTAAATTACAGCCTAAGCCAAAGAAGAAAGTAGCGGTGCAGCCTGTCTGTACCTGCTGCCAGGTTCACAATACAAAACGAAAGGCAATCTAATGGAAACACTAAAGCAAATATCGCTTACCTGGTTCCGTGCTGCAGCCTCTGCTGCTATCGCACTTTACCTTGCAGGAGAAACCGATGTGAAGACCCTCGGAGCAGCAGCTCTAGCAGGCTTCCTCGGACCAGTACTCAAGTGGCTAGATCCATCAGCCAAGGAGTTTGGACGTAAGTAGTTTGTAAGCAGCGAGGCAAAGCCCCTGGGAGAAATCCTGGGGGCTTCTTTTTTGTTGTCTAAATATCTTGTTTGTCTATAGGACAGGGAGCTTTAAGTAAGTTACCGCAGTTAGCACACTGTACATCAAGGGCATACCAGCTGATTTCATAATCTTCAAACTGGACATAGGTATTAAATACTGTACAACCGCAGGTACAAGCGTGGGTTGGACCAACAGATCTAAGGTCTGCAGCGGTTATTGGTGGTAAGCTATTTTTCCGCAGCCTTGGTAGACGGAGACGCATTGCTCGGCACGGCTCCTTCCTGTGGTCAGTCGCCTCTCGGCCTTTTAGGCTACGGCCTCGGCCCCGTAAGGGGCCGTTTCTGTAATTCGCCTTCGGCTCATATTATAATAACCGCTGGGTGTGTCGCTTGCGACGACACGCCGTATGTGATGTAAAATATAATTTATGACAACCCTAGTAGCTGTGGAGTTAGATGACCTAGCGGTCATAGCCGCTGATAGTCAGATAACCGAAGATACGATGAGGACAGTAAGTACCTCAACTCCGAAGATAATCTCCGTTGGTAAGTATCTGCTGGGTATTACAGGCGATGCTAGACCTGGTGACATCCTTACCTACAACTGGACTCCGCCGGTATACAAAGGCGCAGATCCCGTGCAGTGGATGGGCAAGAAGATTATGCCGACCATACTCGCGGCGTTCAAAGAGAACGGATATGAACCTTATGACGCGTCCAAAGAAAAAGACTCAGGCTTCGACTACCTTATCGCGTTTAATGGGAATGTATTCCATATCGCGTCGGACTTATCGTTCATTAAATCTGATCATAACATTTATGGCCTCGGGACTGGTGGCTCTTATACTCTTGGGTATCTTTATGATCGTGTGGGTCGTCTTACTGCTGGTAATGTAGAAAGACACGCCGAAAGAGCTGTTCAAATAGCTTGCTTGCTTGACACCAATAGCTGTCCTCCGATTCAATTAGTTACTCAAAGGAGGGAGTTCTGATGAAAGAAGATATCGGCAGATATAGCGTTCATATCAATCGCTATTATCTAAATAACTACGCATTAGGTATTGACTATTACAAACTTTACAATCATCCTACCGGAGTGCACGAGGCATCAGTATTTCAGTTGAGCTTTTTGTTTTTTAACATTACAATAACCAGGTGGCACAAATGGATATAAAAGAATTACTTATCAAAGCTCTTCACGAAAGAGAAAATAACAGACCGAGATCTACACAGGTACAAATCGGTCCATCAGAATTGGGTGGATGCCGCCGCAAGGTTTGGTATCGACTCAATGACCAGCCAGAGACAAACGAGAATGAGTTAAAGCTAGCTGCCATTATGGGCACAGCGATTCACTCAGCAATCGAATCAGCTTTTGCTGGTAATAGTTCCATACTACTTGAACAAACCGTTGAATACGGGGGTATGAAAGCCCACGTAGACGCTTACCTGCCGGACACAGGTGACGTCATTGATTGGAAAACAGTTAAGGCTAGAAACCTCAGCTACTTTCCAAGCCAGCAGCAACGCTGGCAAGTACAAACTTATGGCTACTTGATTGATAAGTCTGGTGTGGGGAAGCCCAAAACTGTCAATCTTGTAGCCATACCAAGAGATGGTGATGAGCGCGATATCAAAGTCCACTCTGAACCTTATGATGAAGCGATAGCACTTGAAGCTCTTAACTGGTTAGCTGCTATCAAAGATTCTGCTGAGGCCCCAGCCCCGGAGCGAGATGAGTCATACTGCAAATTCTATTGCAAGTTCTATGATCCATCAGGCGAGATGGGATGCGTTGGTCTAAAAAAAGAAGTTATAAAAAGTGAGTTGCCGGTTATCGAAGATACCGCAACTGGCATAACAGCTCTTCACTATGCACAAGTAGATGAAGAGATTAAGGCACTAGAGGCTAAGAAAGAAGCACTACGGGAATCCTTAGCTGGAATTACCGGAGTAACTTCTACCGGATATGAGATCAAGTGGTCCACTATCCAAAGCAATACAGTCGACAAGGAAGCGGTGGAGAAAGCACTAGGATTCGTGCCGACTAAACAAGGAAAGGAAAGCGCAAGGCTTTCCATTAAGAAAACCGGAGGTAAGTAAATGGCTGCACCAGAATCAACCAAGTTCCAGGTGAACTTTAAGTCACCAGATGGAACACTAATTAATCTTTATGCTGCTAACAAGGAGGAACTTGAATCGCTGCTAACCGCAGCGCAAGACTTTTCCGCGCTTATTGGAAGCGTTAGTCAGTCTTTCGGAAGCGCTGCTCCTGCTGCGCCCGTACACAATCCTGCACCAGCAGTGAACAGACTAGATGACAGAGTAAATCCACCAGCTCCTGCTATCACACCTGCTAATGGTGGGCACTCCTGCCGTCACGGTCAGATGACATACAGAGAAGGAACAGGCGCCAAAGGCCCTTGGAAGGGTTATATGTGTGCTGCTCCAAAGGGAGCAACAGACAAGTGCGCAACCATCTGGGTCAAGTGACCGGATGCGAGAGCCTCGTGAATACGAGAATCCTCTCTGCGCTCAATCAGGCGGTGACTTCTGGTTTCCTGAAGTCGGTTACGGAACATCCGCAGAAACCTTATACGCTAGAAGTATATGTAACAACTGTCAGCATCAAGCTGAGTGTGCAGAGTGGGGTATCCACAATGAACGTCACGGAATCTGGGGTGGACTTACAGAGTTTGACCGAGGTTCCATTAGGAAAAAACTTAACATAGTTCTACCGAGGGAGAGAAGTGCTTAGGCTAAACCGGGCTTGGAGTAGCGTAACCACAAAGGCAACACCGTTGCCTGAAGTGTGGACAGATCTAAATGCAAAACAGATAAAGTTTCGGCGGGGACAAGTGTGTATGGTTGCCGCTGCACCCAACGCTGGAAAATCTATGTTTTCTTTGGTCTACGCTCTGCGAGCTAAGGTGCCTACACTTTTCTTCTCGGCAGATACTGATACAGCTACAGTAATGATTAGGGTAGCCTCAGCTATATCTGGACACGTCCAGTCTACCGTTGAGGCTAATCTAAATACCAATCCGAAATACTACGACAGAGATCTACAGGATATGTCTCATATCCAATGGGTATTCGACTCTTCACCTTCACTAGACGACATCGAACTGGAAGTGAAAGCCTATGTGGAACTCTACGGAGTAGCACCGGAGCTGATAGTGATAGATAACCTGATGAACGTGGTGGCAGAACACGAGAACGAGTGGGCAGGTCTTCGTCAGATAATGATGGAGCTACACGATATGGCTCGTAAGACCGAGGCTTGTGTCTTGGTTCTACACCACGTCTCAGAGCAGAGTGAGTATGGCGATACAACAAAGCCACCGCAGCGCAGATCGATACACGGAAAAATTTCACAACTTCCGAGCTTAATTCTAACTCTTGGATATTCTCCAACTGAGAAGACTCTACGGGTAGCTCCGGTTAAGAATCGCTTTGGGCCTATGTATGCCAATGCTGATGAATGGGTAGCTCTAGCTGTTGATTACGCGAGCTGCCGAATAGAAAACTTTGATGCAGTTGGAAGAATGATAGCGAGGATCTAATGAATACTAACTTGGTAATTATCCCAGCAAGAGGCAGGCCAAAGGCAGCGCAGGAAGCATTCGCTGCGCTAAAAGAACACAGCACTATCTCAGATTTTATGATTGGGCTAGACGATGATGATGCTCATAACTATCCGGAGATAGAGGGAGTAATCAGGGAAGTCAACCCAAGGTTGAAGATGAATGGCACACTAAACCTACTGGTCAATAAGTATCACGACAAGTACGAGACTATCTCGTTTCTAGGCGATGACCATAGAGTCAGGACTCCAGGCTGGGATGCTACTTTGTATGCGCCTATCTTTGAAAGTGGTTACGGAGTTGCCTATGGCAACGACCTGTTCCAGTCACAAGACCTACCCACTGCGGTTATGTTATCAACCAATATAACTAAGGTGCTTGGTTTCTTTGCACCACCAGTGCTAATCCATTTGTATATGGATAACTTCTGGCGAGACTTAGGTACAGCTTTAGATAGATACTTCTATTTTAATGATGTAATCATTGAGCATATGCACCCATTTGCTGGCAAGGGTGAGATGGATGCTGGTTACGCTGAAGTCAATGCCAGAGAGATTGGCAGTCACGATCAGTTGGAATACCAGAAGTATTTTTTAAGTCAGTTCAAGGATGATGTCATTCGTATCGTAAAGGAATTAGGATGACACGCAAAGACTTACTAGCAAAGATTGAAATTCGCATTGCTGATTTTTGTGACGATGTGAAAGATTTTTGTGATGTCTGCTCTCCTTGGAAAGCCCTTCGTGCAGTAGTGGAATTACATAAGCCAATAAATAACCCAAACCATCCAAATGTAGATGAGTGGTGTTGGCAATGTGCGGATGGAAGAGGATATGCAAAGTATCCCTGCCCAACTATTCAAGCTATTGAGAAGGAGTTGCTATGAAGCAGGTAATAGCCTATTCACTATACGGTGATAACCTACGCTACACCGTAGGTGCTATCAAGAATGCACAACTAGCACAGGTGTTCTTTCCAGGTTTTAAGGTGCGCTACTACTATGGCGCATCAGTTCCTGAGTGGGTTATCTCTACGCTATCTATCTTTGACAATGTTGAGTTAGTGCCAATGGACCAGCCGGAGAATCATCTGGCTAAGATGTGGCGCTTCCAAGCCTTTGCAGACCCGATGGTATCAGTTGTCTTGTCACGGGATACTGATGCACGTCTTTCCTTGCGTGAATCTCTAGCACACTTGGAGTGGCAAAATTCGGGTCTGCCCTTTCATATTATCCGAGACCATCCAACAGGTCATAAGTACACCATTTCTGCTGGAATGTTTGCAGCAAAGACTGAGGTGCTGCGGGATATTGAGAACTTGATTCGTAACTTTCCGCTGAAGGATGTCTACACAATGGATCAAGATTTCCTAGGTCACGTCGTATGGCCTCGCATCAGAGACAACGCAATGCAGCACGATGCCTACTATAACTTTGATGTGCTAGGTAACTCAATCAAGAAAGAGATACCAAGACAGCCGGTAAATCCAGTGTGTCACATCGGAGCAGCTCTTGATGAGAATGATAGATTTGTCTATCAGGTAGATAAGGCTGATTCAATGCAGCACTCTGACCAAGATAAGTATATATACGATTGGGGTTTCTAGTGAAGATACTAATTACCGGTAGTGCTGGCTTTGTCGGCAGACACTTCATAAATTACTTTGGTGAAAACTCTGCCAAGGGACAAGTCTTGCATCTGGTAGATATTAAACACGGCAACGATGTTAGAACTTTCTTCAAAGAAACCGATACACAGTACGATTTAGTTATCCACCTTGCAGCCGTCGTAGGTGGGCGTGAGACCATCGAGGGTCGCCCACTTGCGGTTGCAGATAACTTTGCTATTGACTCTGACTTCTTTCAGTGGTGCTTAAAGACTAAGCCACACAAGGTAGTCTACTTCTCAAGCTCTGCTGCATATCCAGTATCACTGCAGACTGAAGCAAGACACGTTAAGTTAAAAGAAACTATGTCCTGCTGGGAACATATGTCTATGCCAGATATGACCTATGGTGCATCAAAACTGGTTGGTGAATACCTTGCATCATTTGTAGATAACGTTCATATCTTCAGACCATTCAGCGGATATGGTACTGATCAAGACTTGAACTATCCATTCCCGATGTATGTTAAGAGAGCGATAGAGAAGGCTGACCCATTTGAAGTATGGGGTCCAGGCACACAGACCAGAGACTTTATTCATATCGAAGATATTGTTGAAGCAGTTATGACTGCGGTTAATCAAGGTGTCACCGGTCCAACTAATCTAGGTTGGGGTAGATCTACTTCATTCTTAGAGCTAGCTCAGATGTCTATGGATGCAGTCGGATACAAAGGTGAAATAGTTACAAGACCAGGGAAACCCGTTGGATGTATGCACCGGGTATCTGATAATACAAAGATGCTTTCTTTCTACACTCCGAAGATTACTTTGGAAGAAGGAATTGACAGGGCGGTAAAGAGTTTTGTCTAGTTACAACAAGGCTAAGGGTTCAAAGTTTGAGACTGATGTTATGAAATATCTACGCAAACTAGGACACTTTGCCGAGCGATTAGCCAAAGCCGGGGCTTCAGATGAAGGCGATATCGTGACCATAATCGCAGGTCAGACCTATATTTTGGAGTGTAAGAACAGAAAAAAGATTGACCTGCCTCAGTTCTGGAAAGAAGCTGAGAAGGAGGCCAATAACTATGCGAAGGCCAGGGGCTTGCCCGGTTGTCCTCCGGCCTTCGTCATAGTAAAACGCAGGAACGCTCGCGTCGAAGACGCTTGGGTAATACAACCACTAGAGAAATGGATAGCACAAATGCCAACACCACAAGGTGATATCACAAGCAGTGAAGTACTAGCACCAAAGGAAGAAGAAAAGAAAGAAGAGCAGAAGTGATTTGCACTGACTGTACAGTTGCCGCTACTTTCAATAGCAACGGTAACTATGACAAAGCTGAAGAGCTTCACGACTATTGCAAAGGAGACTGCGGATGCCAGCACAAGACTGGTCCAGGGTGGTTCGTAAAGGCAAAAGAAAAGGCTCCGTTGATGCAAGTACAATCCCCATAGGAGAGATCGTAAAGTTCTACGGAGGGGAAGTACGCGAGGGTAGAAACGTATCTGTCCGGTGTTGTATTCATAATGACACCAGGCGTAGTGCAGTTATAGATACGTATGGCAACTTATATTTCTGTCACACCTGCGGTAAGGGTGGGTCAGCTTTAGATGTAATTATGGAGAAGGAAGGAATCGGGTTCAAAGATGCAGTCGAGCGGGCAGATGAAATCATTGCTGGAGGCGGCGCAGCATTACGCACAGAATCTAAGCGAAGAAGCCGTGCGATACCTAGAAGGACGTGGGATATCTGAAGATGTTGCTAGGCAGTTTTCGCTTGGCAGTATTGTAGATCCACACCCGGGTCACGAAATGCACGAGGGGTGGTTATCGATACCATACCTAACAGTGCTAGGTCATTGCGTAGGTTTTAAGTTTCGCCGGATAGATGACGGCAAACCAAAGTATGGATCTCCGCTGGGACAAAAGGCGCACTTGTATAACGTGGCAGATATAGTTTTAGATGCACCAAGCATCGTAGTTTGCGAGGGTGAATTAGATGCAATAGTTTTATCTGGGCTATGCAATATCCCGGCGGTTGGAGTGCCAGGAGTTACAGCTTGGAAGCCACACTTTGCAAGATTATTTACTGGCTTTGATACAGTTTATATTGTTGGAGACAATGATGTTAAAGAAGATGGTTCTAATCCTGGCGCTGAGTTCGCTCGGCGTGTCGCAGGGGAAATTACAAATGGACAAATAGTACAATTACCACCAGGTATGGATATCAATGAACTATATCTGGCAGAAGGACCTGATGCATTGAATAACCTACTAGGAGGAGTGCGATGAATGAGCAAGAAAGAGTTGCAAGAGGCAGCCAGATTATTGATGGATATGGGGATGATAATACTTTCGATAGACTACAAAGCTGGGACTATAACCTGTCAGCCGATGCCCGCAAGAAGATAGATGAACAGTTTATCATCGATGTCTGGGCAATACTTGACACAGCAGGAAATCTGCTCATCCGCAAGCATCACGATTACGGCCCGAAGAACATCGCTCACTCTCCAGGTGGAGCACTCAACGGACTCCGTGTGCGAATGTGGGACAAGGTGGCTCGCATCAATAACCTCCTTGATAGCAACGTCTCTCCCTCAAACGAAAGCCTCAGAGACTCCTTCTTAGATCTATTGAATTATTCTGCTATTGCAATGATGGTACTAGATAAGACTTGGCCTGAGTTACCCAATGACTGAGCAAGAGTTTGATCCAGAAGGCAAGATTTCAATGCGCGACTTTCCTGTAGGAAAGTTCGAGAGATTTATTCGTAATCAAATTGCTAATGACTTAGTTCGACAGGCAACTGAAGCAATGATAAGTAATGAATATAACTTCAATGATACTGCTGTCCGTGCTAAGACTTACTACCACGCTGCTCAAATTGTTAGAGGTAACAATGACTAAGCCGAAAGAATGGACACCATACAAGGCGGCACTACGCCGGAAAAAGATTGCACAAGAAAAGAAACTTAGGGCTGCCCGATACATAGAAGAGATGAATAAGAGAGCCAATGAACAACCAACTACACCCAGCGTTCTTTGATTTAGTTCCGCCGGTAGCTGGCAGTATCTATCGCCGCTTCCGTCAATGGGTAGAGCGAGATGATGTGACTCAGGAGTGCTACGCCTGGGCTATGGCAAGAGCTGATCACTATTCAGAATTATTAAATGAAGAAAATTCTATTCAACGGGTTATTAACGAGAAGCGAATCTCCTGGCAAATGCGCCGTCACGCAGAAAGATACGCCAGGAAAGAGAAGGCTAAAAGATCCGGCTATCAAATAGGTGATGAATCTTTTTATGACACGGTAGTAATAGGCCAGCTTCTACCGCACGTCATTACCTCAGTGCTAGATGGCACGGTACTAGAGCAGGCACAGAATTTAATTAACGATGGCACACCAAAGAGACCTTCCGCCCCTGCTGAGGGTGGAAACTTATTGGCTATCTTGATTGACATAAAGAAGGCGTATCTAAAACTAGATGTTGCTGATAAAGACATACTCATCAAGCGGTATCACGAAGGTTTAACTTTAGAAGAGATGGCTAACTATCTAGGTTGTGCTACCTCTACTGCTGATCGTAAGTGTCAGTCTGCCCTGCGTAGGCTACAGAACCTACTCGGAGGGGAGAGTCCCTGGAATTGAAAGAGCAAGAACTATTCGACTATCTAAAAGATAAACACTTCCCCGATCTTGAGAAGTCTGAAGGAGCTTACGATTCTTTCGACTGCACCACATCAGATAAAGGGTTATACATAGAGTTAAAGTGTAGGCATACACACTACCCAGACTTGCTGATAGAGGAGATGAAGTATCGCCGCTTAGTTAATCAAGCCGGTGAGCTTACTCCCTATTACATAAACTCAACCCCGGCGGGTGTCTGGGCTTTTGATTTATCGCGTATTCCGGAACCGGCGTGGCAAGAGCGTAGAATGCCTGCCACTACAGAGTTCTCCGATACCCGCAAGATTATGAAGTTGGTAGGTTTTCTGCACTTAGATTATGGTCTGCCGCTATGATTATATTTGATTTCTTTTCTGGGACTGGCTCATCAACAAAAGCCTTTGAAGATGCTGGTCATACTGTCTATAAGTTTGAATTAGATGACAGCTTTGAAGCAACAGAACACGCAGATATTATGAGCCTTACCGCAGAATATCTCCTTGGCAAGTATGGTCAGCCAGATTTTATCTGGGCTTCTCCACCTTGCACTACCTTTTCCGTTGCTTCTATTGGTCATCATTGGATTTCTGGCGGTGCTAACCCAGAACCAAGAACAGAGGAAGCAAGAATTGCACAAGATTTAGTTAGACACACTTTAGATTTGATAAAAGAGTTGAACCCTATTAGTGGCTGGTTAGTTGAGAACCCAAGAGGTATGCTCAGGAAGCTGCCAGTAGTGGCAGGATTGCCACGCAGAACAGTCACTTATTGTCAATATGGTGATACTCGTATGAAACCTACTGATTTGTGGGGAGTAGTTTCTAATTGGAACGCTCGCCCTGCTTGTAAGAACGGCGACACCTGTCACGTTTCAGCACCAAGAGGATCAAGAACCGGAACGCAAGGATTAAAGGGTGCTAAAGACAGATCACGAGTTCCGTATGATTTGGGTAAGGAAATATTAAATGCATTATGAATACAAGTGTCCCTCCTGCTCAACGTTCCATTCCGTTGAGCGATCTATACACGCCGAAGCTGATCATCCCTCCTGCTTAGACTGCGGCGTAGTTATGAGTAGGGTCTGGTCCTCTCCTCCGATTACCTTCCGGGGATCAGGCTTCTACTCTAACGATAAATAGAAAACCCGCAGGGTTAGCTGCGGGTCTCTATAGCTGGCAGAGAGAGTAGCCAGCAATTTTCTCTTTTACTTCTCAGTAGTGTCCGTGTTTATTGTGGAAAGCAAGCGCACGGCAGGGAGTATCGTATCTTCCAGCGATGTAGCGCAAACCTTTAAGAATCTGGATTCTAGGTCTAGGATCCTTCTCTCCAAGTCGTTGAGCAATTCCGAAAGCTGATGATCTAGGGTTCTTTGCAAAATGATCCCAACGGGATTCTCTGGTCCAGAGATCGTGTAAACATAACCACTCTTTCCCCTGCCAACCCCAACCAGCTTGAGCGTATGCTCTTCCGATTTGTTTATTCTCACTCTTTTCCTCCCACGTTGCTTTTCTAGCTTTAATTACTGACGGTTTAGTTAAATCTATCTTAGGTTGATGAAGCGACGGGACGTCCAGGAGCATTAGTGCCACCGTTAGTCCTGCCGTGTATATCAAGCCACGTTTTATTTTCCCTATCGTCACGTGCTCTCTCCTCCTCGAAGATTATCCGGTAGGCTTCCGGGTACTGATGCGCTAGGCGCACTAGCGCCCGGTCCCTGGCCCTTCGATAGTTACGCTGCCGGACCGCTTGGGCAGCGGCAGATTCGATTCTCTTATCGGTGTTCATTTAATTACCAACCGCCTTTAGCTCCGGTGATCGTAGCTAATACTAGCCTAGTTACGTCTATTTTATCGGTCACTAGATGCGGGTCTTCCGGGTCCGTCTCGTCCCATACTGAGACAAAGATAGAGTTATCTAGCCCTCTTCTAAACCAGTCTATCGCATCGGTAGGACTAGCTCCTCCCCACGCGATATCTCCCTTGCGCGACATAACTTCATAAAACGCTATTTCTTTACTCATTTTCTTCCTCCACTTCAATAAAGGTACCGCCTAGTGCGGTACGCACGTACATAAGATTTCTCTTTACTTCGGCTTTTCTGCCGGTCTCCGGGAATTGAATCTTCTCCAGGACCTTCTCTATTAACTCTTCATTAGTGTATGTCTTAGACATTTAGCCTACCCTTTCCCATACGTCGTTGAGAATAGCGTCCTGCCACTCTCCACACGATTCGCACACTATGTCGTTTACCGCTGTTGAAAGCACAAAATAATCACTCTCTTTACAGTTTTTACATTCCCACTTAGGCATTACTCTCCTCCTGGTTTTTAATAAGATCATCTAATTCTGGCAGCGGAATAGGCGGGATACTAATTAAGCGCCACGCCCGTAAACCTAAAGTCTCTAGATCCATACCCTTGTAATACGGTACGCACTCTTCGACTATCGGTAATTTTACCGGGTCACTATCTTCAATATCATAAATTTCCATAATAGCTAACGATTTATGATCATCTTCTTCAACTATTACGTTTACCTCAAACCGATAAAAATTCTTCACTTAGATCTACCTCCTCATCATCTAGTAATAGAGTTACGGTTATTTCATTAGCCCTCTCGCTTAGTTTTCTACCAAACTCGTATTCGATAGACGCGTCGGCTTCTATAATAGCTTGATCGCGGGCATCATCACTTAGATTTCCGGTGTACTCATCTAACATAAGTGACACGGTGGTACTTACGGCTAGATAATCGGTGGTCATCGTTACGCGATAGTGGTACTCCATTACGCACCTACTTTAGTGGCAGCGTCGCACTCATTACACCAGATTCCCTGGCCTATTTTCATTACGTAGCTAGGGAGCTTCTCTCCGTTGCGTAGATACACGTATAATTTCTCATTACTGCCGCAATTTACGCACGTAGGTAATGGTCTTTTCTTAGGCATTTTCTCTCTCTTTTCTCTACTAATGGAGCGATCTGCTCCCTACCGCCCTCTCCCCTCTAGAGAGAGCGATAGGTAGCCTACCGTAATAAGTGTTTATTCGCTATCATCATCGCATAAAAAACCGCATCGGTAGCATAGATAATCACCGAATAAACCGTAACCGCCTACGTGATCGTAGCCCGTAGCTGCAGCGGCGTCCCTCTCGCGTCTATTAGGGTAGATTCTCTTCATCGCTTCCCAATAGTCCGCCGGTCTATAGATTTTATAGCCGGTAAGGGTTAGTTCTCTCTCTTTCATCTGCTCACTCTCTATTCTCCCACCGTTAGCGGTAGGCCACCGGGCACGGTGTCCGGACCGTGCCCGATAGTCCGCCGCTACCCTCTAGCGTTTACGCATCGGCATCAATAGCGCCCTCCACCCGTCGCCCAATTCGATCTGAATCGGTTTATTTTCTCCATAAAATCGGACACCTACCGGCGCACCCTTGCC
>OGWA01000030.1_pt1 | contig 15640 bp, 15 predicted proteins | sample 1575901 | NCBI WGS metagenome assembly OGWA01 (sample SAMN07581541, study PRJEB24739) | freshwater metagenome
ACAAGCAAGGGAGACATCCTGATAGAAAAGAACGAAAGAATAAACATTTCCCGCAAACTTCCCAAGTCCGGAGAGCAAGTGCAAGTTTCTGGAACGAACAAGAGTTTTGACGAATTCCTCGATAAAGCAAGGAAATCGATGGGCGACCATCATTTCTTCCAGTACAATGCTTTTGAGAACAATTGTCAAGACTTCCTGATGGGTCTCCTCAGAGCAAACGGCATTCTTACCTCGGAGGCATCTCAATTTATCAAACAGGATGCTGTTGCGTTGCTAAAGAAGATGCCTAGCTATCTCTCAACGGTAGCCCAAGGAGCTACAGACACAGCGGGTCGTGTAAAGCAAGCTCTGGGCTTAGGAAAGAAAAAACCCAAAAGAAGAGTACCTCCCAAACCAAGAGCAAAAAGAAAATAAATCTTTTCAAATTTTTATTTTCTTGAAATATATAAATGAAAAAGCGTTTCAATCCAGAAATCAGACAGCTATTTCGTCAATGGCATGATGCCAATGAGAGAGGAGAGGCTTTTGAAATGGCTCTGATATACCGAGAGCTCAGGGATGCCGAGTTTACGAATTCCATTGAAGTGTTTATGTCAGCACCTCATCACTGCGGAATAGCTAGGGTTCGTTTTCAGGAAATGAGAGAAGCAGTGAAATTCCTTGATGCAGAAAAATCTCTCTTACAATAAAATGAATCCATATATCCAATTTGTAAAAGCAAATTACAAGAAAGTCAAAGCCAAACATCCGAACCTAAAACCAACCCAGATGATGAAGAAAATAGCAGAATTATATAGGGCTAGTAAAAAGCAGAGAGGCGGTTTCAAAACAGCCCAGTACATAGAGCCATTCGTCCCAATGTAAAAGATTTAATACCCAAGGTATTAAATATCACGTCAGCCAATTTAAACTCTAATAGCGCTAGGAGCAACGCTACTCGTCACGGAATTGACCATAGCACCACCGCGCATCCCCCGTTTCTTTCCCCAACCCACGTTCAATCCACCAAAAGGCAAATTAATTCCAAAGCCTCCAGCACCTTTCATTTTCCGTCCCCCTCGTTTCTTACCAAGACCGACAGCCTTAGCCATATTAGCATATCCGTCCTGTCCAATCATGCTAAGTCCTTTTGAGACAAGCCCGTTGTCCTTAATAAATTTCCCTGCAGTAGGAGCAAAGTCTTTCGCCGTATTCCAAACAACAGGGGCAACCGAAGAAACTCCAGATTTTAATCCGCTCCAAGCATCCGATAGCCATCCCTTTCCTCGCATATTCCTCTTTTTACCATTTCCTTTCTTTCTCATTTGTTTATTTATACCTAGGATAAAATTTTATCAAATTTTCTTCTAATTTCTCCAGTCCTCATGTTGATATTTAGCCATGAGTATTTTTTCTCAGTTTCTCGTTTGTACAGTTCCCAAAAGTCTTCAAAATCTAAGTTAGTCTTCATGCGTTCGTGTATCGTCTTTATGTTCGGTCTGGAGAATCCTCCGAACAAGTAGAGATAAGATAATTGGTTGTAAGCGCTTGGAGTCAGTTGGCTTATCATTTGTCCGGAAATGAAAACTTTAGCCTTATAATGTCTAGATTTCTTGACAAGATTACACACCCAGTCAGACCTAAGAATTTTCCAATCCAAATCATCATAGACCAAGATATACTCAGGTACATCATCCTTATAAACTTTTACGCGTTCTTTCTTTTCATTTTTCACCTCCTGTGCCAACTCGTGCTTCGTTTCGGCACAATCAAAACGGCATAATGAGGGTGTTGTTACAGTAGGAGGTTCAGATTCTTTCATTTCCTCAATATTCTCCTCGTGTCCTGATTGTATAACCTCCAAGAAATTTTGCAAAGTATTAATACCGTCGTCATCAATAACTTCCGTAAAGGTCATCACAGGGATTCCAGCCTTCCTTAAGCGTCTTACAATCGTTTTCCAAGCAGGGTCAATGTTTACAGTCGATGCCCAAATGACAACAGTAGTTCTCTTATCCAGCAGGATTCCTGGTTTGAGCAGATGAGCTAAAACAGTGGTCTTTCCCGAGCCAGTCTTACCAGAGAGGAAAATACTAGCATATAACTCAGGGATGATAGCTCTACCTTTGACAGGTTTAGCATTTCCTTTCCCAACTCTTAATGGTTTGATTTTTCTGATATCCATTTATCTAAAGCCTACATAATAATTACTCGTCATAGAACGTGACGATAATCATAACTGTACCAGCTCTTTGCATGGTAAAATTCACTTCAGTATTAGTAGCATCATGATGCGTCAGATTGAAACGTAGATTGTTATCGGCTAGGGAAACTCCGTTTACGGTAGTCACTGTTCTTGTAACCTGACCGGAGAGACTGGCTGTACACATTCCAAGAATTTTGGGACAAAGTTCGGGACACTTTACAAAAACGGCATCAACTTGCAAATCATCATCAGGGCCGACTATCGGCTCGTATTTCAGCAAAGGGTCATATGTTATACTACATTGTGTTTCAATTCGTTTAATAACGAAGGGACAGCGAAAATCGTCGGTAACGTTAAACGGTAAAATAGTTTCGTTTTCAGCATATCGTGCAGAAACAAATAAGGTATGTGTTCTCATTTATAATCGAAAAGATTATAAAAGTTATTGGAAAGATTTGGTTTACACGATTTGGTTTACACAGTAACCGACACTCCAGCAGAACTCAGATTGAGTGTTCTGGAGCAGACAGCAATTCCCATGTAGTTCAGAGCCTCTGCAGCCTTAGTGTAATCGACAAGAATTTCCTGAGGCTCTTTCAAATCTAATCCACCATGAATGTTTTGCGAATCGGATTCAGCGTATTTCTGACCGCAATAATCGATACATACGGCACTGTTAGTGTAAACCCATGTATTGTATTCACCAGCTACCGACTTTTCAAACAGCTCGTTGTGAGAACGATAGAAAGCCCTAGGATTTTGGAGGGAATCTTGGTCGTATTGGCTGTTAATCGCAGTTCTTACAGAAGACCAAAGACTACCACCACCATTATAGAGATTAAATTTAATAGGAGACGCAGAACCGCTGTTACGATAAAGCGCATGGTAAATTCTTTGAACAGCAGAACCCTTCGCAATATTCAGACGGTGAACGTAAGAGAATGTCCCACTGTTGTCAGTAGTCATCTTAGCAATGCTTGGGAACTGGAAGTTAATTGATATACCAGCGTTTCTAACCTGACTTTTGACCTGTTCAACAATGCCTTGAGAATGTTGTTCAGCTAATTGAATGCTGAGATTAGAAATCGTATTTGCAAGTTGAAGAGCTTGGGCATTAGTTATCATGTTAGTATCAGACTTGGATTCGTGTGCATAGCTTTGCTGTGGAGCAAAGGTCAATGTAAGGATGAGCTTTTCTCCTCCCCAAAACATATCCTTATCAAGGGCAAGTGCGGTATGTTTGAAATTGCTGAAAGGAATTTGCCAGTTCACAACCGAGGCAGTATCAACTGTAGTATTGAAATACTGAAGAGGAGCCATCGGATGTGGTAGGGGATTTGCGCTGGAGCCGTCAGCTAATGCATAAAGGGCTGTTGAAGAAGTAGCAGGATAGAAGAGGTCAGTTCCAGCTTCTGAACTCCACATTGGTTTGCTACGCCATGCTTCGTCAGCGGGAGTAGCAAGAGGATTTACAACTTTGAGATAGGGCTGTAAGTCATTGACTTCTCCTAGCAAAACTCCTTTTTCTGTTTGCAAATTAAATCCAAGAAGAGGAATAGCTTGAATGTTCTTTGCAAAGCCAGTAGCTCCTTGGGGTATTGTTTCAGTGAACACAAGCAAAGACTGGGCAAGATTGTAGACGGTTTGTGAAGGAAGTTCAAAAACCGCTTGGGTATTCGAAGTTAGAGTCGGTGTCACAGATGCAAGAGGAAGAATCTGGCGTTCTTTGTACATTGAATTTCCAACAACGATTTTCTGGTAATCGTTGGCAGAACTTACTTTTATTTCAGCAGTCATATTTATCCTATAACACGATAAATAAATTTTTCCAAAAATTTACTTGTTACTCTCTTTAGAGATTAATGCAAAATTTTCCCTAGCAATGTTTAGGTCTAGAAGGGTCTTTTGTACTCTGTAAAAGTCTCGATACTCCCACGTCTTGAATGTCAATGTCATATCTATACCATTCAAATCTACCGTTTGTAGTTCTTCGTCCAATATACTAATCCTTATGTCCAGAACAGCATCGCTATTACTCTTCGGAATCGTCAAATGTTTTGCTGTCTCGATAACGGCATTATTCTGAAATGTCAAATAGCTGTAATCGACTGTGTTGGTGATTGGTAAACTGTACAAGCAATTTGCAATGCCGTAAGAGTTATCTCGAACGATATCCAAACAGATATACAAGGTATTAATGGATTGAAAATTGACAATGTAGGGACTTGTTATGCTTCCTGCAAAGTTGGTAGTGCTTCCTTCAGAAAACCCAAAAAGCTGATTGATACGGCTATCCGTGGGAAACGCGATAGACCCAGCGTTGCTCGTTATGGTAAATTTGCCTGTCGTTGCTGAGAAAACTATTGTGCTAGGCCATATCAAACCATTCACAGCTTCCAAAAAAGTAGCAACAGTATAATTTCCAAGAGGGATGCTTATCTTGGTTGCTCCAAGGTAGAAAAAGTTTTCTTCAGTGTTTGGAATGAGATACCAGCTCTTAGGAATACTGCAGGAAATCAAACTAATTGTATCGTGATTGGTGGGTAATTTTATCTTGTGTGTGAAATTTCCAGAAATACCAGTTGCTCGTGTTCTCGAATTAATATAATGAAGACGGTCGTTCATTTATTATACAGCAGAAATTTTTCCATTGTCTAGAATATGCAAACTGCAATTACAGCTCATACAACAGAAAAGAATACGATTTATTCCTAAACCTCGTTTCGAGGTGCAACGCCTCGTTTTAGTTTTGGGAGACCTCTGATGGTGTTTTTTAAATTAGCCACTTGTAGTTCTTCAATTTTTGCTTCCAGCTTTGAGATTTCCTCATTTAGACTATGGTTCTTTTCACGTAAAGACGTATTCTCTTTTTCAATAGTTTTATTCAGTGTAATCTGATTATTGTAAATTTCTTCTCCGACTCTTTTGTGCTCTTCAACAGCTTCTTTCAGTTTCAAAGAATCCTTTTTGTATTGTGAACTGAGAATGTCAGTAATTTGTTTGTGTTTGCTTTCAAGCTGTTCAATGGTTTTTTTGCAGTCCTCTTTTGTCTTATGGCAATTCTCGCAATTACCAGTTAGTATAGGTGCAATTACCTTCGGTTTGGTAATCGACATCTTTGTGACTCTTGGCATTTATTATAATACAGGTATTATAATTCGCTTCTTTAGAATTTGCACATATTCAGGTGCTGTTTGTAATCGCTACGAATAGTGTTGAATTTAAGTTGTTCTGAAAGGTTTTTCATCTGAGCTTCTAGTTCGGCTCTAAATTTCTGTTCTAAAACCTCTTGCAAGTCTTTCTTGGTTAAACGAGGTTCTCTGACGCCCTCGCCAGCTCGGGGCAGTCTGGGTGTTTTAACGGGTTTTGGTTTGGGTTGTTCAACTGCCAACTCTTCAGCCTCTCGTGCCAACTCGTGTTCAACTTCTTCTTCCTCACATTCCTCTTCCTCTTCCTCTTCCGATTGAGATTCTTCTTCATATTCCGATTCATCAGCATCCAAAACGGCATCAGTAGCTAAATCATCTTTCTTAGATTGTTTAGTCTTAACACCAACTCTTCGGGCTGTTTGAAGCATCTCTTTTACTTTTTGTCTCCCAGCTTCTCCATTCCCCGCTTTCTTGCGTGTATCATCAGGTTTAATATTATACTTTCGCGTCCCTGCTTTTGGCATGTGTTCTTTACTAGTAGGCAAGATAAAATCGAGTCAAATTTGCAAAATTCTTTTTGAACAGGAATTATCTCCGTTTAGTATAAAGAGATGCCTAAAACAGCCAAGAAAAGGACGAGACAAAGGCCTAGAAGATATGCGCCAAAGTACACAAATGACCTTCGGAATCAGGTTAAACTTTACATTTCCGGCTGGGAAAAGAAGCGACGAACCTTAGCGAAACCAAAGTATAAAAAGCCTCGGGAAATTACAGCCCAGACATTGATACCGAATAGCAATAACATTTCTGCCTTAGGCTTGTATTTACGAAACAAAGATTTAATTGACCGTACCCATATTCAACCGCTTGTGATACCAAGCACCACAATAAAGGAATCTGTTATTGAAAAGGAGAAGGATAAACCGGTTGTGATTAAGGACGTTGAAAAGAAAACAGAGGAAACTACTGTTCAAACCAGTCCAGTGAAAATAGATTTGTCCCACTACCGTTTGCACGAAGGAAGAATAAAAAAACCTTTCTTACAAGAACGAGCAAGACAAATGGGTTTGGATGACAAGGGAACGAGAGATATCCTCGTCAGGAGGATTGCAGAAGCATCGAACCTTTTCAACGCTACAGATTTGAAACAGTTTGAGGAGCAACTTTACCGAGACTTCCGACAAAAACCACAAGTGCCTTTACCATTTTTCGGCCATCGCTTGGTTGAACAACTACCACAACTAACACCGGAGCAGAAAAGAGAAGGAAAACGACTCTTTGAGGAAGGTGATGGCAACATCACAAAGCAACAAGCAACTGACCTTATCTTGCGAGATTTGGAAAGTGAAGGTGACTCACAAGGGAGTGGAAAGTACACAACCACTTCAAAATACAAGTCGATACAACCTTTGTACGATAGTCAAATTTCTTCTATTATGGAGCCGTATCGCAAAAAAGGCTTTGTAGGTGTGTTTGCATCAGATGAAATAGACCAGATTAAACAAGCTGTTAATGATGCGGACGAAATTGCATTTATTATGAATTTAGACAAGGCTAGTCAGCCCGGAAGTCACTGGGTAGGAATTGTCATAGATTTTATCAACAACAAACACGTCTGCTATAGCGATAGTTTTGGCGAAGACCCTTCGGATGACTTCCTTTATCGAATAAAGAAGATTGTTCAAGCCAGAAAAGACTTGAAATACTACCTTAAGATGAAGATTAATATGGTAAAATCACAGAGGGCAAATTCGAGCACGTGTGGATTTTTAGCCATGCACTTTTGTATGGATATGTTGGATGGCAAGTCGTTTAAGGAAGCGACCCATTTCAACGAGCTGAAGGATGATTCCGCAATTACAGAAAGCGAGAAATTCGTTAGAAAGCGTTTCGGATACCTCCTAGCATAAAAAATAAAAATTTTATTATCTCATAGGATAATAAATGGATACGTCAAGTATATTTTTCTTTGAAAGTTTAACGAATCAGCATATAACTCAAGTTCATGGCCCAACAGGAAGTATCGGATACACGGGTGCGACTGGCTACACAGGGCCAACTGGTTCTACAGGGCCAACTGGTGCAACTGGGCCAACAGGCCACACCGGAGCACAAGGCATACAAGGAGTACAAGGCACACAAGGAGCACAAGGAATCCAAGGCATACAAGGAGCACAAGGAATCCAAGGCATACAAGGAAATATCGGCCACACCGGAGCACAAGGCATACAGGGAGATATTGGGCCCACTGGAGCAACCGGTTTGCAAGGATTGCAAGGAAATATTGGGCCAACGGGTTTGCAAGGATTGCAAGGAGATATTGGGCCCACTGGAGCACAAGGGTTGCAAGGGTTGCAAGGAAATATTGGCCACACAGGACCACAAGGTATTGGTGCTATCGGTGCCACAGGAATCATTGGTCCACAAGGAGATATTGGGCCAACTGGAGCAACGGGTTCGCAAGGTATTCAGGGAGATATTGGGCCAACTGGAGCAACGGGTTTGCAAGGATTGCAAGGTATTCAGGGAGATATTGGGCCAACTGGTTTGCAAGGAGATATGGGCCACACCGGAGTACAAGGCATACAGGGAGATATTGGGCCAACTGGACCACAAGGAGTACAAGGCATACAAGGAGTACAAGGACCACAAGGAATACAAGGAATACAAGGACCACAGGGCTCTGTAGGTAATGAAATCACGGGGCCAACTGGTTCAACTGGAGCTATGGGTGCTACTGGATTGGGTTCTACCGGTTCAACTGGAGCTATAGGTTCTACAGGTCCAACAGGGCCCGCTGGAACGTTAGCTGGTACGGGTAGTCAGATTTTTGTAAATGGTGGACTTGGACCTGTTTCCATGGCTGGTAATTTGACACTAAGCTTACCTCAAAATATTGCAACGACTAGCAACCTGCAATTCAACTCTTTAGGAATAGGAGCTTCTCCTGCTTCAGATAGACTCCTGCATTTATATGGAAATAGGATTATAAATCTAAGTTGCGCTCACTATCCCACATCGTCAGCTGGTCTGTCTAATTGGTATAACATCTACACGTATGCAAACAGTGCAAATCTTTCTGGAACGGCACAAGCTGATTATTATGGCGTATATTCAGGGCTTACAAATGGGGCAAGTCCATATGTGAGATACGCATTCGGAGGGTATTTCGTTAATCCCAGTTTTAGTAGTGTTTCAACTCAGAATTATGCGTTGTATGCCGATGATGTTTCCATAGGAGCGTTGCCTGGTAGAATAACAAATGGCCTTTATGTTTCAGGTCAATCGAAATTGCAAGGGAACGTTGGTATTAATTCATCAGCAGATAGCGTTAGAGTATTAAAAGTTAACGGTTCAGCTTATATAGGCGATTTAACGACTGGAACGGTAAAAATTACCGCTGTAGCAGGAACTCGTAACAATTGCTTAATAGGTAGCTACGACCTCATGAATGCAGAGAGTTCGACAACCCTGTCCAATACATGCATTGGTAGGTCAAATGGCAATGCGCTTTTTTCAAACTGCAATTCCAACGTTTTGATAGGATATGGAGGTCTAAATTACGCGACGTCAAATTGTAGCACAAATATGATGCTTGGACAAGACCAAGCTGCAGCATTTTCAACAGGTTGCAACGGAAATGTAGGTATAGGGTATCAAAACTTTAGGGGCAATACGTCGGTAGTACCACCGATAACAACTGGTAATAACTACAACGTAGCAATTGGGTACGAAGCGAGTTGTCAAATTGCGAGTAACAGTTCATACAACACTTCAATAGGATACCAAGCCTTGAGAAATGCTTTCACTGGGTCGTACACAGTTGCAATCGGATACCAAGCTGGTTTTAATAGCAAGTCGGATAGAGGTGTCTATCTTGGGTATCAAGCAGGGTATTCCGAAGCTACAAACGATAAATTACATATAGCCAATAATAGTACAACCAGTCTAATTTATGGTAATTTTGCGACAAATCTTGTTCAGATTAATAACAATTTAATCGTTTCAGGGTTAAATGCAAATAGTCTAGTAGCGACTAATGCAAGTAAACAGTTGACGAATTCCACAAGCAACATAATTGCGACTTTTGCAGGGATTAATTTAGGTGGTAGTGTAAATCTATCAGCATATGATTATATCGGAACAACGACAACTTTTGTATATGGAGGAGGGTCTGTAAATGTCGCTTGGAGACTGGTAAGAATAGGACTAATCTGTCATTTTTCTTGGCAATTGATAACAATTACAAATGCTAACGGAGGAAGCCAGACTGTCTCAGCAACGATAACTGTCGGAAGTAATTTTATCTCACCAATACCTGTACTTGAGTATTCAATTATAACAACAAATGCAGACCAGCCAGATGTTGGTAGATGTATGTTAACGATGAATGGTTCGACTCAGATAGATGTTACTTTTTGGCCAGATGCAGAGAATTACGCTTCTGTATGGTACAATGGATTAGGTAATAATCTGTCATGTAGAGTCGGTGCATCAACTGTATCCTATACAATGATTTAAAATATTTCGTATATATAAAATGGGTATACATGTTATAGAACCGATTGAACTAGGCATTTCCGGTCTTCAAATATCAAATTTGTATATAAGCGTGAGGAATACATACTCTGTAATGAAAACAGAGAAAACATGGGTCGAATTTTGCATCTACTATTATAGTCAATCTGGGTATGCAAACAAATCTCCATTTATGACAGAGTATCGGAGACTTGAAGTACCTGAGCAAAATTTGGAGAATGTTATTGGCTATATTTACAGCAAATTACATGAAGAATATCATGGAGAAGCGATTTAAATAAAAATGAAATTCAAATTAAAAAAATAAAATCTTGAATATAAGAAATGACTAACGAACACGAGTTGGCACACGAGTTGGCACACGAGTTGGCACACGAGTTGGCACAAGAAGCAATAGTAAGGGAAGTTGGACTTGAGAAGATGTCAAGCAAAGAAAAATTAATCAAGGAGAAGCAGAGAAAGTACTACTTGGAAAACAGAGAGTACATTCTGGCTAGAGCCAAGGCAAAACGCTTAGCAATGCAGAAGAAGATTGACGTTGAAGCTATACCACCACCTAAGAAGCGTGGGAAAAAACCGCACCAATGCGCTTCCGAAGAAGAACGCAAGTTTCAAGAAAAGACGATAAAATACTACGAAAAGAACAAGGACATTATATTGAAAAACAGGAAACTTAATTTAGCAACAAGAAAGGCTGGGTTACCCATTCCAAGAGGTAGAGGTCGGCCGAGACAAGATTGCAATACCATAGGGACTGCTTATTACGCAGAAAACAGAGAAAAAATTCTAAAAAGAATGGCTATAGATAGATATGGTGGTGAAGAGAACTTGCCAGAAAAATATAAGGAGCCTTGATTGATTCCCATTCCGAAAAATGGAATGAGAAAATGAAAAAATTGAAAAATAAAAATTGATTTAAACAAATATTATCTTGGATATAATAAAGAAATGGCTAGAAAACGAAAAATTCAACCCAGACAAGAAGTTCTGCGTGATTTCGGCTTGAAAAACAGCAAAGCTAATGTTGAGCGGATTACGAAATTAGTAAATATGCTGAAGAATAATTTGGCAGAATATTTGAGAGAACTTGTCAACCACCAAGTTGACGTTATCAATCGTCTATCAAAGGACAACAAGACTTTAAATCAAATCATAGCCCGTACAGACAGGGCTAGAAAACGGGAACAAACAAAGCTGAAACAGACCGAGGCGAGATTGGAAAAGAGAGTTGTGAAACTCAGGCAGAAGAACGAGGATAAACAAACCCGTTTCAGCTACGAATTTGACGAATACATATATGTTGACTACGATGCGTTTGACAACATTATTAAGGATGATGAGAGGACAATATTGAACACACGTATAAAGTTGTTTGACGGAAACAAAAAGCAAACTGACAAACTTGCGCAGAATTGGATAGAGGAAAGAAAGCAGACCCATCCGTCTATTGCCAGAATTGAAATCAAGAAGGTTACCGCTGTTCGCGAAAATGTGTTGCCAACCAAGAAAATTACCATTATTCAGTCTAAAATGAAAGACGCTTGCCCTGTGCAGAGAACTGTACTTGGCTGTCAGCTCAACCTGCCTATCGATGAGAGCATGGTTGGGAAATGCTGTGAACAATTCCTCATCAACTACTTTAGCAAATACCACGGCATCAAGGTCGATGAAAGACGCATTATCAAATGGGTGAACGAGTTTAGACAAAACCCAATTGAATACAACGATGATGGACTTCCTCTGCAGAAGGGAACGTTTATCAAATCGAGCCAGCCGAGCGCCGAACCGCTCGGGCAACTCGCTCGACCGCTCGATGGCATTGCACCCGTAGAGATGGCGCATATTGCCAATAAGCTTGGGGTAAGCCATTATTGCATTTCTGTAGATGGAACGTTTTTGATGAGAAATGTTGTAAAGAAGGCGCACAGCAAGGCGATTATGTACGTTACCGATGGAACGCACTGTTATCCCATTGTCAAGCCTGAAACAATTCTTTCTTTGTGCCAGAAGGACGAGAATGCTGGACTTCTCAAACGAGAAACTAGAACTATTCATTCATTCTCAAAATACGACAGAATCGCGGATGTCCCTCCTGAAGCTACAGGGGACATCTTTATTGTGAAAGACCATAACCTGAAAGATTATTTTGAAAATATCTGTGAGACAAAAAATATCATTTACGACAAAACCAAATACATGCACAAGGGTGTCAATATGGTTCAGTTTTTCGAGCGGGATGATAGACGACTGTATGTTTGTCCAGATATCGACATCCTTGTGGAGACGTGTAAAAAGCTCAATATCCCTTTGACCTCGGACAATCTCAGCATTGCCAAGATAGCTGTCGAGTTTTACAAAACGGTCAATGATGTATCTGAATTAGAAATGTCAGAGTTAAACGAGGAGACTTTGGAGAAGCTGATGTGTTCTGAAAATCGTGGAGGAGTAGCCGAAAACATCTTTCCTCTGCGGGATGAGATGAATCACTACGGCTATGATATTAATAAATGCTACACCGCCGTTCTCCTTGATGAAAACATTCCCAAGCCTGTTTGTAAAATCTCGGATGAGTTCAGACCCTACCAGAGTGGAGAAGCGATTGTCAGCCATGCGCTCTACATTGTCGAGACTAGTAACCAATTCCCTTTGCGTGGATTTGGAGTTTATTGCGGGTGGGAACTGATTCGTTGCCGAGAACTCAACATTAAATACAGCATCACCGAGGTTCTTATTCCCTCTGATAAACTTGAACAAGAGCATATCACCAAATTTGTCAAGAAGGCTTACGAACTCGGCAAGGATATCGGAAAAGCTTTGACTAATCCTCTGACAGGAATGATGAGTGTTTGGAACAAAACCTTTTTCTCTGCTCACTACGCCAAAAGCATCGAGGAAGCAAGTTATTACCTGCTCAACACAGATTCAGACATTGTCCCTACTGGTGATAAAACCCGCATGTATGCTGTACAGAAAAGCAAGGACGTTCTTATCTTCAAGAATGGATTGCCTACCTACACAGCAATCATCAATGCTGGTCGTTGGAGGCTTTGGGACTTGTGCCTGAAATGCGGAATGACGGTCAACCAGCGTGGACTTCCTGCCAGAGTTGGACAGGCTGGATATATCATGCGCTTAGCTACAGATAGCGTCTTTTTCTCACTGCCCGTGGAGGAGAAACACGAGAGTCTGGAAACATCTGATGAGATTGGAGGTTGCAAACCTTTGGCTATCGATTTCATCCGCAAGAAAATGGGAAAGGCTAAACAACGGGATATTGGCAAAAAGACTGGGAAAACATTCGACTTCTTTTTGAAAGATACGCAAACGTGCATTCCGAAATTCGGCGCGTGGGAAATGCTCGATGTTGACGAGAAGAACTGGAAAGAAAACGATTGGGCTGAGACGAACGCTAAGCTACTGACCGAAGGTGAACAGTCGTTCCATATTTCTGGGATTGCAGGAACTGGAAAAACTTACTTTGCTCGGAAAGTAGTTGAAGCTCTTCGTGAGCAGGGAAAGAAAGTCTATGTAGGAGCTTTCACCAATATGGCTTGTAACAATTTAGGAGGCAAGACTCTGCATAGATTATTCAGGATTCGAGATGAAGACGAGAGACCACAGACTGGTCATTTCCACAAAGGAGATGTCTTGGTTGTAGACGAATGCAGTATGATTGGTGACAAGTTCTACTCTGCTTTCCAACAGCTGAAACAAAAAGGTGTTCGATTCATCGTTGTTGGAGACTTTCATCAACTAGAGCCTGTTGGGGATAAGCCCGTATCGCCTGATAGCTATATTTTCAGATACATTACCGACAACAGAAAAGTGGAGTTGACCATCTGCAAACGATACGATGCCGAGTTGTACACCCAAGCAAAAGGAATCATTGAGGGAAAGAATTGGGAATTCCTTGTTGATGGAAGCGAAGCTGAGCTGGAGGAGAATCATATCTGCGCCACAAACAAGACTCGCAGACGTATCAACGATATTCTGATGAGAAAGTTTGCCGTAGGGAAAGAGACGATTGAATACGAAATCGATATCACAGCAAAAACACAACCTCTTTGTCTGGCGAGAGGCTCTCCCTTGGTTTGTTTCAAGGAAATGAAGAGAATTTCTGCCATCAACAGCTCTTCATGGACTGTAGAGAGCTTTGATGAAGAAAACATTTGCATTGCGAATGAGATTGGCGCGGTTTCCCTATCACACAACGAGTTTGTCAAGCATTTCACCTCCGGATACGCTTTGACTGTACACCGAGCGCAAGGCAGGACTTTGGAGGGGAAGCTAAGGATTTGGGATAGCAGAGCTGTTGAGGAAATGGGATGGTCTTACAAGTGGCTATATACAGCGACTACTCGAGCAACCAAATATGAAAATGTATATCTTGCGATGAATTAAAATGGAATCTGACGATAAAGATTTATTAAATAGGAAGCTTGTAGAAAAGGAGATAAACTCTTTAAGAAATAGACGGGTTCTCAGAAAATACTACCACAAGATTCACGTGCCGAGAAAAGGATTTTTCCAAATCGATTTGCTCGATATGTCGAATATCTCCTCCAAGAACAAGGGGTTTACGTTCATTCTGAACATTGTCGACATCTACAGCAGAAAGGCATGGGCGTATCCTTTGAAGACGAAACGAGCCTCTGTTGTTTTGGAAGCAATCAAGGATTGGTGGAAACAAGTTAGAGAGAGCGCTGTCTTTGTGCAATCGGACAACGGAAGCGAGTTTGCGGAAGCACGGCCTTGGCTGGAAAAGCAAGGTGTAAAGTATAAAATGGTACAGGTTGGTGACCACAATTCACAGGCAATTGTTGAGAGCTTCAACCGGACTTTGCGAATGATGTTTAGAAAGATTTTTGTTGTAAATGGCAACATGAAGTGGCACGAGTATCTGCAGGGTACGATAGACTACTACAACAACGATAGAATTCATTCCAGCATCAAGGCAAAGCCTGAGGATGTCTGGGTTGGAAAAACGAAGCCATTTGTCGAGGCAGAGAGGTTTGTAGATGACTTGAAAGTTGGAGATGTGGTTAGAATCGCTGTGCGAAGGGAGATTTTCGACAAGTCTACAGCGATTCCCATGTACAGCAAGAAGACTTATCGGGTTGTCGAACGAGTTGGCAATCGCTACCGTTTGGAGGGACGAGAAGACCTCTTTGCTCGGTACGATTTGAAGAAGTCTATGACACCAGAACAGCCATCACGAGAAAAGCCGGTCGACAGACAGCTTAAGGAGGTAAAGCGAGACCGACGGGTCAAGCGAACGCTGGATGCAGAGGGGATAGACCAGCGTAATATATTGCGACTGCCTCGTAGGGGTCGCCGAGAAAAAAATTGAAATTTGGAATGAACTTCTGGAGAAAGGACACGAATGTCATCTGTTACCCACGCTCAGCTGAGAATTAAAAAGGAAACCGGTCGTCTTGAGGAGATTTGGCTTACAAACAACGGATGGGATAGACGCAAGGTTCCTATGATTACGCTTGAAGAATATCTTACAGATGTTGCACGTGCCTGCACGAAGAAGCGCTTCATGAAATGCTACAAGGGTATGCGTGAAGAGTTCCTGTATCCTTGGGCACAGTTCGCTGACAAGGACTTTATGAAGGTTCTCACAACGTTTCCATGGGACGCGCGGAGAGGCAAACTTCTGGACGTCGATGACTAGCGAATGATATACATGTAATAAAAGATAAACATCTTTTATAACTCAGCTCGGCGCCCCATCAGGCAGCATTTATCGTGACTGGGAAAC
>OGWA01000031.1_pt1 | contig 15633 bp, 17 predicted proteins | sample 1575901 | NCBI WGS metagenome assembly OGWA01 (sample SAMN07581541, study PRJEB24739) | freshwater metagenome
TGTTATTTCAGGTCACAAATGTATCAATAATGTATCAATATAGCGCCAAATTGCAAATTATTTGACAATAATAAAAAACTGGCCATCTGTTACAGATGACCAGTCAAATTGAATAACAAATAAAACCTGAACTCACATTGCCCTTTCTGAGGGATAGAAAAAAACATAACCGGATACAAAAGTAGTTTAATTATTGCAACTGCAAAGGTTTTAAAATCGGATCCAGCCTATCAGCATGCCGTTTAATGATGTCGGCATGAAACGTGCCATTGACCACCTTTCTGGCATTTAGGTAGTCACACGCCTGCGCATTGATGTATCTGTCAATTGCCCTGCCTGTAAACAAACCCGTGCGCATACCGCGCACCAGGATAAACGCAGCTATTTCAGGTCGTAATGCCAGATCAGGATTATTGACCAAATCGGCCCCTGTCAGACGCGCCCATACCTCGTAATTTTTACGCCACGTCAACTGCACATATCCGCGACCGTAGTACCCTGTTGACCAGTATTTTTGCTGCATCAGCCATACTGTTGTATCTTCTTTTGCCTTTATTTCCCTGATGGGCCTAAACCGCGATTCATGCCAGCAGGTAGCCAACATGTATGTCAGTTGCCGGTAGTCCGTCAGCCCCTCACGGTCAAAATTCTGTGCAATCAGTTTAACTGCCTGTTGCTGTTCTGCCGTCAATCCGGTAGGCCCCGCACGCAGTGCTGTTGCTATCTGTTTAATGATGTCCGGTGTTATCTTTTGCTCATACATAACCGTGCGCTTTTAGTGAATGTGTGAATTTGCCTGTTTGTTTAACTGCATCCAGCATCATCTGTGCCGCCTGCTGCGTTTCCTGCTGTGCGTCCGGTGCTAATCGCTGATTGTACAGGTTGATAAATGCCAGTAGTGAACCTGTCCAGGTAAACTGCGTCATCAGGTTCAGCGGTAGTATCGTGCGGGCCTGCTCCTTTGCAACACCCAAATCAATCAGTTTGCGATATGCGTGCATGCAGGCCTCAATCGCCACATCCTGCCACATCAGCGCATCCTGGTTTTTAGTGTCTGGCAGCGGCCCTGCGCTGCCCTGTTTAGATGACTGCGACTGACACCTGAATACCTGTATTTTATGGTATTCATCACTGAAATCAACATACCTGCCCGATATGCTGCTGGCAACCATTCCAATCTGATGTTTAAATAACTGCCGTTCTACATAGATAGGCACTGATACCCTGAACTGCAATTGCGGATGCCTGAACGGTGTGGTGTGCCGGTGGCTGGCCAGGTATTCAATCAGTTTGATGTCACGTTCAGACAGGTTGTCTGAATGTTTGGCAAACGATGAACGCGCAGCATTTACAACCATCAGGTCATCACCGAACACGTCTAATAATTGCACTGTCATGTGTTGTATTGGTTATTGATAGGCAAAGGTACGCTAAAAAAATGCCTGCGCGATTTAACACGCAGGCACAAAATGCAGCCCCGATAGACTAACCAACAAGCGAAGGTGTGAACGGTGTGTGTATAACTAACCTTCGTTTGCGTCTGCCTGTATTGCCGCCTGCTGATCCTTCAGGAACCTGACCAGCGGATTAATCACGTTCAGGCCCAAAACAGAAATCAATACACCCCAGTCCTTTGCGTACACAGCAGCAACTATCTGGTCAGCGGTGCCATCAGGAACAGTGAACCCAAACAGCACAGCGGATGCCAGCAGGGCCGTCACGGCAGACACCCAGAATGTAGTGTTTGATATGATGGTTTTACCGCTGATTTTGCCGCCTCGTTTTTTGAAATTCCAGACAGGGAAAACGATGGATGACACCAGCAGGCCAGTGACGGCCAGAATGCCGCCAGTGTTCAGTGTAGTTTCAAAGTCGCCGGCCAGCGCCTGCGCATCCTGCGGAAATTCCACACCTGTGGCAGCCAGTGCGGCCAAAATGACGTATGTGATTGATGCAATGAATCCCGGTGATTTAGGATCGAATTTAGTTGTGTTTGCCATGTTTAGGTGGTGTTGTTATTGGTGAATAAAAGTATCGGGCATAACTGCCTGCATGCGCATTGCGCACATTGTGTCATGTTGTACGCACTGCGTAGTAAGTGCGTAGTTATCTGCGCTGCGCAAATTGCGCGTGTTGCGTAATTGCGTAATTATTGCACTGTGTTTTTCGTCCGCAATGCTGTCTGCGTATTGCATTAATTGCGCAACATACGCACGTTCTGCGTAGTCTGAATAATGCGCGCATTCTGCGTCTGAATTGCGCACTGGCGTTGCGTCATCAGGTGGCGGTGCGTGCGGATCAACAGGGTGCCTGTACTTTGCGCGTGCGCAATTAATTAGAATGATTGACAGCATGAATGATAGCACAGTGCATGCAAATATGTATTTCATGTTTTTGCGTTTTTGTGTTTATCAGTTGCGCCTATTGCGTTTTTACGCGCAATAATAGTTCATCATATTTTGCGCGTTGCTCTGTCACGAAGTTAATCATCTCTTTGCGCATGCGCTCATTATTTTCGCGCTCCTGCGTAAACCTGCGCTCCCAGTATTCGCGCTCAGATTGTAGTGCGCTGTCGCATTCGCGCTCCAGGGTGATGATGCGTCCGTACAGTACGCCAATTGCCGCACAAAGCGAAAAAATAACCCAGTACGGCAATGTCTGCCTGTTCGGTAGTTCCATGCCCATTGTGTTGGTTTTTTGGGATTATTGTTGCAGTGCATCTATCTGTTTGCTGCTGTTTGTTTAATCAGCCATCTTTTGCCATCAGCTTGTATGTATCTGTCGCCGGAAATCCTGAAAAAATCGGTAAACTTACCCGACACAGGATAGTTATTCAGCCTGATGACGGTATTAGCTATCGGCTGTGCCACGCGTAGCGTTCCTGTTCCGATACGCCACCTGTACGCGCCTGTACTGATTTTGCTAATCGTGATAACCTGCTGCGTGTCGCCGCGTACATTCCACGTTCCCAACCAAAGCGCCTCGTTGTCTGCTCTCAGGCTGTCAACCGGATTGCGACCGGTCAGTGATTGGATGCGGTCTGATTCGCGGAATATAGCGGTGACGCGTTGTGAATAGTTCCATGTACTGTTTATGTCGGATGCGAATGTTGCCGCCAAATTAGCGATATACCCCTTACCTTCTGTGTACAGCTGCAGGCTGTCGCCTGCCAGTTGCGCATCCTCTGCATACGCGCCTGTGCTGTACACCACCCGATGCACTTTGTAGTATTTGCCCGATGTGTTGGTAATGTAGGTAGTATCTAATGTGACTACCTGACCGACTGCGATGTGTGCAAAAATCATTGCACAGAAAAAAAGTATGTGTTTCATGTGTTTGTTTTTGTGTCGTTTATTTTCAGAAGTTAGTGAAGGTCAACCCATGCGCCGCCTGCGTAGCCCTGAAACTTTGATGTGGTTGTGTTATAAATCATAAGGCCGTTTGTTGGTGTTAGTGCATCGCGTTGTGTTGTTGTCAGTCGCGGGAATAGAATGCCGCCTGTTGTGCCATCCACCTCAAGCGCCGCGCCTGCGTCAATGCTGTTTGTTCTGATTCCAACTTTTAAGTCATCACCAACACACAGGCCAGGTTCTGTTGCACTATTCGTGCTATTGGTCGCCCAAAAACTATATGTGCCAGCGACATTACCCGAACCTATTGTGTGTGTTCGTGCGCTTGCCAATGCTGTTGTACTACCCATGACAAGGGAGCCGCCTAAAACTGTGCGTGTGGTTGATGATGTGCCTATATATGTAGTGTTAACTCCAAGTCCGGTAGTAGCCGCCCCAATCATAATTTGATTACTATTCGCCGCTAGGCCAGATGCGCTTGATCCAATAATAATACAGTTAGTAGCGTTTCCGAGTGAAGATGCAGCGCTGTAGCCTATAAAAACATTGTTGGTTCCATTTGATGCAGAGCCTGCATTGTATCCTATTGACACGATTCTATTTCCGCCAGATCGAGATGCAAATGAACCAATTGCAACAGATTCGGACGTTGTTTGCGCCCGTTGCATAGCTGAATTTCCAATAATTACATCATTAATGCCTTGTGTTGATGTAGTTATACCGTAACCAATATATGAGCCTGCGCCCTTTCCGATGACTACGTTTGTATTGCTTTTTGTTGTCCTAAACTCGTTATTAATACTACCATCTGCATTGTCAAATATAAGTATAGGCGCAATAGGCAATAAAACTTTTAATGACGCTGTAACCGTCCCATTAAATGTATTTGTCGTTGCTACGCTAAAATTTGTCGTTGCCACCGCAAATCCTTCGACTGTTACTGTTGTATTAGTGTTTATTGCAACTGTTGGCAAACCGCCAACTGTTGCCGTGCAGGTTCCTGCCGTTCTTCCTGATACGGTCACAGTCACCATGTAGTATGTTCCTGCTGTGATTGTTAGGCTGTTAGCTGTTAATGCTGTTGTTCCTGTGCTGTGCGTGTAGCCTGTCGCAAATGAAGTACCTGACCAACCTGTACCAGTTCCTGTTGTCAATAATTCAGGGCCAAACATGACCGTACTATCTGTGGCGGCATTTCCTTTAATATCCAGTCGTGATGTTGGCGATGTAGTGCCGATGCCTAAATTGCCATCTGTACTCCAATACAGCCCCGATGTGTCAATTGTAGTGCTGCTGTTGAATTTTGGAATGTATTGCGTTATGCCTGATATGCCACCACCACCGCCACCTGTCGCGCTCACAGTCGCCACACCGTTACTTTTAGTCACCGTGACGTTTGTTCCTGCCACTACGTCAATAATTGGCAATGTGACCGTTTTAGCCGCCTGTGCGTCTGACGATAGCGATGCTGACAGCGTTTGCCCTGACAGGCTAAACGTGTCTATCGTTTGTATTTCGTTTGTTGCGCTTTGGTCTGCGACAGTTGCAGCCTCCCATCGTGTATTAGTGGTGTTGTAGGTTAGTACCTGGCCGTTGGTTGGTGATGGTACATAGACATTGTGTAGCTCATCCAGTTCATAACCATTCTGCACGGTCACGAAAATCACGCCATTTGTAGCGTGCTTAGTTACACAGAATCCGACCTCCACGCCATTATTCGGCGCTGTGGGCCTGACTGCTGTCATCGCACCTGCTGTGTCCTTTGACAGCCACACCATACCGCCCTCGGTCAGGTTCGATGTGTTGATGTTGTGAACCAGTCCGAATGTGGTGCAGAATGCTTTGTTTCCACCGGTCGCATCCTCGGTCATCACCCCGAATGTATTGGCAGACGTAGATTCATTATTTGCCCGCGCATACCTGACTGTCAGATTGCTGCCTGACGAACCAACCAAATAAACCACCTTTCCATTTGTCAGGCCTGAATTATCAGCATGTTTAACCAGTTGTACGGATTCCTGCCCTACCTGTAGCGACACATTACCGCCCTTCAGCCCTAACTGCAGCGTGCCGTCAGTATCATCCCATGACAGCGTTCCGATGCCGTCACTGTACGTCTGGTCTGTTCTAAACGATAGGCGCTGCACAGTATCTACACTGATAGTGTCGTTTGTGATGTCTATGCCTTCACCTGCGTAATATGTAGCGCCGCCAGCGCCTGAAATTTGCACCCATGCCGTACCTGTGTAATAATACAGTTCAGGTGATGCGCACCCATTTACAGCAAATAGCGACTGCCCGTACCCAGGTGTGTACAGCGGTGCGCTGCATCCGGTCACGATGTCAATACCCTGCGCCAACACGCGCCAGTTTGTGCCTGCCTGATTCCAGATGTATGCCCTGCCTGTTGCCAGGTTTACCCTGATGCGCGATCCGGTTGATGATGGTGCGCCTGATGGCACGCCTGATTCATAATTCAGGCCTGCAGTGAATTGTATTTGCGCTGATGCTGATATTGATAGCAGCAGCAGGGCAAAAATGATGATGTTGTGTTTATGTTTCATGTTGTCACGATTTTTTAAAGTTAGTTACCGATAAACAGGAACCTTAACGAAAACTGTGTTGACGCAGGCAAATTTGTAGCTGAATACAGAGTAAATTCAGACTGATTGCTACTTGTAATGTAAAAATTATTCATCTGTGCGGCTGCGTTTGCGTTTGCAGCACCAATAACAGGCGCAACAATCGAATTAAAACGGCTGATAAAAAAAGTAATTTGAGCAACTAAACTGCCGCTGTTTGGTGATGTTCCAGTGGTAAATGTAAATAGCGCCCAATTGCCGCTACCACTAAAACTATCAACTGTCGCGCCTGCTCCAGCGCCATTACCAAAAGTAATGTATGATGAAGTCCATGACGTATCAGTTGGTGATGAAAATGATTCAGCCTTTAATGTTCCGTTGTTGTATGTCAAATCAGTAACGCCAACTATTGATGTAGCACTGTTAAAACGCAATAGCCTATTTGATGCCGCGTTTGAAATATTCATTATTGAATACAGTTGCGATGTGTTCAATTCAGCCACCGCACCCGCGCCTGATGCCGACCTGCCCAAAATTGTTGGCCCTGTTATATTGGCCATTTTTATAAGTGTAATGGTTCCGTCCGCAATACCATCCGCTACAATTTGCCCAAAACCTAATGTAGTGCCTGACCTGCGAAGTACATGGCCGTCTGTGCCAGCTGTAATATCCGCAACTACTCCGGTAGTATTTGCAGACCTGCCCATTACACTTAATGCAGACCTTGGCCCTATTTTTGAATTTGATACGCCAAAATTTACGATGTTATCAGAATTTAATAATGCAAATTCAAGTCCTCCACCAATAGTCCTGCGAAGTACCTGGCCTTCACTTGCCGCCGTAATATCAGCTACATCTCCTGTTGTGTTTCCCGCCCTACCAACTACTGAATACGCCGCGCTCTGCCTAATTTTCGCGTTAGATATGACGTTGTTATCAATCGTCCAAACCGTACCAGCAGATGACACAGTTATATCACCCTTATCACCATCTGCCACACCACCGCCGCCCGCCTGTGGCGTTAATTGCACAAACATGCCAGCGTTGACAGGTATATCAAAGTTTGCAGTTGCGCTGTTAACCGATATGGATGTTGCGCCCGCTGACGGCGCTGATGCCACCGTGAACGTCTGCACCTGACCGGTAATCGGATTGACCAGCTTAACTTTGTCACCAGCTGCAAATTCATTGCCTGCCAGTGCCGCGCCTACTGCAATAGATGTAACCGTTGCGCCCTTTGTTATCTGTGTTGCCAGTGCGTTAAATGACAGCGGATTCAGTATCGCCCCTGGCGGATTCGCCACCATCGGACTATTCCCGCCGGTTGTCGGGCTGGTTGATGTCGGATTGATGACGGTCGGGTTATTAGTGCCACCAGTCAATATTTTCACCTTTACAGGTGTTTTTGTGCTGCTGTTGCCAAATGTCAGGTTTACCCAACTGCCCTCCAGTATGTTTTCAGTAACGTGCCACAGTACGCGCATGTCCAGCCAATACAAACTGTCAGATGTGCTAATTAGTTTGCGTACCTGATTGCACGCATTGCCGTACAATTGCCCATTCAGACGTTTTTTAACGCGCAGGCGTGCATCTAATACGCGCTTAGCCATCAGTGCGCCTATCGCCAAATTTCGGCTACCAGCGCCCTGGCCCCATTGCGTTAGTGCTGTTGTGCCGTCTGAATTTATCAGCGATCCTGAATAATTAATTGACCCAGACCCTAACCTGCCATTGCGTTCCCATGTATCCGTTCCACCGTCAAGGTTTTCGGATTCATATAGTACCTCATCCTCCTGCACATCAGGTGTTCCCAGGTCGTACAGTTCCAGCCACAGACCCGCTGCCGACCATGATATGGTGAACTGCGATTCATCTATACCTGAACCATCAGCAGCACGCAGTTCAATTGAACTAACTGCAATGCTGTTTAATGCGCCGTCTGCGACCAGTGCAGGTGTGATAAAATCAAAACCCTGAATGTAGTTGGCTGTCTGACCGGATGCTGGAACGGTCTGACCGGATGCCATCAGTACAAATACATCAGTGTTTGTGTTTGTCCATGATGCAGTGTCGTAATAAAATGAAAAGTTACTGACAGATACCGTGCGCTTCAAATACTTTGCGCCTATTTTCAGGGTAATGTTTATCTGTGGTATGATAACATCAGTAGCGTTGCCAGTATAGCTATCATTGCGAATAGTGACAAAGAAAGTGCCGCGCATGCGCATGGTGGCAGCCCCTGAATTACTACTGATTGTCTGATTGAAATTAAACGTAGATGTGCCGTTGACTAAAATATTCTGCCAGTAGTTGCGCCGCATTTTAGCCTCATACGTCAACTGTGTTTTATTGTATTGCGACAGAAAATCGTAGGTGACGTATGTCAGTTTGGCTGCGTTTGCTTGCGTCTGGTCAACTGTCAGTACACCAGAATAAGCGCCGTATGTTTTTTGGTCGCCATTCTTTTTATAGGTGCGCCAGTTGTAGGTGCTGTTTACACGATAATCAATCTGTTCAATGACATATTTAGCATCGCGCATCCTGATGCGACATCCAAACGCCAGGCAGATGTTTTTTAGTACGTCATAACACGACAATACATCCTTGTCCGGCCCTCCCTTTGTTTTAAAGTCATAAAATGCACTATGATCAACGTATGACAGGTACAGCGGATCGTTTGCATCGCCGGATGTCATTGATGCCTCCCACCAGTCAACAGACGTTTCCAGAAACGCATCGTCAGCGGCCCAAAATGTAGAAACGTGCGACAGTTTACCTAATGCTGTCACTGCGTGCGTAGTCAATCTCTGGCGACCGTAATACAGTGCGCCATTGTCATAGTACGGTATTTTTTTCAGTAGCGCCAGGCCACAAACAGCAGTTAGTGTGTAGCCAAATATTGGCCCCTGATCGGTTTCATCGCCTAACGCATCAGCAGTGATGATGCCCCGCCAAATCTTTGCACCTGCCTGTGTTTCAATTTCCAAAAAAAACCGGCCCTCTTTTGATGTGCGCAGGTCTGACAGGAATGTCAGTACAGTTGTTTCAGACGTGCCAACCAGCATTTCAATAGTGGCAATGGAACCCATCATCGGGCTATGTATGTCCTCGTCAGATTCGCCCCGCCATTCTATTTTTATGCCATCCTTCGCTATCTGGAATGCACTGTCAGATGATGACCAGTCAGTATCATACACAGCAGCATTGTACTGTGTACCTGATGGTGATTTACCTATACCATAACATCTTAACGCCATTTGCTTGTCGGTGTTTTAGTGCCTGTTTGTTCGATTAGTACGCCCTGTTTGACTTCTTTGTCGCCCTGTCCAGCACCAGCACCAAATCAGTACCGCGCACTGTAAATTCACCCTGCAATGTGCCGCCGCCGCCCATGCTATCCAGTAGCTGATTAGTCCGGTTGTTTGATGTGACGGTGGACCCGCGCGGTAGGTTTATCAATTCCGGCCCCTGTTCGCCAACCAGTGCCATACCGCCAGGTGCGTACTGTGTACCCTTTGCAAATGGTGTTGCAGCAATGGCGGCTATCTGAACAGCGCCCACAGCGGCCTGTGCGGCTGCCAGTCCTAAACCGAACGGGAAACCAAATTGCGCATACGTTTTAGTGATGGCAACAGCGGTGTTAATTGCTGCCTCAGCCATCGCCAGTGCTTTTTTGCGTTTAGCGCCACGTTTCTGTATTTCCTCGCGTTTGGCCTCAAATTCAGCCTCCAGTTGCGCCCGTTTATTACTGTCCTCGCCGGCTGCCTGAATGCGCTGTGCATACGTTTCCTCCAGTGACTGTAATTGCCTTTGGTCGAATGCTGTGAACAGGCTATCCAGCGAATACGCAGCCTCCCAGGCTAAATCTTTAAATGCTTTTTTGCGCGCTTCAATTAGCTCCTCTTGCTGTTTCTGTAATTCTTTATTATATGATTCAGACGCATTTAATACACCGGAAAAATCAGGTGGTTCCACCGTTGCGCCGCCTACCGTCTGTGGTGTTTGCAGTGTGGCCAGCGGTTCAAAATTACCTCCGAACAGGGCATTTGCCTGTGCCAGTTCATTATCAATCAGTCCCTTTAATTGACCGCGTAACCCCTGAACTTCATTTGATGTCGGTTTAAAACCTGCATCAATCAGACGTTTCATGCCTGATTCAATAGCCTGCGCCTCTTCAATTACATCCTTTGACCCTAACGATAGTTGCACATCACGCACTTTCCTGATGTCAGATACCACCTCATTATACACCTGACGCAGTTTGCGCTGTTGTTCAATTGCGGCCTCCGCTGCTGCCCGTGCCGCCTCGGCTGCTTTTTTGCGCTGTTCTTCGGCCTGTTTGGCCAGTTCCATTGCCTGCCGTTCCTCTGCTGTCAGTTCCTTTTTCTGTACCTTATTAACCTCATTGGCATTCACCAGGTTTTTCACAGCATCAAATTGCCGTTGCAGTGCGTCCACCTGCGCATTTGCGTCTGCCAGTTCGCTGGCCTGATTACCCTGCGCACGGCCAACACTGACCATGTAATTGTATGCCTTCTGCGCCTTTTCCTTCTTTTCAATAGCGACCCTCAGTTCCTCATCCAGCCTGACCAGCTCGCCCTCTGCCCGCTTTGCCCGCGCTGCAATTATAATGCTTTCGGCATATCCCTCATACGCCCCCTGCAATTTGTCAACTGACAGTTTTTCAATATCAAGCTGGCCAAAATATTCAGGATTGATTTGCTTTAGTTTATCCAGCGCAGCTATTTTACTTTCCCTGCTCTCTGTTTCTGATTTCAGCACACCTATCAGCGCCTGCACCTGTGTTCGTTCAACCACAGTATCAGACGTTGCCTGTGCTGTCAGATCGTTCACTATTTTCATGCCCTTCTCGGCAGCAGACAGTTCACGATTAAACAGGCCCATGTTATAGGCCAGTGTTGCGATGGCAACTACAATGCCGATTCCGACAAATGCCTGTGTAGCGGCATTCAGGGATAAAAACGCAGCACGTTGCAACTGTAACCATTTAATGACATCCTTCGATGCACCAACCAACCCCTTCCAGTTGTCAATCAGGAACGATGACACGATGCGCACGTTGCCGATGGTAGTTGCAATTGGCCCCAGGGCAATCAGGAATGCGCCAAATGATACAATGGCTGTTTTGGTGGTCGCTGATAGTTGGTCAAACCCCTTTGCCACATCGCCGATAAACTTTGCGAATGCCTCTAATTTGCCGGATACATCAAATGATGTGATGATTGCCGTACCTACCTTGCCCAGGGCAATCCGTGTGGCATCCAGTGCGTTTTCAATGTTGTTTTTAATGCCGGATTTAACCTCAGGCAGTGCCTTTGCTGCATTAATAATGCCATCTACAAACTGATTTGCATTAATGCCTAATTTCTGCAAATCCTCTGCCGATGATGCACCGAATGCCTGTTTCATCAGCGTTGTGATGATAGGCATGTTTTCCTGGATAACCATCAGGTCCTCCTGATAGACTTTGCCTTTGGCGATCATCTGTGTGAACTGTCTCGTAACAGCCCCGAATTGCTCTGCTGTGCCTGCTGTCTGTGCGTTGGCCTTGCCAAGCCCCTCAATGATGGTACGCGCCCTGTCTGCCTCAATGCCTACAGCCTGCAGTGATACTGATGCCTTCACCACCTGCTCCAGCCCCAGGCCAGGCGATTCAGCCACCTTAGTCAGTTTTTCCAGCTCCGCTGCGGCCTTGTCCGCCGTGCCGACCTGTGACTGCAATGCCAATGTCAGTGATTCCAGATCACCAGCCGCCTTTATAGCAGCACCCCCGAATAATGCCAGCGGTGCAGATAGTGACAGTGTTAAATCCTGCCCTACGCGTTGCAGTTTTTCGCCTGAACGGCGCAACTGGCGTTCAACCTGTGCCAGTGTCTTCTCATCAAAGATAAGACCCAGCCTGACATTTAGTGATGTAGCATTACTGGCCATTGCGCTGTGTTTGTTCGCGTTCTGCTTTTGCCGACATATACCGCTCGTATAGTTCGGGGTTCGTTTGTTTTAGGATTAAATCTGCCTCCTCGTCAAACCTGTCAAATTCAGCACGTTCATCATCAGACATCTGTGACCGCGTTTTTAGTCGCGATTTCACCGGCGCATCCCAGTCAAATGGCAGCAGGTCTGATGGTCTGCGTATCTGTTTGCGGTGGTCAACTGTTTTGGCTACGATGAATGCGATGTACCGCGTTTGTTCCCATTCGTTTCTGAACTGTTCCAGGTGCGCATCCTGCCGGTATTTGAAATAGGCAGGTGTTGCACACCAAAATTCTTCCTCAGACATTCCAATAATGGCGGCCTGCCGCAGCAGCCCATGCCAGTAGTTGCCCGTATCTGTTAGGCTTCCGGTGTCTGATTGTCCGTCAGCCTGACCACGTTTCCCGCATCATCCGATGCAGGCGCAAACGAATCTGCAAACATGGTCATCATCTGCGTGATGGTGTCATTATCCAGCCAGTCGGCCAGTTCATCAGGCCCAAAATCCGGCAGACGTTTCATCATGTCACGATACCCACAGACGATGCCCGAATAAATCAGGTCAACCACCATCGTAATAGAAGGCGATCCGCCAGCAACCTGTTGAAAGTCACTGATAGCGGATCGCCCTGTTTTACGTTCATATTGATACAGCGCACCCATGCCAAATTTAATTGGATGTTGTTTGCCGTTTAATTGAATTGTCATTTTGCTTGCTTGCTTGTTATCGGTTGTGTGTTACATCATCAGATTGTTGCCTGTGACAGTGCGCCTGTTCCCTGAAACTCTGCGCTGAATGTCACCGCCTCATCATTGCCAGACGAATTGATTTGCAGACTGGTAATGTAGGCGCTGCCCGAGTATTTGATTTCACCGGTTACGCCCGTTTGAAATACGATTGCCACAGATGTCTGGTTAGACCATGCAGTGTACAGTTCCTCAGCGCCGTTAGTGGCTGACCAGTCCACATTTCCGGTGACGGATGCAGTCCATGATTTTGCACCAGGCAGGAACTCGGCCACAGCGGACGAATCCTTGCAGGTGGTTTCAAATGTGTTAGTGGACATAGACAGGGATGCGTCCACCTGACAGGTAATCGCGGTCGGCGTTGAACCTGTGTACAGCTTCATGTTTTTAGCTAAAACGGTAGCCATGTGTTTTTACTTTTTTGTGGTGAAAAATTGCCGCCGCGTTGTTGGCGTTTTATCTTTATCCTCCATTTCTGCGCCAATGGACGCAATAAATGTCGGTGGTGTAGTGATTGTCGTGTTTTGTTCGTTCAGTGGAACACACAGGGATTCTAACTGCTGACCAGGCCTGTATTTGCGTGAACGCGTATCATCAGGTACCTGTATGCCGATGCCATCACTGACTAACCTGTTGCCGGTAGGCTGGTCAACATCAATGACTGAATTTACACCGAACTGTTCAAAATCTTTGATTAGTTGAATTTTCATTTTGCCTGTCGTTTAGCGTTTGGTTTATTCTCTGCCCTTTGCGCGTGCGTATGCTTTCCACCATGCGCCAGACCCGTCTGCCTTGTTTCCAAATGGCCGCGTTTGCCTTTCGGTGGAATCAATTTTGGTTAAAACAATTTGCTGAATAGCCCTTAACGCAACAGGGCCAGCAGCACTAACTGCACTGTCAATAAATCGCTGGCCAACACGAATTTTGCCGTTTGGCATTGTAACGTCATTATTGACAAAATGCACATAATAACCATCAACACGTTTTCCGCCTAATAGCGCACCAACCATGACAGCATTTTTCATTCTGCGAAGTTTACCCAACACCCTGAATGACTTTTTAAGATTCCCAGGCCTGTATGTTGCAGCTATTACGCCAGCGCCTTTTTTTGCTCTTTTTTTGCCCTGTGTAACTCGTTTATACCTGCTGTGTGGTTTATCACTGACTGGCACACGCGCCTTGATAGCAGATACCAACAAATCTGCTGGCCCTTTAAAATCATCCTTTATATCGCGTTGTATCTGTGTTGATAACAAGCGAAGCGCCCTGATGACATCATTTATTTCATAATTGATTGATTCCATCGGATTAGTTAGCTGTTATGAACCGATAAACTGCTGTACGGGATAAAAACATAGCGTTCTCATCCATGCCGTCTGCGCTGCTGACGTATTTACACCCCTCAACAGTCACCCCACCGGCAGTGCCAGTGACAAAATCAAGTGCATTTCTGATGGCCAGGTCAACATTATCCAGTGCTGCATACGCATCAGCACCCTGCTTGACCTCAGCCCAATATGTAAACGTCACCTGCGCTGTATCATGGTCAGATTTCCTATCCTTCTGATCGTCTGTCGGCTGATTGGTCACAGTGAACACAATGGCCGGATATGTAGAATCTTCAGGCACAAATACCGGATATATGCGCGTACCGACCAGCGCCGTGACGGCAGTAGTTGCAGATAGTTTAGCATATATGTATTGGCCTAATTTCATGCCTTCTGGTTTAATCCTGTTTTTGGGCTACAATTATCAGGGATTGCCTAAAATCCGGTTTTTGAAAATACAAGATGTCATACAAATCACCCTCAAAATTGATGCGCATTTTTTCATTCAGACCATCCCTGTACATGATGTCAAACGTGACAGCAGTCTGCACCGTTAGTCTGTCTGCCATCATATCATCCTTGTTTCCTGAACTACGCCATGTTGCCTTAGCCCACACATTGCAATGCGTTTCCCATGTCATTAGTTCCTGACCGGATGTGCCGCGTGATGTGACCGGTTTTTCAATCGTGATCCGGTGCCGCCTGTCGCCTATCTGTGTTGCCTTTGCCATGCCTGCATCAGTTTTAGATACGGTTTACATCCAGCGCCTCAGCGGCTGCAATAGCACATCAGACATACTAAACACCTGTTCAGGGCTGTCCTCCCTGTTCGTATAGGCACGACCTATGCGCGACAGCAGGCCTAAACGCACACTATCAGGTATAGACGCAGATGATGTGCCGTAACCTGCCACATAGGTAATCTGAACAGCATCAGGCCTAACGGCCAGGTCTGACGGATAGGTGTAGTTTGATTTCGGCATAATGGTCACACACCCCGAACTGATGTTAGTGGTGTATTCAGATGATGACCAGGTTTGCAGTGTTCCTGCACTGTCGTAATACTGAACAGATGTAATACTACCAATCGGCCACAGCCCCGCAATAATCATCGGTGTGATAGATGACAGCGGGAATTGTCTGTGATTTTCAGTAACGGTTTTATTCAGTAGTGAACACTGGTATGACCGTTCAATGATGTCACACTGCGCACGAATCAACAGCATCAGGTATTCATCATCATGGCGCAGGTCATCCATACGCAACTGTGCGCGGGCATCCTCAATAGCCACCGGCAATTCCTCGCTGATGGTTTCACTGCTGACCGTGTAGCCTGTGTAGTACGGGCTGTGCGTAGTTGAATAGTCGTTCCAGATCATGCCGTGATGTATATGATGGTTCCCTTTAATGCAGCATCATGTGCGGCCCCTGCGCGATATGCTGTTACACCGGCAGCAATAGCAGCGTCATTGCTGTCATAAACAGGCAATGCGCCTAATATGGCTGCAATGGTTGTCCAACTGGTATCATAAACCGTTGATGTATCCTTAACAATCAACTGACCGGCAGTACCACCGGATGGAACGCCTGCCCCGACCTGCGATACAGGTGGAATTATCGTGACTGGGAAAC
>OGWA01000032.1_pt1 | contig 15608 bp, 23 predicted proteins | sample 1575901 | NCBI WGS metagenome assembly OGWA01 (sample SAMN07581541, study PRJEB24739) | freshwater metagenome
GTTTCCCAGTCACGATAACCCGGTGGGTCAAGACCGACTTCAAGGTCTTTGAGTGCAGTGCGTCCAAGACCAGTAACACCCTTGCGGAGATACTCGCCGAATGCTTGCTTGTAAGCATTGGAGTTCATGTGCTCCCAGACAGACTTGGTAAATGTACCTTCGCCAACGTGATTGATTTCCATCTCTTCACGTGAACGTGCTACATCGGTGTGTCCAGCCTTGGTGTACATGACGTTGCCAGGAAGTTCGTTGGCTGGCTCGGAGAACCATGCCTTCTCATCCTGTGCAGACTTGACTGCCTCGTACTGCTGTTTAGCAACTGTAATCTGGTCGTTAATCGACTTTACCTTTGCCAGGTCATCAGAACTAAACTCAGACTTAGCGAGAATCTGGTCACGTTCTGCCGACTTGGCTTTGATACCATCGACAATCTTAGTAAGATCCATATGATCTCTCCTTACTTGATTGATAGCTCAAAGATTTCTTTATCAATATCAGCACTAGCCTTCAGAGCTTCCACCAATGCTGACTGTGATTCGGCTTTCGCGACATCCCGCTGCTTCCAGCCTTGTGATGCAATTATCTTTGCATCGCTCTTAGAGAAGCGTCCACTAGTGTGCAACCACTTCTCGAAGTCTCTAACCGTTGTCAATTGTACAGACTTGACTTGTGCCATAAAGTCTTCACCCATTGCATCAATGTGTGAGACTAGCACCTTGGCTTTGTCTGCAAATTCATCCAACGCTTCGCCAACCATTTCCGGTTCATCCGGGTTGTTGGCAATATACGACATAAGTCTACCGAACAACATTTGAAGACCATACAACGACAGTTCGTCGTCTATGCTTCCTAGCGCTCCGCTATCTTCGGCTTCTTCTCCCGACTCGTCTTCCGGGATGCCTTCGTCTTCAGATTCCATTTCAGCCTTAGCGGACTCTTCCTCATCGTCCTCTTCCTCTTCCATATCATCTGCATCATAGGCGCCAAACATACTCTTATTCTTCATAATGGTGTTACGGCATCTCTTAGCAAAGGAGAATCCAGCATCGCCACCCCAAGCGTCCCATGCAACACGACCCTTGGATGGATAACCTTCTTCTCCTGAACTAAACCCAGTAGCCTTTTTATCCACTTCATGGCGGCTAAAGAACGAATACATCCTAAGACATGTCTGAGCAGAAAGCGACTCTCCCTTGACAATCTGATTGGCTCTAGCCCAGCCAACTGCTGTAGCACCAGGACGTCCAGCCTCGCGCCATGCAATAGCTCGCTTAGCTGCCACCTTCATTCCTGATGTAGGCTTGAATGTCTTTTCTTCCTTGACTGCATCCATAATCAAAGACTTGACAGGCATTACCTGATTGCGTGGTTCTGCTGGACAAGGAGTCAACGATGCCTCGGCGATGGGCCAAGAAAGAATCTCTTTCCGATCAGCGCTTTTACGAGAGTAAGAAACCAGATGAGGAGCAGCACCACTAGAAAGTCCAAGGCGCCCTTCTTTCAATAACTGTGCTACCTTAGCCATGTACTTGTTGTTGATTTCAATCTGGCCTTCATACCAAAGACCAGCATCATCCATCTTGACTTTCCCGTGACCAATGACTTGATTACCAAATACATCAGTGAATCCGTGACCGTAGTACAGGTTTAAGTCAAACACATCACCAGACTTCATTGGGCGACCAAAGTCAGTATTGCGGGTAAAGAATTCACCGGTAGTATCGTTCGCATTGCCAGCATCGTCAAACCGGACAAGATACCCAGCAAACTTACCATCGGAGGATGCTTTTACTGCGTCCCCAATCCAGCACAAGACTTCGTTATTCATTCGCTTGATCCACCAACCTTTTTCAAGTCCGACGGGGACGGAATACTAATTTCCTCACTTGACTGCTCACGGCGAGAGATATCTTCACTTCTCGGTTTGGTGCTTGCAAGTGATGGAGTAACTACAGGCGCTTCTGTCGTAGCAAGATACTCTGTACGAGCGTCAACGCTCTCAATGTCAGCCTGCATTGCTTCATGGAACGACAACTCGCGACCAACTTCTTCTCTGGCTTCGTCAACAGTAATGATTCCAGCAAGAACGTCGGCACGTGCTTCACGACGGGAATCAAGGACGTCAGACTTAAGTTCAAGGATGCCAGATGTATCGTAGAACACCCAAAGGTCTTCACTGTCAGGATATGTTCGAAGAACCTTACGGGTCAATTCATAAGCAACGAGTTTCATGTATGGGATAATCCCACCACGCCAAGACTGCTTGATTGACTCCTGCTTGTTGTTAAACGTCGCTCTCTGCACACCTGTCCAAAGACCAAGAGACAGCGGATCAAGACCAAGAGACGCAGGAATGCGCGTTTCTGGCATTGACCGCACATCGTTCAGCGCCATTTCATCTGGCTTAAAGCCAAGTTGATGCATGTCCAATGCGCCAGGGATGAACCGGGGTTTACCGGGTTCACGACTCATCTTTTCCTGCAAGCGACGTGTCATGTTGTCAGCTTGCTCAGGAGTCATAGGTGCTGCTTGTTCGCCACCCTCAAGCTTTAGGATCTTGGGGGTAAATACGACCGGAGGTACACCACCGGAGGAAGCGAGTCCAGCACTAAAATCACTGTAGGAGTTATCGGTAATGATTTCGCGATAAAGAGGCGCAAGAGGCGAAACGCCCTGTAGAGGTAGACGCTCATCGATTCCATACTTGATATGAACAACGTCTTCCTTCTTCAGTTTTAGAACTTCACCAAATGGTGTGTACTCGTAATGAGCCAAGTAACCGTCATCGCTAGGGATAGGTCGAATCCATCGAGCAGGTATCCAAAGCAAACGAATAGGAATACCCGAACGGTCACGGGTTACATAGATGTAGCCATTACCCTTACGGATGACGTCAGTTATGACAGCCCACATCAACTGAGTCCCACCGTAATGGTCGTTTGGAAACTCAATCAAGTTTTCAAGTGGATGCTGTTTCTCTAGCCCCTTGTAGTTGACACCATCACGGGTGCCAACAGATACAGGAGCCTGCTGCCAAGACGTAGCAATAAAGTTGATACAGATGCTAACAATAGCATTGTCTCGACCTTCGTTCGCTTGGGCTGGATCCAGAGTGCGGTATGGGGACAGTAGGTCAGAAAATGATTGAAACCCACTGATGTACTGTCCATAGGCGTAGCGTGGCAGAGGTGTGTCATCACCAATGGATAACTCATTGATTTTCTTGAAACCAAGTTTATGTAAAGCTCTATCCCAGAATGCCATGTAGCCTCGCTAAAAAGTATACAGACCGATACAAAATCCAGAACTGAATCAGATAGTCAACGTCAAGTCTATACACTTGCTTAAAAGACATCCCAGTTTACAGTTACTTGTCGTCGCGCAGTTTCTTCCGCCAATGTCGTAAATGCGTCTGCTAGTGCGTCAACGATATCGTCGTGTTTACCATTGGGAAACATCTTCAATTCATCTACCACTATACTATTCCATTCAGCCTTTACCATGCGGAAATGCCCTTGGTTTACCTGTGACGACATAGGGTCTGCACGGATAGTCTTATCACCGGATATAGCCTTAAATCTCAATCTGTGTCCTGACAACATTCTAGTTATACTCGCAACCAATGATTTACCAGCCGCACCAGGGTCTTGTGGAAACCGCTGGATCGTCTCATCCATGCCGTCAACCATTGCTGTAACACGAATCATCTCGTCACGCTCGTTCGTTGCTAACTGCTTACGCACAACATCAAGAATCCAGTAGTTACCATCCTCGCCAAGACCGACAAGCACACCTACGGTAAAGTCTCCTTTACCCTTAGTAGATGCTAAGTCCCAGCCACGTACCTGGGCTTTTATCTCTGGTGGATTACCTTCAAGGATATTGTCAGCAAGAATCATGTTTCCCTGCTGTGTACTAGGTCGCTGTTGATACTGGCTGTTCCAAACACGCTCACTTACCGCTGCACGTAGCCCGGCTAGTTCCTTGACGTCGTATCTCTCTGGCCACAACGCTTCTCCATACTTACGCCCAAGGGAATCCAGTTCATCTGCACTATCTGGTTCCGCCGTCGCAGGAAAACTTACAATCTTCCATTTCTCACCAGCGTGTTTCATTTCTTCAATGAGACGACCGGCCAAGTCGTCCTCATGCCAGCGGGTCATAATCAGAATAATGCGACCACCAGGCTCAAGACGAGTACGAAGCTTCGACTGATACCAACGCCACAAACTCTCGCGTCTGTCCTCAGTCCATACTGCTTCTTCGTCTGCTACCGGGTCGTCAATCAGGATTAAGTCAGCACCACGTCCTGTAATACCACCACCAACACCAGCTGCACGATACGTTGCACGGTGCGCCCATAGGAGCGCCCATGTCTGTGCGTTACGTTGATCTGTTGCTAACTGGCAATCAGGGAATACCGCAGCAAAGTCACGGTTACTCTGGATAGTGTCACGGACAGAACGGCTGAACTGTTCTGCTAAGTCGTTTGAGTACGAACAATGGATGATGGTGCGTCTTGGGTCTCTACCTAGAAACCATGCAGGAAATTTCTCCGATACTGTCGAAGACTTCCAGTGCCTAGGTGGCATGAACACCATCAAGCGGTCAACGTGACCACTTTCTACTAGTTCAAGTTCTTTGGCTAATGCCTTTAGATGCTTTGCTTTGTATTGTTCCGCAGCCTTGCGATCAACGAAACCAGCAAATTCAGTAAGACTAATTCGTGCTGCATTAACCTTCTTTTCATATGCACGTTTGGCTGCTTCTGCCATCAGTGCGCTTGTTGCAGCAGACTCTTGAATCCTACTCAATGACTTCTGCTTCCTGTACGTCGTCCTGTTCTGGTTTAGCAGCAATCAACTGCGCTTCTGCCAGAATCTCATCATGTGACAATCCGTATTGCTCAGCTAAAACAAGCCATGAGCCAGATGGGCCAATGCCTACATTCTCGGTATTCTCACCAGCAAGCAACAACCTAAGCTTGACCATCTTTTGTAGGTCGTCTACCGTGTCAAGCCTAATCTCACCGCGTGATAGGTTTTGCTTCCACTGGTCAATGGTTTCGTCAATGATGTCAATGTACGCTGCCTTGGCAGCAGCAACAGACGCAACAGACGACTTTGATAATTGAGCAGACACCTCAGCTTCACGCTGAAGTGTCCGTGTTTCCCAACTAAAGTTACGACGCCAACTGCGTACCGTTTGTATTGATACGTGATGTTTATCAGCTACCTTTTGAAGACTCCTATCCCTGGTATCACCAAGACTAAAGTAAGTCTCAAACGCTTCTCGCTGAAGTAGGTTTTCGTTGGCTACGTGCTTAGACATTAAGCAAATGGATCCTCAATATCGGACACATCAACAGGTGCACCACCACCTGATGGAGCGTCGTCACGATTACCCTTTGTCAATGGCGATACGTTTGCAACCACAATGTTTGTGAATCGCTTCTGCGAACCATCCATTGCTTGAACAACATTGATTTCAATGCGTCCCGTAACTGCTACCAATCGACCCTTTTCGAGATACTTACCAACAAACTCTGCGGTCTTACCCCATGCAACACAGTCAAAGAAGTCAGTCTGCTTCTCCTTGTCCTTCATGTATGGGCGATCAACAGCAACAGAGAAGTTGCAGCGCGGCGAGGCGCCTGTACCTACGAATGATGGGTCTTTAGTTATCCTGCCCACCAGTGCTACTTGGTTCATCATCTAACTCTACTAACTCCTTGAGACGCCAGCATGCCTTTTTGATTTCTTCGGCTGCGTCGTCACTTCCCGTAAACTCCTTAGCCAGATACCAGATGGCCTTAGCTAAGTCCCCGTGATACGTACATCCATCTTTTTGACCACGGCGCTGAATGTACTTTATTGCCGTGAAGAGGTATCGATTCAACCCCCAAGAATCCGCTACGTCGGTTGGACGTAGCGAATACTTCTCGTAGTGACTGTTATCCTTCACTCGGTACAGAAACCTTGGGCTTACGTGGCTTTGGTACCTGTGGGATGTTCTCATCCACCGGCTGAACAGCGTCCACGTCAAACTCATGCTTGGTCTCATGGGTGCCAGTAAAGTTCAGTTTTGAGTAGACCCAATCCTGCGCATCACAAAGCTTCTGAAATACTTCTTGACCAGCATTCGTTTCATCATAAACGTTTGCGACAAACGATGAAGGCGATAAGTGAACAATAGCCTTTACTTCCGATCCAACATGTAGGCGAACAATGCGTTCAGCACCATTCACAGTATCAAACTGCCACACGGGTTCCATGTGCACTCTCCTAGTAAGTGAGGTTTTTTTACTATACACTTTACCTATGCGTGACGCAAAAATAAGTAAAGAGCCAAGTATACATGGGTATACCGCAACTCAGCCTATATGTATGACCAAGGAGATGACTGGTGCGGAAGACGACTTTGGTGCATGGCCAACGGAATACCAGGCTGACCCATTCACAAAGACATGCATCAGGCTTCCTGACCACTTGTTCGCCATTATCAAAGACCAAGGATTTGTGAAGACAATCCGGCGCCTGATTCTGATAAGCAATCCTTTGTATGCACATCACCTCATTACGCTCAAACCACTGAGTACATTGAACAAGTCTCAACTTAGGCAAGTAAGGGATGAGGCTATTGCACTGCAATGCATGTCGCTGATGATTGAAGCAAACCTGCCAATGATGCGTGAAAACTTGTCGAAACTGATTGCGATGTCCGACCACATAGCCGATCAACGGGACAACGAACGCAAGCGCATCCTGCGAGAAGGCAGACGCCAGCGACTTATTGAGTTACGAGCGAAAGGAAAGCTGAATGTACGAGTACGGAATAAACCTAAAACGAGTCATTGACGGAGACACAATAGTTGCAGATATTGACCTTGGTTTTGGTGTGTGGCTAAAAGACAAGCACATCAGAGTAGCAGGTGTTGATTGCCCAGAGGTTAAAACCGCTGAAGGACTAGCCGCACGAGAATTCACAACACAATGGATGACGCAAGAGGCGCCAGACAAGTACTTGGTCAATGTCAAGACACACAAGGCAGACAAGTATGGAAGAATCCTTGGGTCTATCGGAAGAACAACGCACAAAACACAATGCACGTATCTTTTGGATGCGCTACTACTTAACCAACATGGAAAACCATACGACGGAGGAAAGAAAGATGTCATCTAGGCCAATCGCACTCAAGTCGATTGAGTTAGCAAGACTCAATCTTGGAGTGCAAGAAGAAGGCAATAATCGCGGTAAAGCAGTAGAGGCATACTTGGCTTCCTGTGTACCATCATTGCCACCAGGCAATCCTTGGTGTGTCGCCGTTGTCAGGTTTAGACTCAAGCAATCTGCAACAGCACTCGGTGTCAAGTACGACGAAACGATGCCAAGGACTGGATATACGCCAGACTATGTTAGATGGGCAAAGAAGTATGGTTACTGGATTCCGGTGTCTGTAGCTCGCACACAACCACATGTCTTGGATGAAGGCGACATTGTATGTTTCTGGTTTAAGACACTAAACCGACATGCACACATGGGGCAGATTGACAAAGTACGATCGGATGGAACCGGGGTACTGACCATAGAAGGTAATACGTGTCCAGAAAACTTCTTTGGTGATGAGCGCGATGGTGATGGTTACTATCCCAAAGTGCGTGACTGGGATGAACTAGGCGTTCATGGAGGATTCATCAAGCTGAACTTCTAACCAACAAGGATTACTTGTGAGTTATGTCACACGTTGTTGCCGTAACTATTACCGCCATTGTATGATTCCCTGACTGTGAAAACAGGAGGGGAATATGAAAAACCGTAATCAGAGAGTCCGTGAGTTGATGGAAGTCATCATCAGTGCTTCTTGTGAGGCCAAGTGCCTTACCATTGAAGGTGTGATTGCACCAGAGATTGAAAGCATGCTTGATCAAGCAGCCAAAGACCTTAAGACGCACATCACTGAGGCAAGACAGCCACAACGTACAAACTGGCTGAAAGTATTTGGCATCCGATGAACATCGCTAAACTCGTAACGATCACACCAGACGCAGAACGACACATTGCTTACTGCGCTCGGGTGTCATCACCTAATCAAGAGAACCCAGAGATCACACGTCTTCTCAAGTACTGCATCAGCCATAAACACTGGAGCATATTTGAGATGGCGCACATGGTTGTCGAGATAAAAACATCACGTGCTATCGCAGCGCAGATCCTTCGACATAAAAGCTTCAGCTTCCAAGAATTTTCTCAAAGGTATGCGCCTGTACCATCAGAACCACCACAGGTAATCAGCATGCAACGGCTTGCTGGCTCACACAATCGCCAATCAAGCTTACCATTACCAGAGTGGGAAGAACTTACCGACCAACAACAAATGGTGCTCATACATGCAGACCAAGTAGTTAAAGAATCCTTTAGTGTATACAACGACTTGCTTGAGTGCGGATTTGCTACAGAGACAGCACGGATGATACTGCCACTCGCAACACAGACACGCATGTATATGGCTGGCAATATTCGCGACTGGCTGCATTATGTTGATCTGCGAACACAGGACGACACGCAGTGGGAGCACAGGCAAATCGCCAAGGACATCAAACTCATCATCGAGGAACAACTGCCAACAATCTACGCAGCTATGTGGGGGAAATAATGAACATCTTTGCATTGATTAATACAGACGAGGAAGTATTTCTCCCTCAGCAACAGACGACTAGGTCAGCAGGATATGACCTTAGAGCACGTATTGGCGAAGAGCGCGTAATTCAGCCTGGTGAACGCATGCTCATCCCGACAGGTGTTTGCCTGACAAATGACATGCCTGATAACTACCTGCTTGCCGTCTGTAGTAGGTCTGGACTTGCCATTAACCACGGCGTCTATGTACTAAACGCTCCAGGTATCATCGATGCTGACTTTGTTGGTCACGAGATACAGGTCATATTGGCTAACTGTGGATCGTCGCCTGTTTACATCCAACCACGATTACGCGTAGCCCAGTGTGTACTGTTTGAACACAAGGGACAGGTCGGGACAAACGAGACACTACGCCTTGGAGGGTTTGGCAGTACTGGTTAGATAATCAAACGACTATTAACGACGAGTTCACGCTTGTGCTTTGTGACATCGTCAACGCACTCAAGCTCCAACATCATTCCGCCTTTTGGTAAAGCACTGCCATCCATCAGTGCACCGTAGTTATCCTTACGGCCATGTTCCATTAGGTGGTCTGATGTTGTTCCTACATATGTGTCCATGTACGCAGCCGTGCGAATCGTAAGTACATCCTTATGATTCACACGGTTTTCTAGCTTTACCTTGGACGTATCAAAAACAATCTTTCCATCGCGTCCAGCTTGGCGGTTATGCGTATGTCCACGCCAGATTGCATTGACTCCCTCAAGCCACATCTGTGCACGAGAGAAGGTAATTGCACCTTTAGTTACTGGTGCTCCACCGCCGGCACCATGATGGTAGTGAATAACGTAATGAGCAGAACCTCTATGCTGTTGAGTGCCCAGAGACATCTTGAAGTGTAGGAACCCGTGGTATCCACCGTAAGCAATAGACTTACCAGATTCCTTGGCAAGCAAGATACACAGATGCTTCACAGGCTCAATGTGATGGAATCTAGCAACGCTATCGTCGTGGTTTCCATCGCCAATCATAATGATGCGATCCGCATACGGAGCAAGAATCTCAGCAGCCCATCGAATGCTTTCGCCAATCATGTCATCGCCAGCTGAGTACATCCTTGGATGTAAGTTGTTAGCCCGATAACGCTTCCTATCACCAGGGAGGATGGCATCGAACACGTCGCCATTAATAGCAATGAGCGCGTTCTGTTCCTTGGATCTCTTTAGTTCTTCGTCTATAAGCTTATAGTCGGTGTGCAGTGATCCGATATGCAAGTCAGACATCAACGCTAACTTGACTGTGTTTCCTGTTACGTGCTCGATTACTGTCATATTTCGATTATTGACACATAATCCGCAACGTGTATTATTGCGTGGTAACTACAAGCACAATACAAGTGTATAGACTTGAGCCACGCTATAGCACAAAGAAAGGGCACCCGAAGATGCCCTGTGAGTGGGAGACAAGTTACGAAACACCTTGCTCGCGCAAGGTAGACAATGGAGTAATGCGAATGAGCTGGCCGTACTCCTCTGTCTGTTCTATGTATATCATACGATCCAATGAGACACCGGAGTCATACAACGCTAACCTTGCCGGGCCTAGAATGTCAGCAAGTACTTCACGTGGAAGCATTGCGATCAAATCATCCCTAGATAAGTCACTTGGTACCGCGCCGCCTTGTACACCGGCATACTGCATCCATGTGGCAGATATTGGCACTAGCATACATCTGCACCGAGGATGTGACTCAAACCCGTCATTCGTAGCATAAACCTTGCCATGTAGCGCCAGGCATCCAACACACGTCTTGTTGTCAATGACTGCAACACGGCGATAGCCACGAACGATGTTAGGGTTTAGCCTATTGATCCGCTGCACAACGTTTCTTGACGTTTCCATAATCTCTGTTGTTGAGATGTTCTCAGCGTAACTGTCGATCACATCAATCGCTTCGTTTACGTCACGTATAAAGTCTTCCCTGTTTACGTCTGGGCTGGATGCGTTTTCGGTCATTCGCACAATGAACCTGGTGAATGTATCCGTGGACGTTTGGCGCACTAAGTCACTGATACTGTCGCCGCCAAAGCTGAAGCCAGTGTGAAATTCGTTTAGCTCAGGTGTTCGAATCTTAGGTTTCATTACACGTGCCGGCTTCGCACCCATGTAAGCAACAATAACTGGCGGGTAGAACAGCATGGTCGCAGATATAGCGGCATCTTGCGCTGCCTGTACATCCTCCTGTACCTTCTCGGCATACGTGTTTTGCTTCTCAGGGTCTTGCAGAAGGTCAATGATTTCCCTGTAGAACAGCTGAATCTGTATCTCGGTGACGTCTGGCTTGTGCGCCATAGCAAGGATATCAATGATGCGATCGTACACATCCACAAACGTATTACTCAGTTTGTCTTTAGCCTGTAGTAACACACTGTCTATTTCGTCTCTGTAGTAACCCAAAGCACCATTAACGTAGTTGTACGTTTCCTTGGTGCTGATGCGCTCACAACAGCCTTCACCGCAGATGTACGCCATCCACTTGTTTTCCATAAGAACATTCTCCTTGCTATACAACCAATACTTGTTATAGAATAGTGTAACGCATTTTGATGCTACCACGGCATCTGAGGAGTGTTACATTGGGGAAAAGACAAGGTTTTACGTGGGCGCTAGCCGAGTTAATTAAGGGGAATCCAGTGACTCGGTTTGAGGCTCGTTGGTTGTTGCAAATTGTGGAGAAATCCATCATTCGTTACCGCATTGACGGTGCTGGTAATCGTGTATTTGAAGGTCATGCTACTCTTTCATCAGCTGACTTACTTGCAAATGACTGGACGGAGTACAACGCATGAAGACTTTCATTAACTATTATGGAGCAAAGTACAGAACTGCAAAGATGTACCCAAATCCATCATGCAACGTCATCATTGAGCCATTTGCTGGCGCAGCAGGTTATTCATTGCGCCACCATAAACACAAAGTCATTTTATTTGAAAAAGATGACATTTTATGTGAAATGTGGAAATGGTTAATATGCGCTTCTGCATCCGACATTTATGATTTACCAGTTGATTTTGACCACCTAGATGAAGTTGACGTACCGTTAGGAGCCAAGTATTTAATAGGTTTTTGCTTGAATACAGGTGCAGCGAGTCCTTGTAAAACACCAAGTAAATGGGCAAAGCAATACAACACATCAGGACAATTTTGGGGTGTTAAACGCAGGGAACGAATAGCTCAACAAGTCTCTGAAATTAAACATTGGGAATGTCACAAAGTTGATGACTATTCTCAAATTTTTAATATGAATGCTACATGGTTTATAGATCCTCCATATCAAGAAATGGGGAGATTTTACAAACATAATTCCAAAAGCATAAATTTCGCACACCTTGCATCATGGTCGCACGAAAGACAAGGCGAGATTATTGTTTGCGAACAATCAGGAGCAGACTGGATGAACTGGAATAACTATAAAGAAGTAAAAGCAAATGCAAAAACCAAAACATCTCATGAGGTTTGGTTTCACAGAGTTGATGCATTATGACTTTTGGGCAAGCTTATTCAAGGCTCCTTGAAGGACGTGCTATCAGGCGACAAGTATGGGAGCCAGGCATGGTTGTGCGGCTCTCATCTATAAACGCTGACCATTTAGTAATGCATTATGTAGGTGGAAACCGTTCGGTCTTCTGCCCAGCTGCATCTGACCTATACAACAGAGAGTTACAACAACTAAGAGACGATTGGGAGGTAGTTCTATGACACACATAACGGTAGATGATAACGGATTTAACTTCCCTGAACATTGGATCGAAGTATACGAAGTCTGTGCTGATAACGGATACGGTGCAAAGGTAGCCCAATACGAGCAAGTGATTATTGGTGCAATCGTTCAGGAGATGCGTAACGTCAAGCACGGCACGATCAAGCCAGAAGCGCATCACCAGGCAGTATTGGATTGGGTAAACGAGCAGGTCGAGACTACGGATGTAGATGAATGGCTTGAAGAGTTGACAGAGATCCTCAAAGACTTCAACTATGAACTGGAGTATGAAGACTAATGGACAAGCGCAAGAAGCTCAGTGACGCAGACATAAAGAAGATTCATCGCATGTTGAAACAAGGTGTCAAAGGCGAAGCCATCATGCAGCTGATGAACATTAGCAGCACACACTTCTACAGGATCCAACAAGCGTATCGTAATGGTGAAGTCAATCTAAAGCGCACATCATTGCATGGAATTTCACGGATGGTATCGGAAGGGCTTCCGTTTAGACGTGCCGCGTGGAAAACAGGTTTTTATTATTACTGTGCTATAGACGATGCTTCGCAACCATTTGTCAAGGTCGATATGGAAGCTGATTGCGAGGCTGTCACTCCACATCTTGAGTTAGACCTAGAAGACTTACTTGCCAAGGATTGGGTTGCTTTGACCTGGGAGTCAGTTAGATGACAGGAGTTGAAGCACTGAGTGCATTGCGGGAAGGTAAAGCCATAAGGCGATCAATATGGCTTAAGGACATGGTCATCCGTGTCATTGACAATCAGCTGTCATGGGAGCGCCGTAAACATAGATGGCCATGCAGAGAACATAACTGCAGCATACAAAACATGCTAGCAGACGATTGGGAGGTAGTGGAATGACAGTACATACATACAAAATCAACATGGTAGGCACGGTTGGTTTAACAGAACAATATGACGGATTAGGAGAAGCATACGATCACAACGTATGGGACATGGACTGCATTCATGACATGCACATCTTTGACCTACTGCTCGAGCAACTCAATATGGCTGAGGACGACTCCATCTTGTGGTTTGATAGTACGAAGCCAGGTGATCCAAAACAGTGGACAATGGCTTCTTGGAACGGAACCTTTAAAGCTGTAGCACGATTGGTTACCGATGAAGAAATAGCAGAAGCGGAGTCCAAGTCTAACGGGTGATGGTAGAATCTTCTCTGTATAAGAAAGGTCTCCAGAAAACCCGGTTCATATACAATCCTTCTGTCCAACTAAGACCACTGCTAATAACAGTGGTCTTTTTGTTTGCCAACTTGTAAGAGATCCTTACAAGTTCAACTCTTTCCATAACGGAAACTGTTGTAAAGAAATCCTTGACTAGTGTAAACTACAGACGGCAGGAGCAATCCTGACTATGTTCGAAAACAACAACTATTGGATTGGTGCTTGGTAAGCGACAGAAAGACCACCTACTTTGGGTGGTCTTTTTGCTTGTAAGCGTGTACTACTCTGGCCTCCGCTATCTTGTAGTACTCCTCATCCATCTCACAACCGATAAACCGGAATCCCTCAAGCATGGCAGCTTTACCTGTCGTCCCGGAACCCATGAAAGGGTCAAGTACTACGCCACCAGGCTGAGTAACTAACCGACATAAGTAACGCATAAGGTCAGTAGGCTTAACTGTAGGATGAAAGTTATTGGCCTTCGAACCATTACGCTGATACGCGTTCTCTATAGGCGTGTCACGACCATCGTGTGAATACTGCTTTGCCTCAATAGACTCACAGCCTTCATTACGGTCTGTCTTGTTCGATTTACTACAGTAGAAGAAGCGAGCAGCAGAACCATTGGAAGCATCGCTTCGACCAGAAGCGATATACCCTGTCTTTTTTCCGTTATTATTGAAGTGACGAGCGCCATCAGTATTAACCCATGAACCACCTTTGACATCAGGGAAGAGATCTAATACCTCTTGGCTTCCATCATGTATAAAGTTTGCTGGCCATCGACCCAACGGATTCGCTGGGTTAGCACCACTTAGGTCACTACTATTCTTCCAGCTGTTATCCATGGATCCACCACGCTCACGAATAGCATCCACGCCACGAGACAACTTGTCAAAGTCATCCTGATCCATAGGAACACGGCAGCCATCAATATTCATAGCACCAGTACCCCACTTCAAAACATTCTCAGCTATAGTGCCGTCCAAAGGCTTCCGAGCCACAGTGATGGGTTCAATGCTCGGCTTCAGCGCTGACCCATAACCAGCCCACTTCTTAGCATCATCTGTCTTTGGCTCATACGGGCCAACAGGATTACTAGTAAGCTTATTCTCCTGCTCCACATCAGATGCCTGGTAACTACTAGCAGTAGGTATAGCCCTACCCCTATTACCATGACCAGCCATCTTATCTATAGAACAACTGACGTTATGACTCTTAGGGAATCCAGATCCATACACCCAAGCAATCATGTCCCTAATCTCAAAACCAGCATCCTCGATATTCACCGCCATACGATGCTGAGTCCTACTACCAGCAAAAGCTAACAAATAACCACCAGGCTTCAACACCCGTAAACACTCTCTCCAAATAGCAACAGATGGGACATCATAGTCCCACCTCTTACCCATAAAACTCAAACCATAAGGAGGATCACAAACAACACTGTCAACACTACAATCCTCAACACCACTCAACACATCCAAGCAATTACCCAACAACAACGTATACAATAATCTTCCCCTTGACCTAAATACGTCAACCAACTCTTATATAAATTAGACTATATATCTACAAACAAGTAAGTTTTCAGAAGAAGCAATATCGAAACTCTTACTTGTTTGTAGATATATTTAAATATATGTCCTTCACAAAAATCAGCGCAAGATGACAAAACAGAAAAATAACAAAATAATACAACTATTTTTTACAATAGCCTCAGAGCTTGTGACATAACAGAGGAAAGCGAAAGTGAGAAAAATTGTTGGTTACCTATTGCGATTCCCCCATTTCGTTTTTGTTAGGGCCCTCTCTTGTGTGGCATAGGAAATAGAATGCGCGGGTAGCAGGGGATGGTATTTTATCTCGACAACCATGTGCTATCGCAGCGCAGATCCTTCGACATAAAAGCTTCAGCTTCCAAGAATTTTCTCAAAGGTATGCGCCTGTACCATCAGAACCACCACAGGTAATCAGCATGCAACGGCTTGCTGGCTCACACAA
>OGWA01000033.1_pt1 | contig 15352 bp, 23 predicted proteins | sample 1575901 | NCBI WGS metagenome assembly OGWA01 (sample SAMN07581541, study PRJEB24739) | freshwater metagenome
TTTTTCAAGCAGAAGACGGCATACGAGATCATAGCCGGTGACTGGAGTTCAGACGTGTGCTCTTCCGATCTGTTTCCCAGTCACGATAATCAAAAGGATAAACCTTCAACACCATTGCAATGGATAGGTTGATTTCAAAGTCAGATAGTGACTTACTATGGTATGGATATACAAATTTCATTTCGAACAAATTTACATATTATTTATATGCTTAGAGAGTTACCACTTTATGATATTGTAATTGACCTGGATGATCCAGAAACAACCGTATCATTCAACAGCCTTGTTGCTAATCCAGCACATGAGAAGTCATTCCAAACATTCTCTAATAAGATTGCTTATCAATTCAATGATGAAGAGCAAGTAATCACTGGAGTAGCTATCTCTGCCAATACACCAATATTCAGGAGAGATCCTGGGACTGGTGAGGAGTATTATGTGAATTTTTCACCAGCTGCAATAAAGGACATTGTCTTTGATTATGCAAGGAGAGAAAATTTCAACAACGTGAATCTTGAGCATAACAGCAAGAGAGTGGTTGATGGTATATATATGATCATGAGTTACATCATTGATGAGAAGAAAGGATTCACAGCTCCAGAAAGATTCAAGGATGAGAATGATGGCTCTTGGATTGTGAGTTATAAGGTAACCAACAAGGATGTATATGATGCAGCGAAGGCTGGCATGTTCACTGGATTCTCAATTGAGGGAGTCTTCCAATTGCTTGAGACCGGCAAAGGTTGGGAGCATGAATTCTCAATCATCTATCAAGAGCTTAAGAAGGTACAGGAATACATTACATTCTTTAATGACTATCCAGAGGCTGTGAGTAACAATGCTAAGAAAGGAATTGAGCTCAATCAAAAGTATGGAAATAAATGTGCCACAAGAGTAGGCCGCTTGAGAGCAACCACTTTGGCTAATCGTCAGACTGTATCAGTTGCTGTGATTAAGAGAATGTATTCATATCTATCCAGAGCAGAGGAGTATTACAATCCAGATGATAATTCAGCGTGTGGTACTATATCATATCTATTATGGGGTGGACTTGCTGCAAAGAGATGGTCAGAGGCTAAGCTTAAAGAATTAGGGATTTTCGAACAATAAATTATAATAAGTATGAACAAAGAATTAAATACCATTAAGGAATTGATCGCTGAAATGAAAGCACAATTCTCCAAGTCAGTGGAAAAATTTGAATCGGCTACATTAGCAGATGGTGTTACAGTGATAGAGTATGAAGCTCTTGAGGTTGGGATGCCAGTCTTTGTTGTTGCTGATGGTGAAATGATTCCAGCTCCAGAAGGAACTCATGCATTGAGTGGTGAGCTTGCTGGTGTATCTATTGTGGTTGATGCTGAAGGTATCATTACAGAGATCATTGATGAGAGAGAAGCTCAATCATCAGATGAGCCAACAACATCAACTGAGGAAATGAGTGCAGAGAAGGTTGAATCAATTGTAAATGCAAAGCTTGAGGCATTCAGCAAGGCAGTCGAGGGATTGGCTGAAATGACTAAGACTATTGCAGAGACTAATAAGAACTTGGTTAATGAGTTGACTACGTTGAAAAGTGAATTCGAGACTTTCAAGAGCCAACCATCCGTTGAAACCAAAGAAGCTGAGAAGTTCAGCAAAGTTGGCAACTTGACAGCCAGACAAATGTTTTTGAAAAATTCTAAAGTATAATAAAAATGTCGTTAAAGAAATATCTACGCACAAAATTTGACTGGGATGTATCTGGTCTTGCAGCTTATGTTGATGAGCAAAGAGAGGACTTAATTGTAAAGTCAGTTACTGAAGCTCGCACATTGCAATATGTAACAATTCAACAAGGGATTAAAGGATCTCAAGAATTGAAGTTAATGGATGACTCAGTTGTATATCAAGCTGGTGATTGTACAATGACTCCATCAGGAGATACTGTATTCACTGATAGAGCAATTGCAGTTGAGACTCTTGGATATATGAAGTCTTTTTGTCAGAAAGATCTTGATGGATTTTGGACTCAGTTAGGTCTTCGTCCAGGTGCATCTGCTGAAGATAAGACTCTTCCTTTTGAGCAACAAATTATCAACTACTTATTACAATTGCATTCATTTGAATTAGACAAGTTAATCTGGAAAGGTAACAAGGCAACAGGTACAGGTAACTTGGCATTCATGAACGGATTCCGCCAGTTCCTTACAACTGCTAATGGTTGTGTGAACTTGAACACTACATCAGTTGCATCAATCTCTGCATCTAATGCATTTGATGTATTTTACAACTGTTTCATTGAAACTCCAGCAAATGTTGCTGAAGCTAATGATTTCATTTGTTTCACAGGACGTGAGAACTTTAACTACTTGACTAAGAACTTGGTTGATGATAACTTATTCCACTATAATCCATCAAATATTGGTGACTTGAATGAGTTGATCCTTCCAGGAACAAACATGAGAATTGTTAAAGTTAACGGATTGAATGGTCTTGATAACATCTACACTGGTAGAGCTTCTCATTTCGTATTTGGAACTGACTTATCATCTGACTTTGAGAACTTTGACTTATGGTATTCGCAAGATGATGATGTTATTTACCTACGTTCTAAGTTCAGAGCTGGTGTACAAGTACCATTCTTGAATCAAATCGGAGTGTGGAACGGAACTGGTTCGCCTAACTAATAACTAATAACGGGAGGGGGTAACTCCTCCCATTTTATAAACATTAAAAAAATATAACAATGGCTTGTAATATGACAGCTGGATATAATGACAGAGCTTGTACCAATGGAAAAGGTGGTATCAAGTCAGTGTTATTATTTCCATTAGGTAATGTATCTGCGTCTACGATAGTTGATAATGAAGTTACTGCATTGACTGTTACTGGTGAAGTGTTCTTATATAAGTTAAAGTCTAACTTATCAAGCTACACAGCTCCAATTCGCGTGAATAAAGGTAATGGTACTCTATGGTATGAGCAAACTTTGACAATGATCTTGGCATCAGATACTAAGGAATTGCGTTCAGAGATTCACTTGCTTGGACAAAATGAGGTAGTTGCTATCGTTGAGAAAGCTGATGGTACTTATGTTGCATTAGGATTTGGTGAAGGCCTTCAGATTGCTGAAGCTTCAGCTTATGGTTCTGGTGTTCTTAAGTCTGACAGATTAGGACATGATATCATCATGGGTGGATTGGAAAATGATCCAGTTCCAGATGTTGATGCTGCAATCTATGCAACATTATTGACACAACAATCTCCATCAATCTAAGAATTGATTAAACTCTTAATAGAAGGGAGGGCAGTGTCCCTCCTTTTTTTGTATATTTGAATTATGGAAATATTAAAGAAATACATTGGCACAATGCAGTGGTCAAATTTCCTAAAGAAATGGTTGACTATTGAAAAAGGCAAAGAGGAGTTTTACCAATCAATTGGATTGATCCATATATTCGAGAGAAAGAAACCTAAACTAATTAAAAATGTTGAGAATACAGAAGGCAACATCTTCCAATCTGATAGTAACAGTAACGGAACTGACAACAGTTAATCCAGTTTACTATCTATTTGAATTTGAGCATGAGCAATCATTCTTGAAATATTACTGTATTCTAACCAATATCAGTACAGGGACATCAAGATATGATGAGTTTTTACTTGAGGATGGGATTGATGTAACATTTGATTATGATGGATATTACACATATAGAATCTATCAACAGACATCATCAAGCAATCTTGATCCTGATTTATCAGATGGCTTAGTTGAGGAAGGTAGAGCACATGTATACACCATTGACTCACCATCAATAGAATTTTCAACAAACATAACCTTCAATATATATGAGTAAATTAGAATCAATGTCATTCAGAAAGGACTTTATTCTTCCAGTTGAGGAGCAAGATAGAATGCTTGGATTCATCAAGTGGGGAAAAAAGAATGACTATCCCTTTTTTTTAGTGGATCTTTTTAATGGATCAGCTTGGCATCAAGGAATTATAAAGAATAAAACTCACTACATTGCTGGTGGAGGGATTGAAGTTGTCTCAGGTGAGCTATCAAGATTCATTGCCAATCCTTATTCTGACTTTAACATGAATGAGATTGTTGAGCAATTGGCCTTTGATTATGAATTATTCGGAGCATTCGCTGTAAAAGGTACTTGGAATAGAGAAGGTACCAGAGTTGCTGTGTGGGAGTATCTTGCCATTGATGCAATCAGAATATCATCAGATGAGAGAATGTACTATCTATCAGATGACTGGACAGTACAACAACAATCAGCTGAGAAAACAAATCTTAGAACAATTCCAGCTCTTGATGAGAACAATAAGGTAGGTTCATTTGTTCTATATTATAAGGATCCAGCTAAGAAGGGACGCAAAGAGCACGGAATCTATCCTAAGCCACCATATCAAGGTGGAATTACAGCCATTCAGACTGATGTTGATATTGCGAAGTTCCACTGCTATGAATTGCAGAATGGATTCAAATCAGGAACTATGATCACATTCATGGATGGTTTTCCAGAGACTCAAGAAGAGGCAGAGTCATTCAAGAATCAAATTAAAGGGCCAGCATCCAACATTGAGAACAGTGGTGATATCATTATAACATTTGCACCATCAGCAGATCAGGCTCCAAAAGTTGAGAGCTTAACTGGAAATGACTTGGATAAGAGATATGAATCTCTTGAGTCAAGTGTTCAGCAGAACATTCTTGTGGCTCATGCAGTTGTATCTCCATCATTATTCGGAGTTGCTCCAGAAGGATCATTTAATGCGGCTGAATCAGCTGAATTATTTGAAATATTCAAGAATACTTATGTCAACACAAGGCAAAAAAGAATTGAATGGATACTTAATTATATGGTTAAGCTGTCAGGAGATACTGGAGTTGTTAAGTTAAAAGATGTTACACCAATTGGTGCGGCTGAAGTTACACCAGCACAGCCAACAACTGACCAACCAACAGCAGATGCACCAGTGGATGTTGCTAAGAGTGCATTGAATGGTGCTCAGATTGCATCACTTATTGATGTGGTTGCTAAGATTAAGGAAGGAATATTAACTCCAGATGCTGCATTGCAAGTTGTGTTGGCATCCTTCCCAACAATTGATGAAATACAAGCTCGTAAAATTGTAGGCTTGGATTCAGCTCCACAACAGATGTCATCATGCAAGCATGAGCATACATTCTCTGATGATGAGATTGGTTACTTTGCGCAATATGGTGATTCAGCTCATGAATACGAAGTGATTGCAACCTTTCCAATAGCATGGGATACTCCATCAGCTGATGTGTTCTCAAAGCAAGATCAGTTATTTGCAACCATTGGTGAGATATCAGCAGAGCTAAATGGCTTTGATAAGAACGTATTAAAGATGCTTGGTGATGGTGAAGACTCAAATGCTATTGCCAAGGCATTGAACACTAATATTGAGGAGATAGCTAAGTCAATGGCAAAGCTTATGAGATGGGAAGTGATTACCAAAGGAGAGATTACTGATCTTGGTAAGTCATTGGTAAGACAGGAAGATATTCCAATTGAAAGGTTTGAAGTTAGATATGGTTACAGAACAAGACTTGATGTGCCACCAGCAAAGAGTGGATCAAGACAATTCTGCGAGAGATTACTTGGCCTCAATAGATTATATACCAAGGATGAGATTAACACTATCTCTGGACGAGTTGATAGAGATGTGTGGAGATATAGAGGTGGTTGGTACACCAATCCAGATACACAAGTATCAACACCATGGTGTAGACATGAATGGATTCAGCAATTAGTTGTAAAAAGATAAGATATGAACTACCTACTTTCAGTGGAGAATCTCAAGAAACTTGGACTCATCCACAGCAATACGGACACAAAACTCTTGGCAGTGGCTATCAAGAGAAGTCAAGATATGTATATTCAACCAGCTCTTGGAACTCCTTTATATAAGGCATTGCTTGATAGAGTTGAGACAAATACATGGACAGCTGATTATCTTACTTTAATGAATGATTATGTAATACCGTGCCTAGTTGCATTCGTTGATTACAGAGCAGCATTGTTATTGACTGATAAGCTAACCAATAAGGGAGCTGGAAGAATCACAGATGAGAATCAGCAAACATTGGAATTGAATCAAGTTGCTGAGCTCAGAGATCAATTGAGAAAGGATGCATATTTTTACAAGGAGAGATTGATTGGATATCTTAAGGATGACCAAGCAACAAAATATCCAGAGTATTGTGATATGTGTTCTGATCATTGCAATGAGTATGTCAAGAAAGATGATACAGGTTACAAGCCATTAAATTGGATACAATGAAATTCAGCAAGAAACAGATTGAGAAACTAAAAGCATATCTTAACAAGCATGGAAAGGACATTAAACCAGCTAATGAAAGAGCTGGAAACAATAGCAACACAGCACAGGCAGATAAACGAATTCTTTCAAGGTGATTTCATTGATGCTGTGTCAAGAGATGCAGCGTTATATCCTTTGATGGTTGTCACTTTACAGCCTGGATCTATGACTGATCAAGCTGTGAATGTCAACATGGTTATCTCAATATGTGACAAGTACAACATTCAGGAGTATAGACAGATTAATGAGATACATTCTGATTGTCTGAGTATCTGTAATGACATCAGAATCACATTCAAGCAATGGAGATTTGAAGAATTCATGGATATCAATGGAGATATTGCAACACAACCATTCATTAATCGTGGTCCAGATGTTACAGCTGGATGGACAATGTCAGTAAATGTATCAATCTATGACTACAATGATTGGTGTTCAATTCCTTATGATGACTATGACTTTGAGAATGGCAATCCTCCAGCTGGGAATTGTGGTGACTTAACCACTACCTATGAGGTATATGTTAATGGAACTCTTGAGGATACCTTCACACAAAATACAACAACCAATAATACAATCAACATCAACGTATAATGGCAACAACTACTATCAATGTAACAGCACAGGCTTATGATACAGTGCAAAATGAAGGATCTAACTTGACACAAAGATCAACCATTGACTTTGTAGGAGCTGGAGTCACAGCATCTGATGATGGATCTAAGACTATTGTCACTATTCCTGGTATTCCAACAACTAATAGTTATGGATTATTCTCTCAGACAGCTAACAGCACAACCATAACAGCAACAACCAGTGAATTAACATTGATTGATGGAGGTGTTGGTTCATTAACTGTTCCAGCAAATGGATTCTCAGTTGGTGATTCATTCAGAGTTGAGATGGGTGGAGTGATGAGTGCACATAACAATGACACTATCAGAATCAGATTAAAGGCTGGAGCTGTTGATTTAGGTGATTCTGGACTATTGACATTGCCGCAGATTGCCAATCAAGTGTGGGCCTTATCAGTTACATTCACAGTGAGAGCTATTGGTGGAGCTGGCACTGCATCAATTGTATCATTGGCACAATTCCATATCTTGAAAAAAGCTTCAGGAACTCAACAAGGATTCGCTTGGAATACAATTAATTCAACTACCTTTGATACAACTATTAGTAACACATTGAATATCACAGCTCAATTCAGTTCAACCAATGCTGGCAACTCAATTTACTCGGACATCTTCACGCTAACTAAAACATATTAGCATATTATAATATGGAGCAAGAGAAGATATTTAAACTGGACTTTAAGACATTCGCAAAATCACCTTTCACTTATATCTTTTTTATTTTACTGACTATACTTATATTTGTTGGAAGATATCTGGTAAACTCTAAGGATCAAGAAATTAAACAGCAACAGCAAAAGATTGATGATTGTGACAATGAGAGAAAGGCAGATAAAAAATTAATGCAAGATATTTTATTTCAAAAGGAACTAAATAAGAAGCTAAATGGAGAGTAAGATATTAGTAGCAATGGCAATTGTAAGCAGTTGTTTTGCATTATTCAGTCCAGTGGCTGAGCATCAGTATAAAACACCTTGTAAAGATTCAACCACAATAAAGGCTGAGAAATATCTTCATGATCTTGAGGCTGAAAACAACAAGAAAGTTGAGGATCTTAAGCATGATGTTGATAGCTTGCTTACAATTAAAAGAAAAATTAAGATTATATATTTAACAAAGGATTCAATATGAGCTACGATTGGCTAAAAAAAGAGACAGGACCAAAGATATTGGTTGAGGCTGTCAAACATATTGGTACTAAGGAGATTGTTGGCAAGGCACACAATAAAAAAATCTTAGGATGGGCAGAAGCTCTTGGACTTAAGTCAACATATACCAATGATGAGATTCCTTGGTGTGGTTTATTCGTGGCTTATTGCTGTCATGCTGCTGGTCTTGATGTTGTCAAGGCTCCATTGTGGGCATTGAACTGGAATAAGTATGGAAATGTTGCTCAAGTGCCAATGCTTGGTGATGTGTTAACATTCACCAGGAATGGAGGCGGTCATGTTGGGATCTATGTTGGTGAAGATAAGACTCATTATCATGTGCTTGGTGGTAATCAAAATAATTCAGTTAGCATATCTCGCATTGAGAAGTCAAGACTTAGTCAAGCAAGAAGGACAGCATGGAAGATTGCACAGCCAGCCAATGTCAGAGTGGTGCATCTTGAGGCAAAAGGAATAGTAACAACAAATGAAGCATAATGAAGAAGCCAGGAAGACCAAAAAAGAATCTAAACATAAACATTGACACAAAGAAAGTTGATGTTAAGATAACGCGAAAAGATGGCGTTACAGACGTTCAAGTTGATACTCCAAAGGTAGACGTTGATATTCATAGAGAAGAGGGAAATAATAGCGTTAAAATCGATTCTGAGCCAGTTGATGTAACAATTGATAAAGGTGAGGTTAAGGTTGATGTAAATGAACAATCTGGATTGCTTGGAAAGATTGCAAAATTTTTGCTAAAAAGAAAATAATACTTATATTTGCTTACCATATCTGTTTTAGGTTAACGCGCAAAAGGCCATTGATTAATTTCAGTGGCTTTTTTTATTCTTATAATTGTTAAAAAATGTTAAAATAATTTCAGATATAAAAAAAGATATTAACTTTGTTTCATAATCAATTAACAAAAACAGATATGAAAAGATTTTTACCAGCCAATGCAGAACAGCAAGATGCCTTGATCTGCTTAATCCTGATCCCAGTGATGTTAGTATTAACCATTTTAGCAGCAACATTATGAGTACAGCCTATTATGAATACTGGTGGACAAGGAAGTCAGGAAGATTCAATACTGATTTATTTAATAATTTTTTAAGAGCAAAAAGAGATGCAGAATTTCAAAGTAACTTACAAAGTCAAGGATGTCAAGTGGATCATCCAAGAGAGAACAATTCAAGCAAACAGTCCAGAGGATGCAATCAAGAAGATGGATATATGGCCAGAGCTAATTATTAAAATTGAGAAAGATGAACTTAAAACAAGCAATTGAAATTTTAAAGACGCACAACCAATGGAGAAGAGGTGCGTTGATTGAGCAAGCAAGTCCAAAAGAGTTAGGCATTGCCATTGATATCATTGTAAATATCTTCGAGGATAAGTCCAAGCTACCAAAATACAAGGTTTGGCTTGAGGATTCAGTTGAGGAGTTAGGTGGATTCTGGTGGCATTGCTACCTTGATACTAATGGTTGCTTGCAAGACTTTGATTATCCAGATGACAATCCAGATACTCTTGAATGGTATATTGAGAATGGTTATAAGGTAGAGAAAAATACTGACTGGATTGATGAGGCTTGGAAAGATAGTAAGGATTCAGAAGATTTAACAGCAGCAATAGAGAGATATCATGAATATCAACGAAATAATAAGAGATAGATTTCCTAATGAGAAGACTCAGACTATAGCTGATGATCTTGGATTGACTTATTCTCAAGTATCTAATAGAGCTTATTCAATGAGACTAAGAAAGTCAGAGGAATTCAAGATGTCTAATCAATCTGGAAGACATAATTTAATTGAAGGAGGCAAAAAGAATAGATTTACCAAAGGACATAAGCCAGCAAATAAAGGAAAGAAAATGCCTGATGAGATTTATGAGAAGGTAAAACATTCCATGTTTAAAAAAGGTAACAGGCCTCACAACTGGAAGCCAGATGGATCTATTGTTGAAAGGATTGATAAACCAACACAGACCAAGTATCTATATTATAAGATCAAAGATTCTCACTGGATTTTATATCATCACAAGATTTGGATAGATGCTCATGGTCCTATTCCAGATAAGCATATCATCAGATTCAAAGATGGCAATCAATTGAATTGTGACCTATCAAATCTTGAACTTATCTCAATGGCAGAGAATGCCAATAGGAATTCAATCAGAAGGTTCCCAGAGGAACTGCAAAAAGTAATTATTTTAAAAGCAAAACTAAAAAAGAAAATCAATGGCAAGAAACAAAATCAATGATCTACGAGATCACTTATTCGCAGCATTAGAGAGGTTGGACAATGATGAATTAACAGCTGAAGAGCTGCAAAAAGAACTGGACAAGGCAGAGGCGGTTGCACAAATTGGCAATGTCATAATCAGCAGTGCTAAAATTGAGGTTGACTTTATGAAAGCAACTGGAATGATCAAGACAAATAGTGATTTATTTAAAGGCGTTCAAGATGAGTCAAGACAATTGTACAGTGGTGGAGAAGGTTAAAGAATTAATCCAAAAAGATAACCTAATCTCAAATAATAGATCAAGAGGAATGATTTATAAGCGAGCTTATTTATATCACATCCTCAGGATCGAAGGATTAACACTTACTGATAGTGGAAAATTATTCAACCGAGATCATGCAACAGTGATTAATGCTCTAAAGACTCATGATAATTATTATAAAAGAGACAAGATCTATGATAAGATAGTTGAGGAATATGAGCAAATCTTTTACCCTGTTGTTAAGATTGAAGTTGAAATACCACAAGATTCCATCTTTGAGGACATCATGAATTGCCATAACAGCACATCATTAAAGATGATAAAGGATAAAATTATGGCTGGAGGGTATGGTTCTGTAAAGTTGTAAAGTTTTGAAGACCTCTGAAAATATGAAACTTTACGGGTTAATTAGCTATAAATCAGTAAGTTGAAGAGTTGTAAAGTTTTTTTGCCCCTATACGCCCTATGAACAATAGTAAAAACAAAAATTTTTTTTATCTGAAAAAAACTTTCGAACTTTACAAAGTGGTGTTAACTATCTGTCAATCAATTATTTACATCCGAAAGTTTCCGTAAAGTTTCAGAATTTAAAACTTTCTAACTTTCGCATTAAAAAAGTTATTAAATTTGTGGAGGGGTTTGCGGAGGCATCCCAGTAAAAGGTTTGACACTGTACCTTTCCCCCTCTTTTTTATTCAGTGTCTTAAAAACAGTTGTATGAAACTATCAGAACATGCTCATGATTTAATAATGGAAGGGCTTCAGCCATTACCATTGAAAGACAATAAGGCTCCAATGCTGGAGAAAGGACATAACTATCTTTATGAATCAATTAAAGAGGAAGATGTTGATAAGTTATTCAGCAATGCTCAAAAAATAGGTATTGCTTGTGGTAAGGTATCATCAGGTTTTTATTGCCTCGATTTTGACAAGCATAATGGAGAGCCAATCAAGGATATCTATGAGAGCTTTATTTCACTGCCATATATCTTTGGATTAATCCTGGAAGGAAAGTTATCAATTTACTCAACTGCTGGAGGGGGTTATCATATCTATTTCATATATAAAGATGAGGTACTTTCAGGTGAAGTATACGCTTACTGGGAGACTAAGTCAGTGATGATTGAGATTAGAGGTAATGGTCAATATGCTGCTTGCTGGCCAAGTCAAGGATATACTCATATCAATGGTTGTGAATACATGAAGCTTGAGCCATTGGAATCAGTTGATGAACTCAATGCTATAAAAGATTTTACTCATTCATTTAATAAGTACAAGGAGATAGTATCTAAGTCAAGGACAATTGATTCCAATAAGAAATGGGCAGATACTTGGAAAGATACAACTCCAGATGGGAAGTTCAATATTGAGCATCAACAAGAAGCTAAGGATTTACTTTCAAAAGCTGGATGGCAATATTGTGAGAATCGAGGATCTGTCGAGTATTGGACAAGGCCAAATAAAGATATCAAGGAAGGATTCTCAGCTACATTTGGACACTTTCCTGGAATGTTCTATATATTCTCAGAGGATTTAAACTGCCAACCATTTAAGGCAAAGCAAGCTTATTCACCATTTAATATTCTTACTGAGCTCAAATATGATGGAGATTGGAAGAGAGCCAAGGATGAACTGCGAAAGAGATTCAACATGGTTGATAATGAGGAATTCTGGAGTAAAAATGAGAAAGGTAACTATTCACTGAATAATAAAAGATTCAAAGATTTTTTAGAGTCTAATGATTTTTTTAAGAACTCCCCAAATGAGGGGAGCACATTTGACTTTATTCAGAAGCAAGGCATTTTCATGAAGATTGTCTATGAAAAAGACATCAAGGACTTTGTGATTGAATGGATTGAGCAGAATCAATGTGATGAGGGAGTATTCAATCTAATGACTGGTAACTTGAAGTTCTTTAAAAGAGACTATCTGAGCTTGTTAAAATCAAAATCAATTGAGGTATTAAAAGATACCAAGGATGAATGCTATCTCTTTTACAGGAATTGCATTGTCAAGATAACTAAGGACAACAGAGAGATACTTAGTTATTCAGATGTTAATGTTGGTATATGGAGAGACCAGGTGATTAATAGAGATTACTATCCAACAGATCACCACAAGTCAGAATATAGGACCTTTATCTGGAAGATTGCTGGAGAGAATAGAGATAAGTATAAGTCATTTCAGACAGTGATTGGTTATTTATTGCATTCATTTAAGACCAACAGCAACAACAAGGCAATTATATTTAATGATGAGGTTATATCTGAGAATCCAAATGGTAGATCAGGGAAAGGTATATTCTGGAATGCATTGAAACAACTCAGGAAAGTACAGTCATTGGATGGAAAGACCTTTGATTTTAACAAATCATTTCCATATCAAAGTGTTGCAACTGATTGCCAGGTACTTGTGTTTGATGACGTTAAGAAGTCATTCAACTTTGAGAATCTTTTCAGTGTAATTACTGAAGGAATCAGTATTGAATACAAAGGTAAGGATAGTATTAAGCTGGATGTCACCGAATCACCAAAGATAATCATCACAACTAACTACACCATTCAAGGTGATAGTGCATCATTCAATGCCAGAAAGTATGAGGTTGAAATGAGCTCATATTTCAATGATAACTATACTCCAATTATGGAATTTGGTCATGAGTTATTTAATGAATGGAATAGTGATGAATGGGCTGCCTTTGATAATTACATGATGAATTGCATCAGCATCTATCTTGATCAAGGATTGATTGATATGCCATTAAAGAATCTTGATTACAGAAAGCTAATTGACAAGATTGGAAATGAAATGAACATCTTCTTTGGTGGCCTTTATAAAAATGAGTTCATGAATATTAAGGCAACTTATGACAATTTACTTGATAGCTTTCCAGAGCTCAGAAAGAGAAATATAACTCAGACTTTAATGACTCGTAATTTGGGTAAGTATTGTGAATTTCATAACTATAAATTAGAGACTGCATACTCTGGAGGAATAGGTAAGATGATTATTAATGATGAATTTAAACCACTGGAGGAAGCTCCATTTTAATTAATATAATATGAAAACAGAACAAATGAGTATTGACGACTTAATGTCAACCATCTGCACAATTGCAGTGCTTAAATATAATGGGCATTTTACCATTCTATCATTCACTAATAGTTTTAAAGGAGGGTTTGGAACTATCACAGAAAGAGAAGATATTGATGAAATGAAAGAATATTATTCATTGAAGGAATTACTTATTAATATGATAAATAGCCAGTTATGAAACAGACAGCAGTAGAAAAAATGATTCAATACTTTATTGAGCAAAAAAACAATGGTGTATCTCATTGGTGTATTAATGATTTGTTAGGTCAATTACAACAAGCCAAAGCAATGGAGAAGGAGCAAATAATTGAATCTTGGGATAATGGTTATGCTAATGGCTATGATTTAGGTAAACACGATGACCAACCTAACCCTGATGACGCAGAACAATACTACAACGAAACTTATGAACAAGATAAACAAGGATAAACTCAAAGCTCTTGAGCTGGAGTCATTGAGAGCAAAATATCCATCCATGGACGAGAGATTCATTCCTCTGAATGATTGGAAAGATACCTCAGCCAATGGTCTAACCAAGTGCATAATCTTCTGGATCAATGCAATGGGAGGACAAGCTGAGAGGATTAGCAACCAAGGGCAATATCGTGAAGGTAAGAAGATTCCAGTTGGTGATTCATTTAAGCAACTTGCTGGTAAGTGGACACCAGGACAAGGTACCAAAGGAACTGCTGATATCTCGGCCACCATTAAAGGAAGGTCAGTTAAGATTGAGGTGAAGCAAAAGGACAAGCAAAGTGAGGCACAAAAGCAATATCAGCAAGCAATACAATCAGCTGGAGGAATTTATGAGATATTTAGAGATTTTGACTCATTTATTTTATGGTATGAAAAATTTGTACTATCTTTATAAAGTAGAGTTGCGGCTACAATTATAAACTTATTTAAGACCTTAGTGTTAGTAGAGCCCGCAACCTCGAAAGCACTAAGGCTTTTTTATTTTATGGAAATCTGGAAAGATATTAATGATTATGAATCTGTTTATCAAATTAATCAAAATGGTGATGTAAAATCACTTAAAAGAAAAAGTTCTGGAACATTTACAAGCATTGATAAAATAATAAGAAAGGACTTAAATAAAAAAGGATATTATACATATAGACTTTGTAAAAATAATAAATCTAAAAGAAAATTATTGCATAGATTATTAGCTGAAGCATTTATACCTAATCCAAATAATTATCCATGCGTAAATCATATAGATGGAAATCCATTAAATAATAATTTAAACAATCTTGAATGGTGTACATATTCTTATAATACTATTCATGGATATGAAAAAAATGGAAGGTTAAATCCAAATAGAAAATTGAAAGAATCTGAAGTTATTGAAATAAAGGAAAGATTAAAAAATCCTTACTGGGGAATAGTTAGAGATTTATCTATTGAGTATCATGTATCTAATTGGATAATAAGTTTGATAAAAAATTTCAAAAGTTATAAAAGAAATTAGTTGTGTTATGAAAAATTTATATTACATTTGTAAAACCTAAAAACAACAGATATGGAAAACAAACCATTTAACCGGTCACTGTGGTCAAAGCTCCACATGGCCAAGATGAACATTGGAAAGGTTGCTAAGAATGCAACGAATC
>OGWA01000034.1_pt1 | contig 14329 bp, 9 predicted proteins | sample 1575901 | NCBI WGS metagenome assembly OGWA01 (sample SAMN07581541, study PRJEB24739) | freshwater metagenome
ATGGACTCACTTGGGATAAGACCAGAGGAGTATATTAGAGAGTTTGAAGATAAAGGAGATGTTTTTCCAGAAGTAGATGCGTAATACGTCATATAAATACAATCAAGCGATTGATCATATATTGCTTAATTCTGAGGATGAAGATTTATACCCAGTTTCAATCCCTGTGCCTACTCCAGAGGAGTATTACAATTTACCTTATGAGGAGGCTATAAAAAAGATTGATGGTTACGGAATATCTCCAGAAAAACAAAGATTTCAATACCAAGAAACTCCATCCAAACTTACAGAATTAGAGGCAGTAATTAGAAGAAAAAAACAGCTTAAACCAAAAGATGTTGTTAAGCTTGAGGATATTGATGAAGAATTGTTTAATAATGCTTCTTATTACTCTAAGGAAATACAATGGATTAAGCGTCAAATAAGAAGGCACTATAAAGGTTATTTCTTTTTTAATAATGGAACTCCAACATACATTCCAGGATGTATGTATACTTATTTGAATTTTTGGCCTATAGGTAATCCTAAAAACAAAGCAGGATTACCCGAATATAGAGATAGAGATCGCAGATGGTTTTTAGGAGTTATGTATGCCTTTAAAACTAAAGATGGTTTTTTTAGATATAAAGTTGTTTATTCGGATGGGGAGGAAAATTTTGTTCGATATTTTAACATGAAAAAAAGTGTCGATGAATTTATAGAAAGATACAAGAACAGTTATATTGAAGAAGGTGAATTTATTGTTGATACTGGTGAAAGAACTATGTATGGAGTTGTTTATCCAAAACACAGACGTGAGGGAGCTACATCTCGTGCAGGTTTTATGAATTGGTACATAACGGCAACAATGGGTATTCAGCGTTTTGGTGGTATTCAGTCAATGTCTGATTATCACTCTACTCAAGTGTTTGTCGACCATATAGCGAAACGTCTCCGAAGAATGCCATTCTTCTTTAAGCTGATGACAGAAGGGTCAAGCGTTCCAAAGGAGGCGATTTCTTTTACTGCTCCTGCAAGTCGTGCAGCAGGTAGTGTAGGAACAACATCTCTCCCTCCACACGAAGGATGGATAAATCACCGACCATCTGGAGAGAGAGCGTATGACATGGAGAAACTTCACTTCATACATCACGATGAGGTCGGTAAGGTAGATCCAAAGGCAGGTATTAATATTAATATTATTGAGCGTTGGAGAGTTGTCATGAAGTGTTTGGCACAAGGTCCGTATATACATGGTCTTGGGTTGTTAACTTCAACTCTTGGAGAAATGGAAAGAGGTGGTGGTGAGCAAATGAAGAGGTTAATATTAGCTTCAAAATTTAATGAGAGAAACGACAACGGACAAACAGCATCTGGCTTATTTACTATTTTCTTTCCTGCATATGATGGTTTAGATGGATTCATAGATGAATATGGGAACTCTATTATTGACGATCCTAATAGACCAATAAAAAATAGTGACGGAAGAGTTGTTATGATTGGTGCTAGAACTTATCTTTCCAATAAAAGAAAAACATTTGAGGCAAATGGGGATCAAACAGGATTGATAGAAGAAATGCAAAACTTCCCTTGGACATTGAAAGAATGTTTCATGTCGGCATCAAAAGACTCTTCATTCCCTGTTTTAAAAATAAAAAAGAGAATAACTGAGTTAACATTCCAACAAAGTGTTACAAGAAGATACAATTTTGAATGGACTGAAGGTAGAGGAAGTAACGTGAGGTTAGTGCCAGATGATGAAGGGAAGTTTATTATAAGCCACATGCCTCCTCCAGGGCAAAGAAATCAAAAGGAGTGGGATCCAGACTTAGAATCATGGAAACCTTCATGGCAAGTAATGAATAAATACGTTATGGGAGCTGACCCTGCAAAATATGAATCGGAAGAAATTAGTGGTAAAAAGAAGTCATATCACGCAGGTGCTATGTTCTATAAAAAAGATAGTTCTATAGATGGCGATAATAATAATGAAATAAAGTTGCGAAGTCAATGGATTTCAGATAAATTTGTACTCACTTACAAACAAAGGGATGTAAGCAGGGAGGAATATGCCGATGATATGGCAAAGGCTTGTGTGTTTTATGGAGCTATGTTGTATCCTGAGATGAACATCACTCATTTATATGAGAGATTTTTAGATTGGGGGTTAAGGGGTTATCTCTTATACGACATGGATGAGAATGGTATTAGAAAGCCTTTACCAGGAAGGGTTACTACCGATGGTCAAAATAATTCTACTAAACAAGAAATTTTTGATTCTTGGGAGCAATACTTAAAAGTTGGCTGTGAAACAGAAAATCACATTGAATTATTAGAAGAATGTGGTAATATTGATGGGAGAAAGGAAATGACTAAATATGACTTATTTACCTCTGGTGGTTACGCACTTTTGGGAAGTAAGTCAATTTACCCTAAATTTGTAGAAATGAATGAACAATCTTCTAAAATTGATGGATTATTGTTTGATACTTTTGATTACGATATATGAGCGAAATTACTGTACTTTGGCCAAAGGATGATATAGATCCTAAAAAGAAAGATGGCAAATGGTTATCTCAAGTGGGCCATGCTATTTTTTATCGTTATGAAAATAATAAAACTTATTTTAGTAGGGCTGATATAGCTCGACTTTTTGAGATCAGAAACTATAGTGAGGGTAGACAGAGTCCGCAGAAGTATATTGACATGTGGGCAAGTAGAGGTGACGAAAAAACAAAAGGACCAAAGGCAGGTGGATCAACTGTAAATAGAGGTAGAAGAAAAGGTTATTCTAATATTGATTTCCAAATATTCTCAATGGCTCCTGAGCTAAAGAGAATTATACATTCGATTATTTCTACTGATGGACAAAGGATTCAAGCGGATTCAATTAACCCAGACATTAGAAATCAAAAATCATTAAACAAGTATAAGCTATATGTAAAGTCAAAAATGGAGCCTCTTATGAAAGAGTTAGGTACTCCTCAAATGTCTGAAGAACAGTTTGTTCCGCAGAATATGACAGAGCTAGAGCTTTATGAAATTATGGGAGGTTTTAAAATGTCATTTGAAGTTGGCATTGAGAAACTTGCCGAGTTTGGTTTCCAGGGAAGTGATTGGACTAAAATAGAAAAACAATTAAAAGATGATTGTTTAAATTTTGGTTTTTGTGTGGTTAAAGACTATACGGATCCAGACACTGGAGCTGCAAAGGTTAAATATGTAGATGCTACAAAATTTGTTTGTGCATGGACAGATGAATATCAAGGTGATAATTCTCCATTTGGTGGACACTTTGAAAAATACAGTATACCTCAAGTAAGAAAGCTTCTTTTACAAAATGGATATAGTGAAGAAGAAACTGAGTCTTTTGTAAATAAAGTAGCTCGTTTTGCCTATGATTCTATTGTGGCAAACGATAAATATGGATGGTCGTGGTATTCTCAAAGAGATACTATTACAGATAGAATGAGATACGATGCTCTTTTCATTGATGTTTTAGAGTTTGAGTATATATCAAAGGACTCTAATTACTTTAAGAAGAAAAATAGAGATGGTAATGTTCAATTTTACCCAGATAAATTCGGAGAATTTGTAAATACTGAAAAGAAAAAAACAGTTGTTATTGATGGGCATAATATTTACGAAGGAGTTTTTATACCTGGTGCTAATTTGACATTAGGAGGAAAGCAAAAGAATATGAAACGAATTAATAAACAACAACCGTTGTTGTCTTATCGTTTTGTAAAAATACCAGGAAAATCTATTACTGAAACCGCTATTCCTATTTATGATTCCATGCAAATCAATCACTTAAAGTTGCAGGCTGCTAAATTAGCTGCTGCTCCTAAAGGTATTGCTATTGACATTGGAGCTTTAAATGTAAATAGTATTGGCGGCACTTTATATACTCCATTTGACTTAGTTCAAGTTTATTCTCATACAGGTAATTTCTTTTACAAATCTTCTCTACTAGGTGGAAAGGTTACGATGAATAAATCATTTGAGGAGCTTGAGGGAGGAGTTGGTAAGCAATTGTCAGAATGGATTGCTGCTTATCAGCATGACGTTGAAAAACTTTTACAGATTACAGGTATAACTCCTACAATTGCTGCATCTCCTGCAAAAGGTGAGAAGTTAGTAGGTGTTGCTGAATTAGAAGTTGAGGCTACAAACAATGCATTGTGGCCATTACAACAGGCACTAGAGCAGATTAAAATAAAGGCTGCTCAAAACATGATACTCCGTGCTATTACCACAATGAAATACGATGCCGCTACTAAAGATTATTATTCTGGAGTATTTGGTCAATCTACCATTGGTGCTATCATGACAGGTTCTGATTTGACACTTGATGAGATGGGTATTAATTTATCTAATAAAATATCTCCAACTCAAAAATTCAAAATATTAGAAGCTGCTGAGACTGCGTTGAAAGTAGGTCGTAATGGTATGCCAGAGATTGAATTAGCCGACTATACCCTTATAGTGGACATGGTGGAGAAGGGAAGATTAAAAGAGGCCACATGGTATCTTAATTATAAGTCTGCTAAAAAGAGACAGTATAATGATCAAATGGCTGCTCAGAATCAACAGGCACAATCTCAATCTTTAATTGATCTTGAAAATCAGAAGATGATGAACAAGATTGAAATTATTAAAGCAGAGACACAGGCTGAAATTGAAAAACAAGCTGCTTTAGCTGAAATTAGAATGAAAGAAAAGCAAATGGAGATACAGGCTAAAACAGAAGGTAATATTGAAGAGATTAAGACTGAGGCTTATTTGCAACAAGAAACAGGAACAGAGATTACTGGTTCAATTAGAAAAAGATAAAACAACACAAATAAATACATATGGAAAATAACACTGTTAATTTTTTTGATTATATCGGTGCGGCTAATGCAAAGCCATCCGATGCTACACCTGCTGAGAATGTAGCTACACAACAACAAGCTGAAGACACTTCTTCACAACAAGGAGAGAGTGATAGTAATTCTTCTGCACCAGAAGAGGTAACATTTAAGGCTTCTGATCTAAAAGCTATTTTTGGAGATTTTGAAAATGTTGATTCTATTAAAGAAAAGTATTCTATGCTTTCTGAAAAAGCATTAAAGTATGATGAGTTCGAGCCTTTTATAAAGGATCAGGAAACTCTTATGCAGCAATTAGAATCTCCTTTTGCTGATGATAGCTTGGCTAATTTAAATTCATTTATGAAGTCAACAGGTATCAAGGACATGGAAATTGCTAGAAAATTCATTGGTAAAAATGAAGATGATTTAAGAAATAGTCCTGTCCAAGTTATGGCATTATCTGAAGTTATTAAAGACCCAGACATGCTAAAAACAATGTCTTTTGAAGAAGTTTGTGAGGCTATTGCTGATGAGTATAACTGCGATGTTGATGTAGAGGGTCAGTATGCTCCTCGTACAATGAAGATGAAGTTAGGTAAACATTTAGATGTTGTATCAGAAAAATTAAAAAATATTGGTGAGAATAAAGATTTTGTTGCATCTTTGCGTGGCAAGTTTGATGAGTTTAAACAAAACACTGAAAAACTTGTAAGTGATTGGAAGCCTATAGTTGAGCAAACAGCTAAGATTAACGATCTAGAGATTGAGGTTGAAGGTATTAAAGTTAAGACTGCGGTGTCGCAAGCCACTTTAGACCAATTGAACCAAGAACTCATGGGGATTATATCGGCCAACCCTTCACTACCAGACGAAAATAATGTTAATGCCATTAAGAATTATGCACGGATGCGTGCAGAAGCTTTAGAGGCAAAGAACATTTATAAGGCACTCGTTCAAGCGGTTAGAGGGGAGTCCCAAGAAAAGGCCATGAAAGAGTTCCACAACGGAGCTGAAGTAGTGAAACAGGAGAGACCAAGTGGATCTAGCGAAAAATCTCAACTACAAAGGTATTTTGAATCACAATATTAATTTGATTTATAAACCTTAATTTTTTACGAAAATGTCTAATTTTTTTAACCCTGTATCTGGCGAAGGATTAAGCGGTGGCTTATTGTCACTTTTTGACGCTAGTTACACTAGTGGACTTTTGGTTCCACATTACTTGCGTACTTTGAAAAATAAGTATGGAGATAACGGTCTTTCTGACTTCCAACTTTTGATGGGTCTTGGAATGAAGCGTGGTGTTCAGAATACTACTGGATGGCACTGGGAAAAAGGTTTCTACGATACCGCTATTTCAGGTGTAGTAGCTACTACAGGTGCTAACCAAGTTAAAATCACTGTAACTTCTCAAGGCGTTCCTACTGCATCACCAACTAATTTTATTGATTTAATTTACGCTAAAATTGGTCAAGTTGTGATGTTTGCATCCGACCCTGCTTTACCATTAGGTCGTATTTCTAATGTACAAGTAACATCTGCTGGATCTCCAACTACAACTACTACATTTGAAGTTACTGTTGACGCTGTTACTACTGGTACTTTATCAGTTCTTACGGCTGCTGAGGCTGTAACTATGATTGTTATTGGTTCTGCTTGGGCTGAAGGTACTGATCAGCCAACTTCATCTCAGTCTTTCTGGCAGAAGTATAACTGGACAACTCAGATCTTCAAAGAGACTTATGAATTGACTGGTACTCAAAAAACCAATGCTCCTCAATGGATGGAGATTGAATATGGTGATATGGGAACTAAGAAGATGAATGGGTTCTTCTACGAAGGACAAGATGAGGCCGAATACCGTTTGATTAAGCAAATCGCTCTTTCTTTGATTTGGGGTAAGCAGACTAATAATGCTGCTGTTCCTCAAACAAGTACAGGTTTGGATTACGAAATCGGTCAGCGTGGTTATAACCACCCAATCAGTACCACATTTGGCATTGATGACCTTCGTGCTATTGCTACTGAGATGTCTAAGCGTTACTCTTCTAACTTGTTCTTAACTTGGTTGACTCAAGAATTGTATTCTAGCTTAAACGTAGATGCTCAAACTGGTTCTTATTTTGGTAATGCTAACGTAAATGCATTGAATCAATCTTTGGCTGATGTTTTCTTCGGAGGTCAAATGAACGATGTTGAGGCATTGACTGGTAGCCTTTCTTATCAAGGTTTAATCGTTGACGGTTATAACTTCTTAGTTAAGCAAGCTCGTTTCATGCAAGATCCTACCACTATGGGTGCGGTTTCAACTGCTAATCTCCGTAATCGTGGATGGGTTATTCCATTGAACAAGATGGCTGACGCTGAAGGTGTATTGCGTAACCGTATCGAATTGATCTACAAAGAAATGAACGGATATAGCCGCTTCATGGAGATCACTGACGATGGTCGTGCCTCTGCTCGTAAGATTGGATCTACAGACGTTGCTCGTTTGTATCTATCTTCTGACTTAGGATTTGACTTCTTCACTCTAGAGCAATTCACTAGAATTGCACCATCATTCTAAGAAAACAATAAAAAAGGTGGGGGCTAAAAACCCCTGCCTTTTTAAAATTTAACACACAAAAAAATAAAACATATGTTATTCGTAGATAATGAAAAATTTTCGTTAGGAGAAGACGAGATTAATCAATTAAAAACCGTATTCCCTAATTTCATTAAAAAAAATGAGCCTGTAAGAGTTACTTATAACGAAGGCTCTGTTAAAAAAATAGAGACCAATAATCCTAATCAACCTTGGGTTTTCTCTAAGCCAACTCATGGATTGTTATTATCGCATGATTGGGTTGACGATGAGACTGGAGAACAAAGAGAGATTAGATATTCTGATGGACCCCCAACATATATGTCTGATGGAAGAAAGGTGTTCCCTAAAAAATCTATGGTTATAAACAACTCTCTTGTTTTTACATCTAAGGATAAAGAGCTATTGTGGTTTTGCTATAACTTTTCTAAGATGTTTTCAAATGGCAAGAACGGTAATATAACATCTCCATATAAATTCTTAATGCCAGACAAGGAGATTACTCAGAGGGCATTTGATATATTGAAAGACGCTAGAGCTAAGGCTGCTGTAGGTTCTTTAAATACAGAGCAATTACATAAGCTTGCCGTTGCTTCTTCAATAATCTTTAATGAAGATGATTCAAATGAGATTATCATAGGTCATATCTTCTCAAGAATGGAGAAAAATGTGCAGTATAGAGAGTACATTTACGATCAATTCACTCCTGTAAAGAGCAACGATGTTTCGGAAATGGTTGAAAAGGCAATTAATGCTGAGTTAATGTTCCCAAGTATTGACGGAGAGCGTACTGTTGTCGTATCAAACGGAAAAGAGGTTGTTATTGCCGAAATTCCAATCGAAAACAAAGAGGCTTTAATTGAATTTATAACTAAGGACAAGAAGGCACAAAAGCTGTTAGAAAGAACCCTTAACTAAAATTCTATATATAATTTCTTAAATGGGGTACATTTTGTACCCTATTTTTTTTTATCTTCGTATCATAAAATAATTAGGTCTAATGGCTACACTCAATAATATTGGAGATATATATGATCAGCTTTTAAATAAGTTAGGTAAAGATGCTTTTGGTAACTTGGTTACTCCAGAAGCTTTTAACCAAGCTGCTGCATATGTTAATATGGAGAAGCTAAATGACTTCTTAGAAGTTTCTTCTCAAGATAGAGAAATTGTTGATGACCTTAGACCATTTGCTAAGACAACTACTCTTTCAGTTAACCCTTCAACAAATGAAGTTTTAACTCCTGGAGATTATATAGCCTATATACAATTAGTTGTGCAAGGCACTTTGAGACAAATAGAGATGTTGACCTGGGAGGATTACGCATATAGACTTTCTACTTCGTTGTATTACCCTACAACTGATAGACCTATTGCGACCATACAAGATGATGGTATATTTGTAGCCCCTAACTTAACTAATGTTATTTTAACCTATGTAAGAGAGCCTCAAACTCCAGAATATGGTTACACAATTGACCCATTAACAGGTCTTCCTGTTTATGATCCATTAACAAGCACTCAGTTTGAATATCCTGTCGATGTTTATCCTGATCTTGTAAATATGTTATATAAATATTTTGCTATTAACATCAAAGATTTTAATAGCCTTCAAACAGTAGAAATAGAAAAAGGTAGACCATAATGACTAAAAGACAACTAGTTGAATTGATACAGGAACGTCTCGCAAGCGGTGACGTACCTAACGATATTATGGGTAGATATAAATATCAAACCGTTGTTGCTTTGTTAGACATCGTTTATCAAGAGACGGCAAGTGTTGATATAAATGCCTTGGGAACTATGGTTGAGCCATACGCTTTGCCAGTTCTTGTTACAGGAACTCAATACTATAGTGATTTAAATGTCTCCCCTGCTTATGGACCAATGAGCGTTAAGTATGCTATTGATTATGGAGAGGGGGGTGACACTATATTCTATTCTCGTCAGAGCGATGATCAGAACTTGTTTTTGAATAGAATTAAGAACATGTCAAAGCCAGAGTTTTATGTTCGTGATAAACGAGTTTTGTGGACAAGCGATCCAGGATCTGTAAACGTAACATATTTTATAATACCTGCATTCTTGTCAATGAGCGATACTCAAGAGATTGTTGTTCCTACTACTATTGGAGCTTTAGCTACTCGTGTTATAGAATTGATTAGATCTACAGATACTCGTGCTGAGGAAGTAATTGCTGATTTGGCAGAAGATAACAACCCAAAACCTACTAAATATTCTGAATAATGCCTCCAGTTAAAAATATAGAATACGTTATACAAACAGCCTTAAACCGTGTTAAAGGTCAAGCTACAGATATTCCTCGTTTAGAGCAGATAGCTATAGAGTGGATGAGCGAGGTTATTCGTGGAACTACAGCTTTTCCTTGCTTGAAAGTTACGCATATAGCTCTTAATGCTAATGCACAGGCAACCATACCCTCTGACTGTATGAGGGTCACAAAGATTGCCTTGAATAAAGGCGGTAGATTGTATTCTTTAGGACTAGATCCGCTTCTAACATTAATTGATGAGGGTGGTACTCCTGGAGGGCCAGAAGATGGAAACGGATTTTATTTCATAGACCACTCGTGGAATGGAGTTTATTATCCTGCCCTTTTTGCTTCTGGAGGGGGATTTGCAGAGGCGTATTATAGAATATACCCTGACAATCAGACCATTCAGTTGAGTAATAATGTGTTTGGTGGAGAAATTGTTCTAGAGTATTTAAGTACAGGTAACGATATAACGAGTGCTACATTAGTACCTCATTATTATATAGAGCCTATGCGTAATTACATTATTTGGCAATTAGCTGAGTTTGAGCCTCAGAAATATCCATTTAATGCAAAAGATAGAGAAAGAATTTACACTGAATCAATGGCTGATGCTGCTATGTCTACAGGTAATACAATTGATGAATTGCTTGACGCTTACTACTCAGCCCCTGGTTTGAAATTAAGATAATAAATTATGTATTCATTGTCCAATTTTTTTAACGGTGGGATGAACACCGATGATGAAGATCGTTTAGTACCTACTGGAGATTATAGATCAGCTTCTTATTCAAGGAGCTACTCCGCTGGTACAAGTGATAATGGAGCTTTACAGTCAATGACTGGTAATTTGTTAAGAGAAAATCCAGATTTACCTCGTGGTAAGAATGTAATTATAGGCAGCTGCGAAGATATTGAAGGGAAGGGGTATAAGGCAGGTAATTTAATATTATTTTCATGGAACTCTGAAGGTAATCATTCAATATGGAGATATAATGTTGTTAGTCAAGCATATCAGCTTATACTTCAAGATAGTATATTAAATTTTAAACTGCAAAATAGAATATATCATGCGGCAGTAGTTGATGGTTTACTTTATTGGACAGACAATTATTTTAATTCTTATGAATTAGATCCTACTGGATTGCCAGATTTTAATCCTCCACGCAAGATCAATATACAAAAGGCAATATTATATACAGAAAGCGGAGGAATTGATCCAGAGGGTTATTCTGAAATTACATTTGATAATTTAGATTGGATTAAACATCCACCATTGTTTTCTCCAACAGGTCAATACATAACAGATACTACAGAATCAGCTAACAACTTAAAGAATAAATTATTCCAATTTAGATATCAATATATTTATGATGACAAAGAAGAATCTGCATGGTCTCCTATATCGGATTTATTTCTCCCTAATGAAAGTGAGTATATATCTGGGACAACTAATATAGATCCATATATTGATAACACGATTCGCTTAAATATAAGCACAGGATCTTCAATAGCCAAAATAATCAGGGTTGCGTATAGAATTGGAAACAACTCAGAGTTTTTCTTGTACAAAGAGTTTATAAAATCAGAGCAAGGTTGGTCTGATTATTCTAATGTGACTGTAGACTTTAAAAATGAGACTGCTGGGGTCCCAATTAGCAACTCAGAACGGAATTATGACTTAGTGCCTCAGATTGCGAAATGCGTTGAGTATTTGCCGTCTAATGAGTTTGCGATAGGTAATATAATAGAAGGTTATGATAAGCCAGATTTAACAGGTGTTAATTTTGACTTTGATATAAATATTAATACTATAGATAATACGGCTTTTACCGCTCCACTGGCTAACTTTTTTAATTTTTATAATTCTGGTTTAGGAAGAAAACAATATATTAGTTTTAGTAACATAAACGGTAACAATTTTGTTAAATATAGATCTGAGCCAGGTGATATTATTGTGTTGCAATTAAAAGATTACATAGGAGGTACTTATAATGCAAATGTAATAAACCCAGATGTTGTATTGTATTATACAGTTCCTGTTATTGATGAATTAATATATGATACCGATGATTTAAAAATATATTTTTTATGCTTAGACTTGTCTAATTTTTTATCATTAGATGGAGTATCATCAACAGTTATATATTCTGGGTCTGTTTTTTATAATGGAAATTTTATTAATTGGCCAATTCTTGAAATACAGCAAAAAACATGGTATAATCAGACATCATGGCAATTAGATAATTCAAATACAGAATCTTATTTTTTTAATATTAATATATTAAGATCAAACGAATCTAAAAGAACATTTAAAACAGGGGCTACGCATGAGTTTGCAATTCAGTATTACGACAGAGCTAATCGTGATGGAACTGTATTAACTATACCTACAGGTAGTGTTTACAATCCTTTTTATTATGATTATGATGATGGGTATTTAAATAATCCATGTTCATTAATGAGAAAGCCTTTTTACACAACCATGAGGATGACTATACCAAGTGACTTTCAACCACCTATATGGGCAACAAATTACCAGGTATTATATAAGCCATCTACTAACATTGCTAATTTTCAACAAAGATCAATAATTAAGGCAACTTACAACCCAGATACTACTGTTAAATTATCTTTAGATAATTATTACAAGCCTAATTATGAGGGTGCTTCAATTAATCAAACTCCTTCGAAAGGGGACTTTGTTCGTTTTGTAAGAAAAAGAGCTTTATTTAATGAAGAGAGAAAATTGACAATATCAAATGGATTGAACATAGGTGTTATTACAAGAAATGTAAATGCTATATCATTAGATTATTATAGATTTGATTTTGTTTCATCACCACCAACATTCGATTATTTAAATGTAATATGTGATCCAGAGTCAAATTTCACTCCACCAGCAGCATTTACTTCTCAAGGAGGAAGCTATTATTTTGAATGTAAATCGAATTTTAATTTATCTTGGGATTTAGGTTATTCAGACCCAACAAGTATTAAAATTACAGTTCATGCATGGGATCTTTCTACTGGTGTAGCATATCAAATAGGTGGAGATATTTATTATGATAACATTAGTAATGGTATGAATATTTCCGTTAATCAAGACGGCTTTGTATCTTTTGCACTTGGTGTTCAAGTTTCTTATGGTATAAATGTAGAATTTATTGGTGGTGGAGGTGCTGGAACATATTCTCCAACTGCAACATTAGATATATTATCATATGAAATGTCTGTGTATTACGATAATATTGATTATGATAATTTTAATTACTACCCTTCTTATATAAGCAATAGTGATGATATAGCTTATGAATTAAATGTTTTATCATATAATCCAGGCGATGAAAACGAAGGTGAGTCAATTACAGTAAATTATTTTGACCTTTCAATAATAGGTAAGTATTTAATGTATACTGGTTCGAATAACAATAGAGGATTTGCATCTGGAGGGTTTCAGATAGAAATATACACGCCTAAAAAAGAAAGTGAAAATGATCCTTGGTATGAGACAGGAATTGAATGGGATATTATAGATCCTCATACACAAAATAGAAGACATGATGGAGATACAGCACAGGTATTAAATACAACTAATGCTGTTGTTGATTTAGATTGTGGAGACGTGTATATTAGGCAGAGGATTATGGCAACTGGCTATGATTATGATGGTGCTTATGAGGATGTTAATGATGCCAATGATATTAGAGGGGCTTGGTTCTGCGAAGACCCTCATTATTCAGATTATTACATATCTAATTGGAACAATAAGGGAAGGTTAGGTTTATTCTCTCCATTTGCAAAAAGACAGGAGTTAAAAACAACTGTTTATCATACTAATTCTTTAATTGATAATAGTCAAATAAACGGACTTAGTCAAGTTGAATTTCAAAATCAAGTATCATTAAAAGATGAGTTTGGTCCTATAAATAGATTGATGCATATTGGAGATACTTTAAAGGCATTCCAAGATAGAAAGATAAGCTCGATATATGTACAAAAGGCATTCGGGCTTAATGGAGATGGGACTAATAATGTTGTTATATCTGATCAGACATTTGCATCTATAAGACCTCACGATGACGATTATGGATGTGTTCATCCTGGAGGTATTGTAAAATCAGAGGGTAATATATATGCTTACGATTATTATAACTCAACATTTATTGCTATAACCTCTGGAGGAATATATAATATCTGCAATGGAGATAGAAAATTCATGAATGGGGCGTTTACATTTACTCAAAATGTTAATGAAAATAGTGGGGTTCTATCAAATATTCAATCTCATATAAATAGATCAACAGGTGAATATATTATATATACCACTCGAAATTCTGATAATTCATATGTAGAGCTTGAGGTTGCTTCGTTTAAAGCTCCAAACACTATTGTTTTAGTAGGCGATGTTACTAGCCAATTATATGTCGATCAAACTATAGGAATATATGGTGCTGAGAACTCGGAAAATAATTTAACGGCAACCATACTTACCATAGTGTATGACCCTGTAGAGGGTGTCTGCTCGTACTTCTTCTTTAGATCAGCAACTTCTTGTCGTGACTTGGTGTATTCCTTTTGAGCGTTCTTAAGGCTTTCAAACCAAGCTCCTGCATCCTTAAAGTTCTCAGGAAC
>OGWA01000035.1_pt1 | contig 14248 bp, 40 predicted proteins | sample 1575901 | NCBI WGS metagenome assembly OGWA01 (sample SAMN07581541, study PRJEB24739) | freshwater metagenome
GTTTCCCAGTCACGATACATGGGCGCTGTAAAGGCTATGCTCAGCGGATCGACTCAGCAGATCAAGTCGATGCGCCAGAACCTCGAGGCTGTGGAGCGTGACCCGAACGTATCGGAAGAGCGGAAGGTTGGTTACCGGAACCCGGTCGAGAAGATGGAAGAAGAGTATCGACGCCGCGCCGTCAAGGAGGCTCTCAAGCGCGGCTTCCGCGATGCGGTTATCGATAACTCTCCTGACTAGGGAGCATTGCCGAAACCCGGGTGAGCAAGGTCAGCAATGGCTTGGCTTTCACCCGGGCGTATTGCCCTAGTGGTACGCCGTCCTCCTGAGCCAGAGCTGCCTGATGCATGATCTCATCTGCGTCGATGTCCTTCAGCGCTTGCCGGAGGGCGTCGAAACTCAGACGAGGTGTGGCTGACAGCGATCGCTCGAGCTTGGTGTAGTAGGCGACCATCGACATGAGATCGACGTACTCCTTCCGCAGCTGCTCGATGTCCAGCTTCTTGGATTCCTCGATTGCCGTCTGGCGTTCTGCCTCGGCATACTCCCTTGCTTCCTTGTAGATCAGATCTACTTCACTCATCCCCACTTCCTTTCATTGCTTCGTCGTATCTTTTCTTGATCAGCTCAATCAGCTCCGGGTTCCTGTACTCGTAGTTGTCAGGTATCCGCAGGTTGATGATAGGTCTGTCAATATCGCTTTCCATCATCTTGCTCCTAATGAGAATTGCATGCTCCGTGTCGGCGCACACGATCTCATCAGCCCACCCAAGCAAGTCATCAGTCACCGGGATCAGCGCAAAGCCAGCGGTCCCCGCGCTTCTGGTGTTGTAGTTGTACGGCTCTGCGCTCAGCACGTGGGCGATCGTGGGCGAGCGAAGCATGTTGGCGCTGCACACAGTGAGCACCTTCTTGTAGTCGCCCTGATACTTGTTGCTGTAGATCCCGATTCCCATTATTGCCCTTTCGTCACTGCATCCAGTATTAGTCCCACGTTTGCCACTGCGTACCCCAAGAAGGCGACACCCATCCCCATGCGGCCCTCCCCAAAGAAGCTTGCCGTAGTCCACAGGTAAAGCACCGTCACTATTCCAATCAGCCAAGCACTCACTTCTTCTCCCTCATCAGCCTTGCGTACTGGTCAGTCTTCGAGCAGTAGCTTTTGATCCACGCCTTCGTGCTGTCTCTTTTGTAACGCCCCCCGCACTTCGAGCATCGGTACATCATGTGTTCATCTCCCGCAGCTTGTCCGCTATAGCGTGGGCAAATGCAAAGCGGTCTTCTGTTTCTGCGGGAGAGCGAATCCACAGGTCAAACAATTCTGCATCCGTCAGCCCTCGCCATTGGCGCTCGAGCAGCATCGACCGCAGCTGATCCCTTTGCGCCCTGATGCACTCCGGTCTGTCGCAGTAGTAGCTGCAGCTGTGGATGTCTGTCATGGGTCTGCCCCCATCCAGCGGTACGCCGCTGCTGCGCACAGAACGATGCCTACCGCCATGCCGCCCAAGAAAATCAGAATCGCCATTAGGTCCCCCTTGTGTACAAGGCAAGCCTCAACTTGTCGAGCTTGGCTTGAGTTGTGTTCCCGCCTTTGCTCTTGTAGATGCTCACCGTCTTGCGCTCAGCGCGGCTTTTGCAGAGCCACCGAGAACACTGACCGAACTTCCCAGTGCGCTTGGTGACCCCGCCTTCCTCATCCCTGTCGGACTGACAGGTGGTGCAAAACCTCATGCCTCAGTCACCCACTTCCAGCCCATCATCCACATAACGAACCGGCGAATAAAGCCGGGCTTCTCGTATGTGCCGAGGAACACCCTTGCGTTTGGCACCTTCCAGTATCCGACAGGCGGTGGTTCCCAGAAATTCATGCCGCCTCCTTCACGAACACCCCATCCTTGGTGAGATAACCTTTCCGATCCTTGATCTCGTTATACGCCCCTGATAGACAATCAGTCAAGCTAATATCTAGGATCGCGCAGACGTTGATCAAGCAGACCAAGACATCCCCCACGCCGTCCTTGATGCCAGCCATGTCTTTCTTATTCACTGCGTCAGCCAGCTCACCCATCTCAGACACCGCCTTCAGCAGCTGCGTCTTGGCGTCACTGTTCTGGATGATTCCCCGCGCCTCAGCCCAGCGGACTACCTGCAGTTCCAGTTCGTTGTAGCTCACTTGATTCCCTTTCCCAGTGCTTCGCGTTCGATTCGGTCGTAGATCTCATCGATGCCCACCGCCTGTGCCAGCGTCTTGGGCATCTCCGGCTTCTTCTGAGCCTCAGGGGCAAGGTCATAGCCAAGCATGCGGTTCAGGTACCAGCGAGCCTTCTCGAGCGACTGTACGCCGCCCTTGTGACGCTCACGCCACGTGTACTTCAGGATGTTCCCCTTGAGGAACCCCCGGTATTCCTCAGGGGTGAGTGCTGCCTCGATCGCCTCGATGCACTCGATGCCACCCGAGGTGTAGTGGCGTGGGTTGTTCACTTCATCATGCTGCATGCGTAGGTTTCTCCTGTGCTAAAAGTGTGCTGCCGCTGTAGCTCAGCTGGTAGAGCAAGCGCTTCGTAAGCGTTAGGTCGTCCGTTCGAGTCGGACCAGCGACCCCACCAGATGTTCCCGCGTTGGAAGTACTTCATAGCTTCCTCCAGCCGGGGACACGCAGAGCTAGTGTACAGCAATACAGATAACTATTACAAGCACTAATATCACTTGCCAAACTTAGGCCAGCCAACCTTGCCAGCGAGCAATGCTTCCACGTACTTTGCCGATTCCCGGGCGACGTCATCCCCGAACTCTTGGCGCCATCGTGCATACAGCTGCTTCCTCTCCTTCTGGTTGCGTCTCAGTGCAGCGCCTTCTTCGATACGCTTCATGAACCGCTTCTGCGTCTCGATCAGCTGCGCCTGAACCGGGTCCTCGAACAGATCACTTCCCGTCATCAAGTCCCCTGTCGTACTCAGCCAGCTTGCGGAACAGCTCTTCGTTCTGTACGCGCAGGATGCGGATCGTGGCGTCCCTGTCTTCCAGCTTCTGCAACAGGCTGGCGCAGGTGCGGATCAGTACCGCTTCAGCTTGATCTCGGGATTGGGTTTCCAATAGCGCCTCAACAGCTTTGTCCATCTTGTCTGACAACTGCTGCATGTTCATACGGATGACTCCTTCAATGCATCTTCGAACTTGACTAGTTCATCGATCAACAATCTGAGCTTGGCAAGACTGCGCCGCTTCTCCTTCGGGTTGTGAAACGAGAAGTCCAGCCTGACCATGCGGTTGCAATCTGAGATAGCTGCCGCCCCATCTACCCATTCGACCCCGTGGGAGATGGATGTCTCGACCATCGCCGTGCCTTTGTCCTTGTTCAGGAACTTCCGTGAGTAGTACTTATCACGCATTGTTCTTCTCCTTCAGCTTGGCTTCGATGACATAGTAAGATTCTCGGAAACTTTCATCTCCTCCGATAACTTCACTGTGCTCCCAAAGAGCGTAAATTTCCTCATCCGTCAGCCCTTGCCATTCGCGCTGTGGTGGGGCGGTGTAGAGTGCCATGTGAACAGGAAGAACCATCGACGCATTAATCGGCTCAACAACGAAACGACCTCCGTACACACCTGTTACTACCGCCACCGGCTCCGGTTCAGGTTTCTTCATTATCGCCAGCAACGCATCTTGCTCGGCGCGATGGCGTTCGATGCATTGCTGCGCCGTCTCGCCGGGCTTGGCGTACTGCTGCCAGTTGTCCTCGTAATTGTGGACGATGACGTTGCCGCCCTCTTCCTCGATGACGTCAGGATTGCACCAGCAGGGTGTGCCGTTGGTGACGTGCTCTGGTTGCTCAAGTCGTGCCTTCAACGCCTGCAAAAGCGGCGCATCAGGAATGTACAGAATACGCATCGTGTCGTAGCATTGCGCCAAGAGTTCGCGGTCAGTCATTGTTCTCTCCGGTTGCTTTGTTCTTATGACTGTTTATCTCTGTCGCTCCGGCTTTCGATGCAGGCCAGATAAGTTGGCTTTGGTTGATGGTCAAGTCATCAGCAAAGCGCATCGCATTAACCAACGCGGGTGTCATCGCCGTGAACTGTTTAGGGTTCGGCTCGTCTGGGCAGATGGTAATTGTGTACGGTAATTTAGCCATTATTTTCTCCTGTCGTGTTCTGCAAAGAGTTTAGTGCATCGACTATCGCTTGTGCTTCATACCGGAACAGGCACGAGTGCGTAATCTCTTCATCCCCACGCCCAACTACGTACGTCGGGCCAGTGTTTTCTTCCCCGCTCTGCACAAACCAGTAACTCGGTATACGGTTTTTGTCAGTCATTGTTCTCTCCTTGCGCGGATAGCGTCAGCACATTCGCTACCAGTTTTTTCCCCCATAAAAGCCCCGTATCCCCCAAACCTACCTTGATAATCAGAGGCTCTTTCAACTTTTTCTTCGCACATCTTCGCACACGCCTCATTCTCATCCTTGCGACCTGCTTCATAGCCGCATCGGTATGCTTCTGCGATTGCGGTTTCGGCGTTATCCTTGCGACCTGCTTCATAGGCGAGGGCAAAGGCTGTTTGAAGTTCGTTAGTGCAAATCACGCCCTCCCAGCTAATCTCTTTACCTGACCAATCAAACCCCGCTTCCCGCGCCCATGCGATGACTTGATCTTGTGTTGGTTTCATACGTCCTCCAAATAAATGCCGAACACTTTCTGCAACGCCCACCGCTGTAACTTGTTTGGTTTCTTCTCGGCGTAGAACTGAATGTGCATATTCGCCCCCTTGCCAAAACTTATCTGTGTGTTTGATTTTGGCGGTGAAATAAATTGGGCTTGCTCTTGTGTTGGTTTCATGCGTTCTTCTCCCTGAGCTTCGCCTCGACCAGCTCAGCAAAGTGCATTGGCTTAGTGCTCAAGTTCCACAGTGTCTTGCGCTCAGCTGATGTCAGTCCTTTCCACTCGCGCATCGCTTTCTTTTGCCAATAGTCGATAGCGCCGTGCAGCGTACCGTCACCTGCAGCTATTGCGGCATCCATTTCTGAATGCTGCGCGAGTCTGGCGCGGAGGGCGTCGATTGCATCGTCCCGATACGCGCGTTGCTGCGGGTGCTTGATCGCCGTGTGGTTCTCTAGCGCGTCTAAAGCAAGTTGGATCAGCGCTTGGTCATTCAAGTAAAGTCTCCAATCCCTAGATCCCTCACCACATCCTGTACGTCGTAGTCCATGTGGCTGTGGGTGTATTCGTCATCGTCGTAGCGCCGCACCCGCTGCTCTCTCACCGGCTTGCTCACCTTTGGCTTGGGCGCCTTCTTCGGCTTGGGCTCAGGCTTGGGCTTGGCTACCCTTGGCTCTTGGTCCAGAGGACGGGCAGCGTCAAGCACCTCGATCGTGGCGTACCTGTAGCCACAGCCTCGGCACTTGCGCTTGCGTCGGAACTCCCCCTCCTGTGACAGGCGGGAGTCATAGACGTCCGTTCTCGATGCACACTTGGGGCAGTTCTGCATGGGTCACTGCAAGGTTGCAGGGGTGAACCCATCCTCGGACTGGCGGTACGCCTCAAGCACAGTCATCTTCATCGCCTCGAGTGCCTCCGCCATGTGCTCCTCGTTCATCTCACACATCCGCATGGCAAGGCCAGCAATGATCGACAGCGAGCGCAGGTAGGTACCCAGCATCACATGCGGGTTGTCCACCGAGTAGGTGATGAACTGCTGCACCATCTCATGTGCAGCCGCCATCTGAGGATCACTGTACGTTTGCTGCTGCATTGGTGTCCCCCTTGTACTGAGTGCGAAGGTAGGAATCGATGTCCTCCTTCTTGAATCGATAGGCGCGACCAACCTTAGCCGCTGGCAGCTGACCGTGTTTAGCCAGACGTCGAACAGTGAATGCGGACAGACCGACGTACTCGGCAGTCTCTTCAACATTCATCAGCTTCCCGGTTTCCATGAATACTCCTCTCCGAACTTCATTAAAAAACTCTTGCGGAACTCAACCTTCCGCGCCTCGTGCACCTGCTCTTTTGTCATGCCCCGGGTGTTCCCCGGCAGTGACGGCACATCGAACATGCACAAGTAGGTGTCACGCCCGGTGTCTTCAACTACCGTTACCAAACTCCCACTCGGCAACAGCAGAATCTTCCCTGTCAGATCGATACTGTTCGCAGAACTCTGCGACTTCGCAGTACTCGGCGCATCGTCTGTATCCACCCCGCCGCGTCTCAACAACGTAGCCGTCAGTGACCGCGGATTCAGCATCCTCTTTCCTTTCGTAAATCTTGATGGCTCGCTTGCCACCTTTCTTCATCAATGCGTATGTAGTACCCTCATACCAGCGCTCCTCATCAGTACAACCAATATGTGTGCCACCAGCTTCTGCTGCTTGGTGTAGGTTGATACGCTCTCTTATGTACTGATATGTCTCTTCAAGCGGCCACACTGGTATATCAATGGTGACCACCGGCTTTTGTGGATAGTCAGCCTTACGCTTCGCATCGGACTTGCGCCAATCACGAAGGATCGCAATGATCCTCAGCTTCTCCACCTTGTAACCATTCTGAATAGCAAGCCAACGAAGGATGTTGAGTTGCCGTTCCCACTCCTTCATGTCGGACATCATGACCTTAAAGGTGCTAGTGCACTTGTAGTCATCTAATGTCTCGTTACGCAGATCCATGCGATCGAACTGGCCCGACAGTTTCCAACCATCTACGTCAGCGTAGAGGCGCTCTTCCACGATGTCAGACTTGTTGGCTCGCTCGAGGATGGTGTGCACCGCCTGACCCAGCAGGGACCAGATGCGCTCACTGACATCCTCAACAACGGCATGCCCGAACTTCTTGAGCAGCACCCGACGCTGAGCAGAGTCGATCAGCTTGGTGACTGAGATGTCGCCGCCACCCTTGTACGGATCGTTCTTGACTGCATCGACCAGCGCCTGAGGCAGGTCATGAATGTTGGTTAGATTCACCGCTGATCTTCTTTCTCATCTCAAGCATGTTGTACAGAATGAACTGCGCCTCAACCAATCGATGTTGCGTAGTGAACGACTTCTCAATTGGCGTCATGCGAATCAACTCATCGAGATACTTCACTCGATCTTCCAAAAATTTAACGACTTCGTCCATATCTCCTCCCTTCACCAACACGGCTGAGGACTGCGCTTCCCCGTCTTGCTACCACCGAGGTGTCTAGAACTCGTGGCTTCCCGCTTCTGGGTTAGTCCGCTTTGCGCTTTCGCGTCCAGCAGTCCTCATGCGTCTTGGTCCGGGGAAGCGCCAACTCCCCCGGCTGTCTCTCCAGTTGTCACGCCAATGCAGATTGCCCTGACGTTATGGGTTGTGACCTAGCGAGCTAGGTAGGAAGTCTTACCCCACCTCTTTCTTCATTTCCCCGGGTCGGTGGGCGCATCTGCAATACGTATGAGCCCCGGGGCGCGACATCACCAGTCCACCAGATCGCGCTCTTCCTTGAACGGATTTTCATCCGTCTTCGGTTTTGCGCGAGGCTGGCCTCCCGATGTACCGTTGTCCTCTTCGAGGTTGCCCGACAGGTAGGTCGTACCTGCCTTGCTAGTGCGCTGCCACAGACCGCCCTTCCACTTGGTGCCATCAGCGAACTCGATGGCTACGTTGTAGGCGGGAGCCTTCGGGTTGTCGGTCTGCTTTGCCTTGAATACTGCGATGTTGTTGTACTGTTTCATGCTTGCTCCTTCTGTTTAATCTTCTTCTGCAGGTTCGATGTGATCTCTGCCATCTTGCTTACCGGGATCTCTTCGATGCTTGCCACCTTGTAGATCTGCGTCAGCTTCTCCTCAGTCACATCCGTGTCGGCCAGCAGCTTGCGGATGATCTCGATGTCACTAGGGGTCAGCGTCTTGACTGGAGCCTTGCCCACCTCATGCGTGTGGCGGTCGGGGTCCTCATCAATCGGGATGGCGAACAGCTGGAACGCCATGTACTTGTAGGCGATCGACAGCGCCTTGTTGGTTGCCTTGTCGCCGGTATCCATTGCCTCACCCGGGACGGAGCAGATCACGTGACTACCATCGACGGTCGAGTACACAGCGAAGTCCACCAGCACGGTGACGTAGAAGAGGGGGTTGCCTCGACTATTAACCCGTTCATGAACTTCACGTGTCCTAATACTCGGGACAATAACAAGCCCGGCCTCGTTGAGGTGCTGAGCCATCCGGTTCATCACATCATCGATGCCGCGAAACTTGAAGCCTTGGGATTCGTTCTTGTGCGCCTTGGCGATGCCCTTCTCAGCGAACGCCGCCATGACTTGCTGGATGCCCTTCAGGACATGCTTAGTTGGTTGTTCATCCATACACCCTCCGTTGTTGTGGGGGGGAGTATAGTGCAGCTAATCAGCGCATGCAATACCCTATCAACAAAAAAATTACTGTTATGCGCCAACAGGTTGGAATACTGATAACACTCTAGCGACAATGCGCAGTAGGCCGAACGCATCCTTGGATAGGCGCTGCTTCTTGCCCTGCGTTGACATCGCTATCAGTCCCGCTTATACTCAATGCGCCGCACTAATGCGGATGCGGATCTTGTGGTCGGGGAAACCAACGGCAGCGCAGATCCTAAGAGTTCCTACTGTGGGAAAGCTCGGGAAGAGGAACAGGGGTGGCGAAGATAGATCCCCGTGAGCGCAAGTCTGTCGGGTGCATGCTGGCTCCGTCGGAGGAAGTTGCATTGAAGGACGCACTAAGGATGGGCTGAGTGCGTCTTCAGCCATCAGAGGAAGGTTTCCCTTCACTGTAGTTAACTACTTCACTGTAGTGAAGAGAGTGAAGAAGATAAAAAGAAAAACCCACATCTGCGTGGGAGTTAAGAAAGGGTGCAATGAAGAGTTGGACTGATCTCGGTATCGACACTAGAGGCAAGTCCTCCGGCGAGATCAAGACCATCTGCCCACAGTGCAGTCACACGAGGCGCAAGAAGAATTACCCATGCCTTAACGTGAACATTGACAGCGGACTATACAACTGCTGGCACTGCGGTTGGTCTGGATCTATCAGCAAAGGGGACTACATGAAGCCATACGTGGCTGGTACAAAACAATACCGCAAGCCTGAGTTCAAGGGGCAGCTGCTGTCAGAGGCGGCAATGGCTTGGCTCGAGGAGCGCGGCATCACACCTGAGGTTGCAGCTCGCAACCAACTATCCATGTCCATGCACTACATGCCTCAGCGAGAGAAAGAGGTGATGTGCTTGGCGTTTCCATTCGTCAAAGGGGGCAGCGTTGTCAACGTCAAGTATCGGGACAGGAACAAGTACTTCACACAGGAGGCTGGGGCTGAGAAGACTTGGTACAAGTACGACGACATTGACCCTAAAGAAACGATTATTACGGAGGGCGAGTTTGATGCACTCGCACTGGAGGTGGCTGGTTACCGACATGCTATTTCGGTACCGGACGGTGCGCCGACGGGTGATTCGAAGAACTTCGAAAAGAAATTCTCGTACTTGGATGTCGAAGATCCGGCTATTGAAGCGGTCGAGAAGTTCATATTGGCGGTGGACAACGACGTCCCGGGGCGCAAACTGGAAGAGGAACTTGCGCGTCGGCTTGGCAAGGAGAGGTGTTACAAGGTTCAGTGGCCTGAGGGCTGCAAGGATGCGAACGATGTACTGATCAAGCTGGGCAAAGAGGCGCTGGCTGATTGCATCAAGAACGCTGCGCCGTTCCCGGTGGATGGCATCTTCGAACTCGAGTCATTCGCCAATGATCTCGATCAGATCTACACGGAAGGATTGCCGCCCGGCTTGACTACTGGGTGGGCGAACGTCGATGAGTTCTACCGCCCGATGGAAGGGCAGTGGACTCTGGTGACCGGCGTCCCGGGCATGGGCAAGAGCGAGTGGCTCGATGCGTTGGCTATGAACATGACGCGCCAGCACTACTGGGTCATCGGCGTGTGCTCACCTGAGAATCAACCCATCACGTATCACGCTGCCAAGCTGATGGAGAAGTACGCTGGCAAGCGTCTGCACAAGATGGAGAAGGAGGAGTACGACGAGGCGAAGGAGTGGGTGAACACCTTCTTCAAGTTCGTCATGCCTGAGGACAGGACGCTCGACTCCCTGCTGGCGAAGTGCAAGCTGCTGGTCAAGCGGTACGGCATGAAGGGTCTGATCATCGATCCGTACAACGAGATCACGCACACCCATCGCAAGGATGGGATCAGTGAGACGGAGTACATCTCGGACTTCCTCGCCCAGCTGCGCGGATTCGCCCGGCACATGGGTATCCACATCTGGCTGGTGGCGCACCCGACCAAGCTGCAGAAGGGGATGGACGGCAAGTACCCGGTGCCAACTGGTTACGACGTTGCTGGCTCAGCTCACTTCTTCAACAAGGCGGACAACATCATCGCCATCCATCGGGATAAGTCTGACCCGCATGCGTACTCTGAGGTTCATGTGCAAAAGATCCGCTCGAGGTGGCTGGGTCAGCTGGGTCACACCAGTCTGGAATGGGATCGATCATCGGGCAGGTTCATCATCCCGCCCAACAGTGGAGGCTCGTTTATAAGATGACACTCAAGCAAGTAGAACCCATCAAGCTGGACAGGAACAAGGTTGGTCAGGTTCTGAAGAGGCGGCAGAACGTGAGTTCGAGACGGTGTTTGTGCTCGGCCTCAAGGATAGAACAATCTCAGTGATGATGTCGGGATCGACCAACAACCTTGAAGTACTCGGTGCTTTGGAGATGGCGAAGCAGCATCTCTGGGATAACTCATGACATACCGCAACCGAAAGCTTCTTGACCTAGCCCGGGATCAGGCGTGTGTATGGTGTGGATCGCAGGACGGAACGATCGTGGCCGCGCACTCCAATCTCTACGAGCATGGCAAGGGCAAGGGGTTGAAGGCGCACGATGGGATGCATGCTTGGCTGTGCCACCGTTGCCACAGTGAGTACGACCAAGGATCTCAGATGAGCAGGGAAGAGAAGCGGGACTTCATCTGTACGGCAATCTGCCGCACGTACATGAGGATGTGGGAACTTGAACTGATAGGAGTGAAGGCATGAGTGCAGAAGCGTGGAACAACCAGTACATCGAACTCAGCCATGCCGAGTTGCTCGAGAGCTGTATCGAGATGACGAAGATGCTGGATCAGGTGGCAAGTCTGGTCGAAGCTTTTAAGAAGACGGGCGACGAACGCCTGCTGGATGTGGTGCTTGACATGATTGGTGTGAACGAAGACGAAGAAGGAGAGGGTGACGAGGATGATGAACAATGAGATAGAGCAGCTGATGCACGAGTACCGGGAGAAGATCAAGGAGTACGCCAAAGCCCGGGCTCGCCGCACCTACATCGAGGAGTTCAAGAAAAGCAAGTTCGCAATCCTGATGCGCCAAGCTGACCGGGATGGATTCAAGACGGCGGCAGCACAGGAGCGGGAGGCGTACAGCTCAGATGAGTACATCGACCTGCTAGATGGGTTACGTGAGGCGGTCGAGGCGGAGGAGCGCCTGCGATATGACCTGCGCTCACTTGAGATGAGGGCTGAGGTGTGGCGCACGCTGCGTGCAGACGAACGCTTCGAGAAGAAATCCTATGGGGTTTAAGGGTCTGACACATAAGCGCCGGGCCCGTGATCCGCGCAGCGTACTACTGGGCAGTCGGGCCGCATCTCACCCGGCTTGCTTTGAAAGCTCAGAGCAGTACCGAGACTACATTCATCTCATGCGTCAGAGCAGCAACCCAAAGGATACGGGTGTGTGCTTGGACTGCACACCTGAGTTCAAGACTCAGATGCTGGAAGAGGGATTGTGCGATCACCCTGAGACTCGGTTCGTAGTCTGGCGCAACCCACAGGAGGACAGCGTTGAGGTTGTCGGCATCTCATGTGAGAGCCGGTTCTGGAAGAAGGTGCAGCGTGGTGAGTCGATCTTGAACTGGAGTGAGGATGAAGAAGAAGATAAACAGTAGGACGAAGGGCAAGGCTGGGGAGCGCGAACTCATCGGAGAACTCAAGCGGGTATTGCCTGAGTTGTCTGATGCGCTTGAGCGGAACCTAGAGCAGACACGGGATGGTGGGTATGACATCGCTGGCATGGAAGGATGGGCGCCTGAGGTGAAGCGCTACGCCAAGATCCTGCCTGCTGATGTCGAGTCTTTCTGGGATCAGGCAGTGACTCAGGCACGGAACGATCATAGACGCCCGGTCCTCTTCATGCGGGAAGATAGGCGAGAGTGGAGGGTGAGGGTGAGATTGTCTGATGTGCAGGATAGGTGGGTCCACGAGGATGGGGTGGAGTGGACAGCTGAGGTGACGCTTGATGCGTTTGCTTGGATCTACAGGAGGGCGGCATGACGTTCGATGAGTGGCACCGAGAGAAGGCCAAGTACATGGAGCCCAAGGACATCGTGCATTGGTGTGCCGCTGCGTTTGAGGCAGGCGCAGCAGCAGAGCGAGAGGCGTGTGCGAAGGTGTGCGATAACTTGATGTACAAAGACAACCCATATGACCGATGGGAAGGCATGAAGTGGTGTGCCGACGCTATCCGCGCAAGGGGGCAGAATGTTTAGATCACCAGATCAGGCGCTGGCCTTCGCCTTCAGGATGAGGAACAGCTCAGTCATATCCATCCCATCGGCCACGTACATAGCGAACAAGACTGACAACGAGCATGCCAGCGATCGTCTGACCCAGTACGACCTGCATGCTCAGGTGGGAATGATCTTCGCCTTCTTGTCCCGACGTCCAGATGATGAGCAGCTCTACGCTTTTTACCTGCACGGAACGATCAGGGAACGCAAACTGGCGGCGGCTTTAATGATAAAGAAGAATAGGGATAGGTTGGGGAAGTATGGGTTGTCAAGTTATCAACTGCGGAACGCTCTGCTAGGGAAGAGTGTGAGAGAGGTGAGTGACATCGCAGGGCTGAGCCATACGAAGGCTTGGAAGTTTCGGAGGGAACTGGCTGAGATGCTTGAGCCAGTGCAGCATCGCTTGATGGATGCGCTATGGGATTGGCTGTGCACAGAGCAAGCTAACGGTACGCTAGTGCAACAGTAGATTTAGGTAGGATGAAGGGGCAGTTCAATCAACTGCACCCTTCTCCTTCACACAAGGAACTTTCCCCCGGCTCACACCGGGGGATTTTTTTATGCGCTCACCTGAGCTTCGATGAACATCTTACGCAGCCTAGCCTTGCGCTGACCGAGACGGATGTTCTTGCGTGCTTCCTCGGAGCGTGGTACGCCGATGTCAGAACGCGGACGGCTGTTCGGCTTGCGCTTCTTGCGAACCTCAGGCGCTGCCTCGACTGCCGGCTGCTCCTGTTTCTTCTTGCGCTTGCGTGTGATGGCTCCACTCACGCCGTGCGTCTTCTCATAAAGCTCGACCATCGCCATCAACTGACCGTGCATATCACGGTGCTCGAGCTTGGCGAGTCGAGCGATTCGCTGCAAGATGGATTTAGTTTCCATATTGGTAAGTCTCCTTATATAGCGAAAGGCAGTTTGAGTTCTTTCGCAGCCTTGTAAAAACTAGGCAGCAAGCCGTTGTCTTTCATGTACTGGAAGATAAACAGATTGCGGCTGGTGTTGGTCAAGCTGGATGGCGTGGCGAACTTTCTGTTGTACTCATCGCGTGTGAGCTTGAAAATATTTCTCTTCTCCGCAATGCGATTCACCCGACCATACAGATAGAACTGGACGCTGTTGTCGTCTTCCGTTTCAAGGCGTATGGAATTGAACACGTGCGCCAATGCTCCGCCTGCACACGAAGCGTTGTCTATCATGTCGCAGAACCTTTGATTAAACATGCAATCCTCCTGTTGATTTAGGGATACCAGCGATGTCAAGGAGGATGTCCTCCATGTCGTACCAGAGATCAACGATCGTCTCTGCTGCCCAGTCCGGGTCCTCGTTCACCTTGTCAGACACAGCCTGACGGGTGTACATCGGGTTGGACTCACTGCCGCACAGCTCGTAGATCAGATTCATTGCAGCCATCGGGCGCTCTTGAACCCAGCGGATCACGCCGTCGTAGTCTTCCATTGCTATTGCGTTGTAGCTGGACCGGATGATCTTCGCCAGTGACGACGTGCTCATACGACGAACAGCCTTGGCCTTCTTGTAGTTCTTGCGCTTTGGTTTGGTCTGACAAGGTGAACGAGGACCCGGACTGGGCAGCAGAGACGATCGTTGATCTCTGGTACGACATGGAGGACATCCTCCTTGACATCGCTGGGTATCGTGACTGGGAAACAGATCGGAAGAGCACACGTCTGAACTCCAGTC
>OGWA01000036.1_pt1 | contig 14040 bp, 21 predicted proteins | sample 1575901 | NCBI WGS metagenome assembly OGWA01 (sample SAMN07581541, study PRJEB24739) | freshwater metagenome
TCATACGGAAACGCTTACCAGAGGTAGCCTGATACTGCTCAATACTCTCAAACAGTGGCTGGGTAACTGGCTCATTCTTGGCTCTTAATTGACGAGCCATGGCATCATTAACAATCTGCTCTAACTTTTGATTTGGGTCATTCATTTTAATTACTCCTTAAATTTAATCGGTATACCCGATCTTATTTCTTATTATATCAAAGTCTCGGTTATTTTTATCGGAAATTAAATTAATAAATTCCTTCGTGGTAAACTTAGTATCCCCCAGTTGGCACCTACCATTAGGGGACTTGCTGACTATACCGTCATCAGCCATAAAATCGAGGAGTCCGTAATACTTACTTAATCCTTGATTAAATATTAATTCAAACTCACACTTGCGGTAGGGGATCGAATACTTATTCTTGGTGCATTCAACCTCACCTCGGATACCTAGGGGATTATCCTTATCGTCCTTGAGTTTCTCTCTACGGAATGTCTTAAGATCCACACCTAGGTAATACTCAAGGCTTCTGCCACCCGCAGCATTCGTATCAGGTGATCCATACATCACACCGATCTTGGATCTAATCTGATTAATTACGACCAAGGCTACCCTATGCTTGCGTAGAATAGGGTTGATTCGACGGAAGCACATGCCAGTGACTAATGCTCTGTGGGCACCATCTGCTGGACTATGCTCGTAATTCTCTGTGTTAAGTTCCTTTCTGGTTCCCAACACAGCGAGGCTGTCCAATCCAATGATGATTGGAGTCTCCTTGTCGCTTTCACGAATTGCCTCAATAGTGTTCTCAATGTCCGCGAATGCATCTTCCAGGCACTCAGGAGCAGAATAGAGAAGCAGTGATGGATCGAGCCCTAAAGACTTTGCGAAAGTCTCGTTGTAGGCATTCTCTGCATCCACTAGCTTTGTGAAGTATCCTTTCTTCTGTGCTTCGATCAGTATCGAAGTTAGGAACAGAGTCTTTCCCGTAGAGCTATCACCCCTGAGTTGAGTAATAGCTCCAATAGGAATACCTTCATCGTAGTTACCACTGATGATGCGATTGAGCGCAAGACTACCAGTGGAAATCCACCCGAGACTTGTATCAGTCTCCTGAAGAGTTTGAGGGTTCTTCAGCTTATCGAGAATATCACGGTTTAACATTAGTGTAAATTACCTTCTTAATTCTGAATCTCCGTATAAGGGCTTCACAATCAGGGCAAGGCTTTGCCATAAGACCATGAGCACGATACACATAAAGCACAGAGCGACTAAGATCAACACCCCGCTTAATTGCCCTAAGAATACAGTAACTTTCTGCATGTAGGCTGCGATAACGTCCACAACCGAACGTAGAGTGCGTCTTATTAACATTATAGGCTGTGATCTTTGTTTTTCCATATTTAATTACCGCTCCAAGCTTAAATCTAAGGTCACTTTTATGCGCCTCAGACTTAGCAAGGAGCATACACGGGTCCGAAAGATCGTCCTCAGTTGCTTCCTGTAAAATCATGATCACTCAAATGTGGATCGGTCATCAATACACTCAGCCGTGGCCTTAATTTCTTCTACTTCTTTCTCTAGCAGATACTTACGAAGGCTGAGTCCGGTGAGAAGCTCCTCAAGCTCTTCGGCAAGAGACTTCCTGACATCAGCCTTCGGATGATCAGGACGAGTATCCCGCATCATCTGAATCTGCTCGTTATACCAATCGACCATATCGGTCAGTAGATCAACTTGTCCCATGAGGTAATCTAAACTATTCATTGCCCAGTGCTTCCAAATCCACCATCTCCGCGAGAGGTGATATCAAACTGTTCGACGTAATCGAACTCCATTTCATTATACTGCAACAGGATCATCTGTGCAATACGGTCGCCCTTTTTAATTGAGAAAAAATCCATGCTGGTATTGTAGAGCATAATGCTGATCTCACCAGTATAATCGCTGTCGATTGTAGCTGGAGAGTTAGAGATCATGATCCGCTTCTTGCCGTAGGATGATCGAGGCACGATAGAAATGTAATACCCCTTAGGGATCTGTAGTCCAAATCCAGTGCGTAGGGTCCTCATCTCCATCGGAGGGATCTGAACATCCTCCGTAGCGTAAATGTCCCAACCTGCGGAACCTGGGGTAGACTGAACTGGGGCACGAAAACTCGCGTCATCCGTGAAGAGTTTGATCTTTACTTTCATCATTATTCTTGGTTAAAAGTGTTCTGGCGTTGTAAGAAGCTAGACTTACAACATAAAGGTATTCTAGTAAAAACATAACACCAGCTACAAGCCCAAGGTATAGAGGGCCAAAAAGCTGGTATACGCTATACCAAACAAGAACTACGCCTGCAAGTTTACAGGTTTGTTCTCTTAAAAATGGATAATTATTCATACAGGCCAATAATAGGGCATGTCTGGGGATTCTGACCAGTTAAACTGAGAATAATGTGCAGGATCTTTGCGGATCAGATTGGCACGATGGCTGGCATGGATGCGCTCATCACCAAGCCAGTGAGGCAGGACGATAGAACTTGAAGTCTCGTAGAACTTCATGGTGTTCTTGTAGCCACGGTTGATCCACTCCTCAACCATGATGTTGTGATAGTGCTTGAGGGCATCCAGGTAACCCATCCACATGGTGCGGGCAGGATGGTTAGCCCAGCCGACCTTGGCATTGGGGTCTTGCAGCAGCTTGTTGGTGCTGTTCACAAGCTGCATGGCCTCGACACGTTGCTTACCAAGGCGACGGTAGTCTAAAGCCTTAGCTGATTCGTAGAAACAATCGTAAGGAAGGAAAGTTTGCATGCCTGTATTGTAGGACATGCTTACCTAAATTCAAGCACTATTTCGGAGGAGTTGTGGTCTCGATCCGAATTACTCTCTCCTTCAACTTATCCACGCTGTCTCGTAAAGCGTCTAACTTTACGTCAACTTTGGTGAAAGCTTCCCTAGCCCAAGGATCTGTATCTTTGATCCGTTCCAGTTGCATCTTAATCTCACTCATTTCCTTCTGGTATTCATACCGATTAAAAGCAGTAGTCTCCAGGTAAGACACTCGATTATGGAGGGTGAGGGCAATAGAGCCGAGTGCGATAATTAATGGAAGAGCAAATCTAGTGGCTAACTCAAAGAACTTATCTATTTTAGTCTTATCTAAGCGTTTTTCAAGCTCGCTTAGTCTAAGTTCGATCTTAATTAAAGAACTATCTATTAATTTAGAAGTCTCAGTTTCTGCGCCCATAAATACCTCTTTCCTACGAAATATTTAGGGCTTTTTAATTAAAATTATGGCTTAATCTGATTATTTATCCAGAAATAAGTCAGTTTTATGCCATCTTCTAGCTTCATTGATGGCTCCCAATGTAATTTTTCCCGGATTAACCTATTATCTGAGTTTCTTCCCATTACTCCAACAGGTCCAGCCACATTAACTATACTTAAATTCTTGCCGGAGATTTTAATTATCATCTCGGCTAGATCATTTATAGCAATCATTTCCTCTGATCCAATATTAACTGGACCGATAAAATCTGATTCCATTAATCTTAATACAGCTTCCACACACTCATCAATATAAAGGAATGATCTAGTCTGGGTTCCTGGCCCCCAAATCTCTATTTCCTCCCCATCTATCGCTGTAGCCACTTTACGGCAAAGAGCAGCAGGAGCCTTCTCCTTTCCGCCCCAATAGGTCCCCTCTGGTCCAAAGATATTGTGGAATCTAGCTATACGAACATCTAGGCCCATGTTTCTATTAGCAGTGAGATAAAGTCTTTCAGAGAATAGCTTTTCCCACCCGTATTCTGAGTCTGGTGCTGCTGGGTATGCCGAGTCCTCGCTGCACTTTGGATTGCTTGGATCTTCCTGATTATAGGCTGGATACATGCACGCAGAACTTGAGTAGAATATCTTTGCCTTCCACTTTGTAGCCCACTTTACAGCATGGAGATTGATCTGAGCCGAGCTTGTCATTACGTTAAAATCATTGTCCCCAGTGAAGATATATCCTGCTCCACCCATATCGGCGGCTAGTTGATATACCTCATCAAATCCGTGGTAAATGTCATCAAGTTCATTCCACACCCATTCAGTGGTTAAATCACCTTGGAGATACACATCACAGAAATCATCTCTATTTGCATATTCATTTTGGGGTTTTATATCTACTACAATAACTCGATGCCCCTGCTTGTGCAGCTTACGAGCAAGATGATGACCTATAAACCCACCACCACCACAAATTAAAATTTTCTTTTTCATAATCTATCCGAACAAACTCCCCATAGTGACCCATTATAGTAAACTTCTGGGTATTTCCAGACATACCCTTTAGAAGTTAAAGTTACTTTGTCGTTTTCATGCCAAAAACAATGAATATTATTTTTAAGCATTTCATGCAAAGCTTCAACATTTTTTGCATGGCAAAAAAATTTCTCGTTCTTTAAAAACTCTACGCCAATTGGGTATTGCGGCTCGTCATGGCCCAAGAAAAAAGATCCTTCATCGAACCATACATCAACCTCTACAAAATAATTCAACGAAGCGTTAAGAATATATGAAGGCTCGTTCTCCATGTTGGATTTCCCAAGCACATTACCTCTGTGAGCTATTTTATTCATAGTATGTATTTGTTTAGCATTTTCAAATAATGTTCAAAACATTTATCTGGAGTATGATTTTTATCATAGTCATTCTTTATTTCCAATCCTTTTAATCTCCAACGATCATTTTCAAGATAATAAAGTATCTTATCTGCTAAATCCGAAAGATCGTCCTTTATCGTTACTGGCGAATTGAACGGCATAAAATCGTCAGAAATGGAAAGTAACGGTAGTTTGGGTATCAGCATACAAGTCCCGCAACTAGCAAGCTCCCATAATCTCCAGGAATCGTAAGAATTTCCATAGTAATGTAGTCCTATTTTTGATCTGTTAATCGCTGACCTATACTCTATGGGAGTTCTAACGTCAGCCGCGGTTACTTGGATATTCCAGCTTAAATGTCTTAGGGCACCTTCTTTTAGCTCAATCAACTTACGAATAAAAGGTATTCTCCTTGAATTTGTCATAGTTCCCATAAAAAATACATCAAAAGGCTTATCCGTTACATTATCACACATTGATGGGATTGGGAAGTGATGAGGTGCAACAGCACACCCCCATGGATTTTTACTATTCAATGTAAGCTCCCTTTGCATTACTAAATCAGGCTTTCTATGTGACCAAATTTGAATATCCTCAAAATCGGTGTCATCATGTTGAACTAATTTGGCATTAGGATATTTAGATATAATTTTATTTGTTATAGGTATCGTATGTTGCTCATGAAGGTAAAGTATTATTACTTTGTAATCGTTAGCGTAATTATGTGTTAATAATGTCTTCTCGTCAACTATATCAACAGAATACAATTTAGATAAATTGTTAAAAATAAATCTTGAATTGGGAACCCAAGAATAATCAATACATAAAAAATCTTTTTTTATTTCCATAAGCTATACTTAATACTCTTATTTTCTATCAAGAAAATTTTATTATTTGTTAGAAAAGTTTTTGGCATGTCTACTGCATGAGTTATATCTATATCATTATCGTATAAATTTTGAATGTTATTTACTAGCTCACTGTAAATTTTCATGGAATCGAATGTTCCATATGCCATATGATCTGTAAAGTCCCACCCACCTATATCCGAGGGAAAATATATTGAGTTTTCTAATAATGAATGTGTATCAAATTTATGCAAAAGTAAATCAAATCTCATTCTTACTATAAAATCATAATTATTTGGTATTAATTTAAATCCTTCATGAATAAGAGTCCATTGCCTGGAGAGTCTGTCCGCCCAATATATGCCATGCTCTGCCGCACGACGGTTAGTTAGGAAGATATCTTTATCTTTTTTTTTAAGAATTAAATTTTGTGAAGGTTGGTTTATAACTATAAATTTTTTTGGATTATAAAGTTTATTAAGATAATCACTATCTGTCTGACTAAGATCCTCTTGCAATGACCAAGTGGAATAATAAATATCTATTGGAAATTTATCTATTAAATTATTTTTTAAACCTAAGTAACAGTCTTTATAAGTTCTAGTGTATCCTGTTAATAGAAGAGCAATATTCATTGTATTCTTTTTCAGTAAAATAACACCCTAGGTATTCTGGTTGATTAACCCAATTCAAATTTATTGCGTTGCCAGTAGATTTCATATCAATAATTCTAAAATTAGAAATGATATAAGGTAACACTTCTTTACTCCTTTCAACAATATTTTCAATAGGAAAAGAAGAGTCTTTATATTTCTTTATTAATGAAGTAAACCATAACTGCTCTGTGCATAGACCACTATTTTTGTATGTTTCAAAAGTATCTAATGCATCGACCCATTTAAATAAATCTTCTTTAAGTCCCAATTGAAACCAATCACAAACTCTAAATAGTTTTGATATAAAAGTTGGAACGTCTGGATGGCTTTTCAACGGATTTATTGTCATCATGTTAGACACAACAACTTTTTCTTTAAAGATGGAAAATTTTTCTAACCTATCATCCTTATTATAGAAAAATTTTTGAATATCAGAGTTATGAATTATATCGGATCTTGTGACAAGAACTAAATCATTACTACATGCCTGTAATCCTCTTAAATAGGAAAGTAGTTGTCTATTAGCCTGCTGGACTGGTCCTGATCCAGGGTCATCCGATAATATGATGGTATCAATCCCTGTTAAATTTACTTCCTGATTATTCCAAGTGGACAGAATTAACTCTCCTTGATGCCAAGACCTAATTGAGTCTACAACCTTTTGGGTTATATTAGGAAATATTTTACCCCTTATTACTATTGACAACATAAATAACGTCTGCTTCGTTAGCGTCTCCACAGGCCCAAGAAACTTCCTTGTAAGCTTCTTTTAGCTCTAAGAATCCAGAAGCCCCCATAAAATAGTCCATGTCAGACTTCAGGCAGTGAGTGTCGTAGTAGGGGATTATACCTACTTCGGTCAGGATTGCTTTTGTGTTTGCTAAAGTTTCTTCAAATCCTTTTAACACTTTAAGTTCTGCTCCCTGCACATCCATCCAAACTAAATCAAAACCTTTTATATTAAAAGTTTCAAAAAACTTTTTAGCAGTCATGGATTCAACTTGTATTTCTTTTTGAACCCAAAAATCCCCAAGAAAACTTCCGTTTTTGTCTTGTCTGAGTTTTGACAAAGATGCAATCCCTTTATTACTAGAGCTTGTTTTTGAGGTGTCTAAGGGATAAAAATTTACAATACCATTTATATCTGACAATGCTAGTTTAATTAATTTAATTCTATCCCTAATCTGTTTAGGTTGATTTGATATATTATTTAAACACTCGTCAAAAGTTTCTGGATTTGGTTCAAAGGAGTAAACTGTAGCGTTAGGAAATGCCACAGCTAACTCGACAGATTGTTTCGCGTGCCAAGCTCCAATATCTGCAATAATTTTAATTTCATCAAAATTTATATGATCTAAAATATGCAGCAGTCTTCTGCTGGCTATATTTTGGTCATTTGCAGCAAGCTGAAATATTCTCTCTCTATACGATGTATTTATCATTTAGCTCTCCTGGAACTTTTACACAAACAATGTGGCAATCTTCATGAAACACTGGATCCGCTATTTCTTCTGGTTCAATAACAAATATTGAGCCTTCATCAAGATCTGTAGAGCAGATAGACATTCTGCCCTTTACTAAATAATTAATTTCTGTTGCAATTTTATGGTAATGCTTATCCCATTTTTGTCCTTTTGGATGAATTTTATAAGAAACTTCAACTGATTTTGTTTTAAATGCTGTTGGTTCAAAGTTGCCTACAAACCATCCACCCTTCATATCATTAATATTTAATAATTTCATATAGGTTTTGGAACGACGAATAATACGCCTGTCCTAGGGTTTCCATCTGATTCTTTATTATAATAATAATCATACTTATCAGATCCACCATAAATCTCATCTAATAAGTTTTTGACATAATTTATGTCTAACCTAGGACCACCATCAACACTGGTTTCTGAAGGTAATTGCATATAACCTAAATCTGATTCAGGGACGTAAAAATCATGAATGAGTATACTACTATTCTTTACATTACTATCTCTTATTGCTTTTAATTCATCTAATAATGGGCAGTAAAGATTCCAATGAGCATCAAGGAAGAAAATAATATTCTCTTTCTCAGTTTTTAAAATATCTAAAATTATTTTCTCTGATGAGCCAAACAAAGAAATTATGTTATTGTCATCTTTTAAGTTATCGGAAAAATTTTTATATAAGTCATAATTACTTTCAATGGTATATATTTTTTTAAAAAGTTTAGAGACTCCTAATGTAGTTTTTCCAGTATTTGTCCCAGTCTCTATAAAAACATCTGCCCCATAAAGTAAAATTATATTTTTTAATTCATTTAAAATAAATGAATCCCCTTCGAAGGCTAAATTTTTAGTAATAGCTATACTCATAACCCCACCATGCTCCAATCAATAGAAGAAAAACCTGAGTTAGTTACAATGTTTACTGCAAATGCTCTATTGATATCTTCTTCCACTTTATCATTTATTAGTATTCTATGACCTGTAGCAACGCCCATAATTAATTGGTCGTAAGGGATACCAAGACTACATAAACCCTCTTCCGTTATTTTTCTGGCTGATTCCTTCCTAGCCGTCATCAATATGATATGAAATCCTTTCGAATCCCACTCATCAAATTTTTCTCTTACCCCCGGTAGTAGTTTAGGATCATTTTTCTTTATTTCAGAATAAGAATGCACATGATTTAAAATAGTTCCATCTAAATCACAGATTATTGTTCCAACTTTAGTTTTAGAAAATTCATTTTTTATACCATTAAACTTTCTAACATCTTCGGGAGTGCCTAATGAGTGGAATTGATATTTTTTTATTGGAAAATGTCTTATTACTTTTTTATCCTTCAATAAGTAATTATATGTTTTGGAAACATAAAATTCATTATTAGTTCTATCATTATTTTTTATTAATTCTTTAGCAGATTTAACAAAGTCCGAGCCTCTTTTCCAGTAATGAATACCACATAGAGCAATGTTGGAAATTGCAAATTTTTCCTCAAACCTTACTCCGTATCCGTAGGAATCAAGTTCAATAAAGCTATAAGGACTCTTCTCTCCAACAACTATGTTGTCATAAGGATATGTTACAACTACACCATCTGAGTTAGATTGTCTACAAAAGTCTATAAATGATTTTGAGTCCCATTCAGTGGTTTGATCACAATTCGTTACAATCAGCTCTTCATCATTGTCTATCAAGACCTCTGCTTCCAATACAGAGCATACAGAACCGTCAGTCAAAGATTCTATCTCAATTATTTTACAAGTAGGCTTTATGGATAAAAGAAGATCTTTTAGTTGATTGGAATGGGAACTTTTTCTTATTATGAAAATATAGTTACCTTCGATGTTTAAAGAATTTACAGCATGAGAAACTATGGGTAGTCCTCTAACTTGGATTAATGGTTTTGGTAATGCATATCCAGCTTCGCTAAATCTTTTTCCCAATCCAACCATCGGAATTACAATGTTCATATTTTTCCTTCAAAGAGTTTAATATTTACTTCTGTAGGATCTTTAACTTTTATTAGATTTGCACCAGAGTCTAATGCAGCTTTGATGCCATGTTCAGAATCTTCAACTATTATAGTCTCATCTGGATTAGTTTTAAATGCAATCATCGCTTTTTCATATCCTTCTGGATTAGGTTTTGCATTAGTAACATCCTCATTAGATATTAGAAGGTCAATCTTAGACATTAGCCCAGATCTCTCTAACATTAATTGTGCAGTTTTTTTGATTGAATTGGTGACGCACACAATATAGAAATTTTCTCTTAATTTATTAAGCATTTCTATTTTTATAGGATCTGGGTGGATCTGCTTCGTAATCTCCACGATGGTAAATTCTTGTTTTAGAGAATTTATTTTCTCTATGATATCTTTATCTAATCCAAGTTTTTCTAACTTCTTACGAGTGGGCAAACCATTAAATATGGTTCTGTGCTGTGCATCAGTAATTGAATATCCTACAGTTTCAAGCATGGCTCTCTCCAAGGCAAGCTTATGGATATCACACGCATCCACCAATACACCATCTAAATCAAAACAAACTAATTTTATCATAATTTTATAATACAACAATTTCCCAGGAAGAATCTTCAAACGAAGGAGTGCTCCTAGTTCTATCTAAAGCCCGTATATCATAGAATACTTTTCTACAATTTAACTTTAATTGTTTTATAAGCTGGAACACGGAACTATCAATCGTATGGATTTCTTTTGCTGATTCTATGACAGATAACCAATCAAATATGCTGTCAGTTACAGGGGATAAATAAACTTTCTGTAATTTGGTATTTATCGGGATATCATACTTTCCAGTGCTAGCAGATATATTGCAGAAACAATAATCCTCTTTAGGTGCAACGGTATCTTTTAGATTATTTTCTTTTTCAAAATTTCTACTTATAAAAAAATCAGAGAATCTTTTTTCATAGGGCAAACCTACTTGATCATAAAAAGATTGTTCCCAGTCTGAACGACAATTTTCAAAACCTATCCTGATAAATGGCATAGTGCTATACATTGGGACACAATCCGCATCTGAGTTCACCACATGAAACTCTATGTGTAAATCGTTGTATAAGTTTTTTATACTTTCATAATTATGTTTTTTTACAGCAAGCATTAGCTTACCGTATTTTTTGTATAAGTTTCTCACTATAGCATTACAAACTATATGATCCCCGAGTCCTAAATGATGATGAACATATATCATGTTATTTTTTTACAAAAATTGGTTCATTATTTGACCAGAAAACTGATATCCCTAAATCATCATAAGGTATGTCATTTTCGTTTATTTTTTGTCCAATAAATTTTCCATAATTAAATGGTTTATGGTTTGGAAAAATTTTTGATTTACGAGATAATAAATCATCATGTTCTAAAAAGGAATCAGAATGTGTTGAATACAAAAAAGACAATCCTCTTTGATCATCCCCATAATTACCAGTAGAAAAATTTGTAAGAGTATTCCATATCCAATTTTTATCAACTTTACCTTTAGTTTTAAATCCGCACATTCCTGCCAACACAGGCGGATTTGAGTGATAAATGCTGTCTCTCATTGTATGAAATTGATAATCTGATGATTCCCATTCTTTAACAGCTTGATATTCTTTATCACTAAGTCTGCTGTCACAATCCCTGCTGACAAACATATCAACCCCAGAAAATACAATTGGAAAATATCTTAAAATACAAGCACTATGATTTGCTTCAGTATTAAAAATAATAACTTTAGAATTATTTTTTATTTTATTAATAACATCAGGATTTACATCTTTATGTATAAAAAATAATCCCTCCCATTCTGGGTAAATATCTTTAATCATTTCAGAGTTTCTTATCGCTCCGATCATGTATTCCGGCCTATTACCCCACAAGCTATATGTTATTAATTTTTTTTTCATACAAGTATCGAACAAATAGGACCCAAGTTAGCAGGAAATAAATTCTCCCTCATATACCATACCAAGAAGACTCTTTCCATGAAATATCCAAGCCATTTATCAGGACTCACGCTAGGTATTGGAGATCTAGTCTTGGTATACGGATGATTATCCAGTGTCATCGCGTGCTTTATTATAGGCCAAGACCAATCCATATACTTCATAAAAAGTCCCTTATGCATTGCCCAATAGTTGGCAAACAGCAAATGCTTATCTGTATAAAACCTGTCAGGGATGTCAATTTTTAGGTCTCTAAATACATCCACCATAAAGCTGTATAGCCCTGGGTGGCAATGATCAGCCTGTCCTTTAGCACTGGATACAGTTCTGTAATATCCCCACCCGCCGAAATTGTTAGCAACTTTATTAAGTATACCTTCAAACAAAGGTTTATTGTGGAATACTATTGGACTCTTATCTAGTTGCCTATAGGAAGTGAAACCTATCCACCAGTCATCATCCTTGCAGTTTACTCCATTCTTATAGAAGTGTAGGAATGCAGCATACTCAGTGAGGTTTAGCCTGTTCTTCGCGGATTCTAGTTCTGGGCAATTGAGTGCTATGTCTGGATTTACTTCAGGTTCTAACCCGAAACCGGAATAAACGTCTGAAGTAAACAACTTTGCCTCTTGGTCTTTTCTAAAATAACATTGATATATCATCTATAGCTCCAAACAACTTTCTCCTCTGTGGAGGCATTGAACGTCTTTTCTAGGTTTTCCCAGTCATAGTAAAGAGGATTCTTTCCAGCACCGTCACCTCTTCCGCGAATCTTCTTTTCTTCCACTTCAGACTTAGTTCTTACGAGACAATGTTTAATATAGCATACATCTCTATTATGGTCATTGAACGGCCCAATAACCTTATTGAATTGAGGATCAACCGTATCCACGCCAAAATAATGTGGGTCACCTAAAATATGATTTCCGTTTATAACTGGCATATTCTTTAAGATATACTGGTTATTGACTACAATCTCAGGATATACAGAGCAAGTCCTTACGGCAGCAGGACGAACAAATGACTTTATGTGCCTGTTTATTTCATCTGACGGCTCAGAGTGCATATAGAATTCACTATGGGACGAAAAAGTATCGAGTTTGGAAGACCCAAAGCAAAGCCAGCTAATCCCTAACGCTCCATGGTTGTTATACTCTTTTAATAAATCTTTAATTGAGTTGTGCTTCTTTAAAACAACAAACTCATCAGTATCAATAAAGCCAACCCAATCGTATGCCTTACCTGAATTCGCTAGGCAATGTGCATAGGCTCTTTGCTGCTTTGCAGGACCATCGTCAGGCCACTTCTCTACAATGATGTGAGGATCATCGCTCTGAACAGGTGGCGTAGAGTTATTATCGTAAATTATAAAATCATCAACACCTAGACTTCTGTGATAGTTTATGAAGTCTGGCAGATGCTTATGCTCGTTCTTAAACATCAGACAAATTGCTACTCTCATGATTTGGTCCTTGGATCAAAGTTTATTGCTTTAAATGATTGCTCATAGATATCCAACCTATTCTTTACTACTTTATTAACGTCGAATATCTCTTGGGTTATGGCGTGTAAATTTTCCCCTAGCTCTCTCCTGTGCTTGTGATCAGTTACTAGTCTAGACAGTATTCTAACCCACTCTGATTTGGGAGCATCATGTTCAATTAGATAGCCAGTCTTGCCGTTCTTTATAACATCACTATAGCATCCAATATTTGACGCAACTAATGGGACTTTGTATCTCCCTGCTTCAGCAACTTTAATATCAGACTTACTATCATTAAAGGGGTTCATCTTGAGTGGAGCAATAGCTATATCCATGTTGGCATAGAATACACCATAGTCCGAAGGCCCTACAGCATAATGCGTATTCCAGTTTCTTTGACCCTTAAATCCCTTCAGTAGCTCGGCTCTATAGAGATGCCAAACTTGATTCTGCCAGTCGGATTTTTCCTTGTCATTTTTTGGGGGTGGTGGCATACCATAAAAATCCCAAAACACATTTTCCCTACCTACTTTTTGATTAACCAGATGAGGGACACCAGAAAAAACCTTAACATCTGGGTTATGGTGGATGCCCCCGGCCCAGCCTATTCTAACCACCTTGGATTGGACTTTTGGATGATTCCAGCTTGGTAACCTATAGTCTATTGCATTTTTCACTACAGCTAGTATGCCACGGCAAAAAGGCTTTATACGTTCAGCAAACTTTACTTGGGTTACAGTTACTAAATGAGAGTTATAGTATAAATGCTTAGTTAACTCGCTGAGACCCTGATTCTTATATACGTCAATTAGTTTGTGTTCCTCATACAGATCAGTTAACAGATCGTCCGTATCAAAGTGAACAAACTTACCAGCTTTATGAGCTATCTCCTGAACTCTTGCTGTATAGTGACCTCCAAAGTTGCTAATATTGTTGATCAATACAACATGCGCCCACTTCATGTCTGGAGGAGGTTCCCCAGTATCCCCACCTGGATAC
>OGWA01000037.1_pt1 | contig 13832 bp, 22 predicted proteins | sample 1575901 | NCBI WGS metagenome assembly OGWA01 (sample SAMN07581541, study PRJEB24739) | freshwater metagenome
GTTTCCCAGTCACGATACTGTTGCCATAGTTGTTTGAATCGGTAACTGATCTTTTGACCTTAGCCGATTGATTACTGAAGATAGCCTATACACCCCGTACAGGTCAATCGGCTAAGGTCAAAAGATCAGTTACCGATTCAAACAACTATGGCAACAGTACAAGTAGACGGCATGGCATTGGAATTCAATATCGATCCTGCCTCTACAGAAGATGAATTCTGTATCAATGTACAAGACGTATTCAATATCATGAAGCTTATGGTTCCTGAGTATGAAGTTGTCGCTGTACCTGTAGCAGATTTTACTGATGAGTACCTACGAAAACAACCTGCTGCTGCATTGGAGCTTGGCTGTGATCCAGACTATAACGCATGGACTAGCGAAGCAAACCGTAAGCCTAATTCCTCTATTCCAATGCGCACTGCAAGCGGTCATGTGCATATCGGATGGACAGACAAGGAAGATATTAATGATAAAAACCACATCAATAGATGCGAGATTGTTTCTAAACAAATGGATTTTTACTTGGGCTTGCCTAGTCTTGTTTACGATGCCGATATTCGTCGCCGCAGCATGTATGGTAAAGCTGGTGCTTATCGTCCTAAGCCATATGGTGTAGAATATCGCACTCTGTCTAATGCTTGGCTTAACTCTGACAGGCTTATCAAGTGGGTGTTTAGAGCGACTAAGCGTGGTGTTGAAGCGGCTATGAATAATAACCTTCTTGAAGAAAAGTACGGAGACATTCAAGAGATTATTAATAACAGCGATGTTAAAGAAGCAATGAAGATTATTAAAGCTGAGAATCTAGAGGTGTGCCGTGGATGACATTAGACCTGAAGATTTTACTATGATGTTTGCTAATAGCATTGTGTTTAACAAGAATAAACCAATCTATGTGCAAGCTATGCTTGAGAATAATCAAGTGTATTATACGGATATGCTCACTAATCGTTCATATCTTAAACACTTTAAAGAGCTTAAGATTAAACCTCCTGCTCTGCGTATTGGCTTTGTTAACACTTGCGGCTCAGTAGCTTATATGCAGCGTATTCCTGTTAGAAAATATAAAGTAGGAATATGTAGAGATAATACGAGGATTCAGCTATTGGATGGTATAAATTTTCCAATCGGATCTATGAGCACCAATGCTCGTATTACTTCTTTCTGTGTGCCAGAAATTGCAGATGCTATGCTTAACAAGTATCCAAGTTTGTCAGATGCAATTGTAAATGTTAAGCAGTCAAATGGTGCTTGTGCTTTTGACCACCAGTTTGCTGTAGATCATCGCTATCGTATTTGGTACAAGACTAAAATTGTAGGGACTGTAAAAGCTACTGAGGATCCTCCTACTGTAGAGGATATTAATTGGAAAGCTGGATTTGAACACCTCATTATTCTTTTGAGAGATAACCATGAAGCTTAAAGAGTATCTGAAAGCAGCATCTATCGACGGAGATTTTGGTATTGAGATCGAAGTAGAAGGTGAAAACCTGCCAACTATTCGTTCTAATAACTGGCATACTGAGAAAGATGGCTCCCTTCGTGGAGAATCTAATGAGTATATCATTACAAAACCAATTAAGATCGACGAGGTGCGAGAGGCTATTGAGTATCTAAACAAGCGCCTTGATAAAAGTGTATTGAATTTTTCATTCCGTACCAGTGTTCATATTCATATGAATATGCTGGAATGTACTCATGAAGAGATTCTAAATACCGTCTATACTTATTTGCTAATTGAAGAACCTCTTATTAAGTTCTGTGGTAAAGAGCGTAAAGCTAATCGGTTCTGTTTGCGACTGCAAGACGCAGACGGTATCATAGACACACTATCGATGCTGTTCTCTGGCGATATTAAATCGTATGGTAATATTCGTCATGACTCAATTCGTTATGCGTCTATTAACCTTGAGGCACTGGTTAAGTATGGCAGCCTAGAGTTTCGAGGGATGCGTGGTACAGTAGATCCAGACATTATAGAGAACTGGGTCACTGCAATCTATAATATCCGTGAGTTTGCCAAGAAATATAAGAATCCTGTAGAAATCTATGAAGTATATTCTCATGCGTCTTATAGAGACTTCTTGAGCCTTGTTCTGCTGGATAAAGCTCCTGAGTTTATCTATCCTAAACTCGATCGAGATATGCAGAAAAGCTTCAGCCTTTCTCTTGATCTACCTTTTGCTTACAAGAATAAAAAAGAAAAGAAATCATATGAGCCACTATTTAATCTTGACTTAGGACTTAGAGAGCCAGTCGCTAGATTGCCACAGCGTGTATACGACCATCTTGGTAATATCCTAGTAGTTGGCTTCTTTGTTAGAGTTGCTAAGCAAGACAAAGATCATCCGGTTGGTTGGGTAAATGAGATGACAAGGGTATTTGAGGAACAGTCCTACCATCGTATTTCCTATATTGATTTTGACCGTAACTGGGTAGAGCTTGAAGGTCTTGAGTGTCAGTACCCTGCTGAGTGTCTTGAATACGTAGAAGTCCTTGAAGAGGAAGATGAGGTAGACCTCGATTAATTCAAAAATAAATATTTTTTACACGACTGTCCAAAACCTGTCTCATTTGAGATATAATATAGTTCCCGCTGGAGATTGAGCCTATGAATATCTTTTATCTAAATCGCAATCCTGTTGAATGTGCTCAAAGCCATGTGGATAAGCACGTAGTAAAAATGGTACTAGAATATGCTCAATTGCTCTCCACTGCACACCGAGTATTAGATAAAGAGCCTCGTAATTCTGAGCTGATCTACTCCATGACGCATAAGAACCATCCTTCTGCGGTATGGACTAGAAGTTCGGACAAGGCTTATAACTGGCTGTATCAACTGTTTTGCGAAACAGCCAATGAGTACAAATACAGATATCGTAAAGACCATCTGACATTTGTAAAACTCAAGGAAGCACTAAGCCACCTTCCAATGAACATACCTAAGCCGATTAATCAAGAATGGATTGCTCCTACTCCAGCAATGCCAGATGAGTGTAAGGTAGAAGGAGACGTACTGGCTTCCTATCGTAAGTATTACAATCTACATAAACAAAACCTAGCCACATGGACGAGACGCCCTCCTCCTGTATGGTTTGAAAGGATCTAATCATGTTTGCAATTGGTCTTGCTTTGTTTGCAATTGGTATTATGCTGTACCTGTTTGTTGATGAGGACGAGGATGAGGACGAGGAACATATTGATGTTTTTCCTACCATCGCTCTCTTCTTCGGGATAATGTGTATGGTTATCTCGCTAGTCGTTATTAGTTGGGAAAGCCTCCCTTGAGCTATAGAATCTATTGGTACTCTGACGATAAATGGGAACCAATGAGTGAAGTATTTTATTCTTTCGAAGAGTCTGTTAGGGCTTTTGTCTCTTATAAGAATATCTTTCCTTTATCTGAATACAAAATCGTGGAGGAATAATGGTAACTAGAGAAGAACTAGCTATAGCTAGAAAAGCTGTTAATGAAATGATTAAAGGAAATGTTCATTATGTTTATTTGTTAGACGAATTTCTCGATAAGATTTCTAAACACCTTGCTGAACAAGATAACAAAATACCTGCTATACTAAGGAGTCTGCCATCGGAAAGTGCGTAGAAAAGATTGGCTCTATTCAAATCTTTGTTAAAGAGGATGGATCCTATGATGCGTATGACTTTGCTAAGGGAGTATATATCCCAGACCCTTACAAGGATAAACCAGAGGGATATAAACCTACACGGGTTGTAAAAAGCCCTGAACAAATCCAACAAGAGCTTGCGGAGATCAGCGACTATAATACAGTAGACTTGCCAGATCGTAAGCTTAAGAAGGAATATCTAGAATATTTCGGTGTAAAGATTGGCGTTAGTGAGGCAGACGGAACTACGCCCACCTCTCATTATTATCCGTATTATAAGGATGATGAACTTAAGTCCTATAAATGTCGGATTATAGAGAATAAGAGGATGTGGTCAGTAGGTGAACATAAAGATATAGATATGTTCGGCTGGACTCAAGCCGTTAAAGCTGGTGGTAAGAAGCTCTTTATTACTGAAGGAGAGCTAGACGCTGTTAGTCTCTTTCAAATCTTCAAAGAAGCTAACAAAGGTACTCCATACGAACAGTTTAATCCTGCTATTGTATCCATTCCTAATGGGGCTGGAGGGGCTGCTCGTGACCTAACTAAGCATCTAAAGTCTATTAGAGAATTCTTTAAAGAAATTGTTCTAGTATTCGATAATGACGAGGCAGGACGAAAAGCAGTGGAAGCAACCATGTTGGTAATCCCAGATGCTGTTGTTGCTACGCTTCCTGCTAAAGATGCTAACGCTTGTCTCATGGAGGGACGAGCTAAGGCTTGTTACAATGCCTGTCAGTTTAATGCCAAGAAGCCCAAGAATAGCCGTCTAGTGTATGGGGATACCCTGCATGAGGAAGCGAAAGAAGCCCCTCAATTCGGCGTATCGTGGCCTTGGGAGCATATTACCAAAGCAACTAGAGGCATCCGACTAGGTGAAACCATCTATATAGGTGCTGGACAGAAGCAGGGTAAGTCTGAGGTAGTTAATACACTGGCTGCACATTTCATTCAGAAGCACGGATGGAAGGTGTTCCTAGTAAAGCCTGAAGAGAGTAACAAGAAAACTTATAAGCTAGTTGCTGGCAAATTAGCAGGTAAGTTCTTTCATGATCCTACGAAACCTTTTGATGAGGAGGCTTACGATAGAGCAGGCGACACGCTCCGAGGAAAACTAACACTCCTCAATCTGTATCAACACGTTGGATGGGACAGTCTTAAAGCAGACATTCGAGAAGCGGCATTAGACGGATGTAAGGCAATTATGATTGATCCAATTACAAACTTGACTAACGGGATGGATGCAGCAAGTGCTAATACAAAATTGCAAGAGATTGCTCAAGAGCTCTCAGCTATGGCTCTGGATCTCAACGTTGTTATCTTCATCTTTTGCCATCTACGTAATCCTGATGGCGGCGCCCCACATGAACGAGGGGGTGAAGTTCTTTCTTCTCAGTTTGCTGGTAGCCGTGCCATGGCCCGTAGTTGTAATCTCATGCTTGGCCTTGAAGGAAACCGTGACCCAAATCTTTCTCCAGAAGAAAGAAACTTGAGGACATTGGTACTGCTAGAGGATCGAGAGTATGGCGAAACGGGCAGATTCAAGCTCTACTGGGATAACAACACAGGACTTTTTAATGAAATTAATTGAGGAACATTATGTAAATAATCATAATAGACTCGTTAAGTCTATGTCATTCAGAGCAGGAACTGAATGGGATGCGGAGGACGTAGTACAAGAAGCGTACCTAAGGGCTATTAAATACTTCGATAGCTTTGACGGTACTGACTTTGATAAATGGTTTAGTCCTATTCTCTTTAATGCTATGAGGGTTCACAAGAATATGGAGAAAGGCCATATTGCTGCTGACTTCGATGAAGAGGACATGGACGGAACTCCTTGTCAACAATACTCTGATGCTATAGTTGCGGAGATTAGTGAGCTAATCGATACTAAGTCTGAGAATCAGATAGAAATATTAACTCTCTATTTCTTTAAGGGATACACTGCAAACGACATTAGCCAAATCTCTGAGCATAAGTACTCCGCTATTCATAAGACTATTACACGTTTTAGTCAAGAGCTTACGGAGCTTTACAAGGAATGAACGTAGGGTTCTTTGATCTTGAGGCCAATGGCCTATTAGATACAGCTACAAAACTCCACTGCTGTGTCATTAAGAACAAAGACACAGGAGAGGTAAGAAAGTTCTGGCCGTGGGAAGGCGCAGACTACATTAAACAGATGCTGGAATATCTAGAGAGTTTCGACGTATTAATCTCACATAATGGGATTGGGTATGACTTCCCTTTGCTTAAGAAGCTATTTAAATGGGAATACTCCGGTAAGAAAGTCGATACGCTAGTTATGTCTAGGCTGTTAAATCCCAAGAGGATGGTTCCGTTTAACTGTCCTAACAAGAAGATCGGCCCACATTCTATTGAAGCTTGGGGTTATCGGGTTGGAAGAGGTAAGCCAGAGCATAATGATTGGGAGGTATTCTCTCAGGAGATGCTGCACAGATGTTCTGAAGATGTAGAAATCCTACAGCTAGTGTATGACGAGCTTCTACGGGAAGCAAAGGGGAAGCAATGGAAGAACGCTTTTCTATTGTCATTCCGTTTGTTTGAGAACCTACAGAAACAGGAACGATATGGCTGGCTAGTCGATAAAGAGTATATGTATAAATGTATATCTCAACTAGACAACTGGGTGAGACGCATAGATGCAGTTCTTACACCAAATCTGCCTCTAACAATAGAGATAGAAGAAAACAAAGTTAAGGGTGAATACAATTACATCAAAAAACCATTCCTCAAAAGTGGAAAATATTCTGAAAGTAGTCTCAAGTGGCTTGCTGGTTCTGGTTTTGATCTTGACAATGCTCCCATTTGTGGCCCTTTTAGCCGCATTTCTTTCCGCAACATTAACCTAAATTCAAACGATGAGACTAAAAAGTATCTTCTCTCGGAAGGGTGGGAACCCATCGAGTGGAACACAAACGATGACGGGGAAAGAACTAGCCCTAAATTATCAAAAGATGATCCTTTTGATGGAATTAACGGAAAAGTGGGAAGGCTTGTTGCACGTCGTGTCCAAATCAGACAACGTAGAAGCATCATTGAAGGTCTTACAAACCTTGTTAGAGCAGACGGACGAATTGCGTCGATCGTCAACACTCTCGCAGTTACTGGAAGAGCAACTCACCGTAACATCGTAAACATCCCACAAGCTAAAAGCTTTTATGGTAAGCAAATGAGGAAGATCTTTACCTCTAGGGAGGGCTTTACCCTAGTCGGTACTGACTCAGATGCTTGTCAGATTAGGATGTTATGTGGTAGAATGAACGATCCTGAGTACACAGATAACGTACTAAACGGAAAGAAAGAAGATGGAACAGATATCCACTCAGTTAATATGCGAGCGGCTGGACTCCCTAATCGAGACGATGCAAAAACTTTCTTCTACGGTTTCCTATTTGGAGCAGGAGATGCAAAAGTTGGAAAGATCGTCAAAGGAACAGCGTCGGATGGTAAGCGTCTTAAGGAACAATTCCTTAAAGGACTCCCTGCACTGGGATCGTTACTTGAAAGGATAACTAAAGAATGGAGAAGCACAGCCAAGCAAAGATATAATGCGAAGTTTAATCGTATGGAATATTACGATGGCTACATTACAGGGCTTGACGGCAGACCTATCTTAGTTCCTAGTGAGCATCAGGTACTAGTCTATCTTCTTCAATCTGATGAAGCTATTATGATGCAAGCTGCTTATAATAAAGCAAATAAAGATATGGAAAAGGCAGGCTATGTATACGGTAGAGATTACGGATTTGTCTGCTGGTACCATGACGAATTTACAATTGAGTGCCGCACAGAAATAGCAAACCATGTTAAACAAATATCTGAAGATGCAATTGCATGGGCAGGAACCTTTTATAAAATCTCTTGTCCACATATTGGGCAAGGCAAAATAGGAAAGAACTGGTATGAAATCCACTGATAATACTGAGGAATATATTAGAGTGTTGCGATTTAGGTTGGAAGAGATTCAGAATCAAATGGCAGAACTAGAACTAGAAGAGCAGCGTGTTGCTGAGTCTCTGATGGAAGCTGCTAAAACTGTTGAAACTATCTAAGGAAGAATATGGGACTGAACGCTAAAAAAGTACAAGGCAATAACAATAATAATCGTGTAGAGCAGCCTATTCTGGAAGCTGGTGTATATCCTGCTCGTCTGGTGCAACTGATTGATCTGGGCTTGCAAGCTCAACGTCCTTATCAAGGTAAGGATAAACCTCCGGCGCAAGAAATCATGCTGACTTATGAACTCGTTGATGCCTTTATGGTTGATGCTGAGGGCAACGAAGTGGAGGATAAGCCACGATGGGTTTCAGAAACTCTGCCGTTCTATGGCCTGATTGCAGACAAGGCTAAGAGCACTCAACGATATAATGCTCTTGATCCTACTGGTCAATACGATGGAGACTTCAGCCGTGCTATTGATACGCCAATCAATGTCACTCTCGTTAATAACATTATTGGAGACAAGACGTACACAAACGTAGCAAACATTGCTGCTATGCGTCCCCGTGATGCTGCTAACTGTCCTCCTCTGGTAAACGATACAAAGCTGTTTGATCTTGACGCACCTAATTTGGATGTCTTTAATAGCCTTCCTGAGTGGCTGCAAACTAAGATTAAAACCAATCTGAAGTATAATGGCAGTCCTCTGGAAGCTCTTCTTACAGGCAAGGCTGCAGATAAACCTAAAGCTGCTAAGGTTAAGGAAGAGAAACCAGAAGCCCCTGCAGAAGATGACGATGCAGGAGACAACCCCTACTGATGCAGCCTCTAATTGATGCCGATGTTCTCCTGTATGAAATAGGGTATGCGGCTGAGACTGGATGGCAAGGGGAGGGGGTTCCTCCTTTTGATTATGTTGCTAATCTGCTGGACAATCGCATAGGAAATATCTGTGCGGTTGTTCAAGCAACTCATCCTCCTATCCTGTACCTAACAGGCAAGACAAACTTCCGAAATAAAATAGCTACTAAGACGAAATATAAAGAGCGTCCTAGTAAAAAGCCTTTTCACTATTACAATCTTAAAGCGTATATACAAGGTAAATATGATTACAGGCTCACCGAAGGGTTGGAGGCTGACGACCTCATGGCAATTGAGCAGACAGCAAGACCTGAAGAGACCATCATCTGTACGAGAGACAAAGATTTACGACAAGTACCCGGATGGCATTATGGATGGGAGTTGGGCAATCAACCTCAATTCGGTCCGGAACTCGTTACTGACATAGGATATGTAACCCTCTCCTCTGATCGTAAGAAGATAAAAGGAACAGGAGAACTCTTCTTCTTCTCTCAGATTTTGACAGGAGACGCTGTAGATACAATCCCAGGATTGGAGGGCTGTGGGCCTGTTAAAGCCTTTAATATCATCAGCCCTTGTAAGACTAGGGGAGATGCTCTAAAAGCCGTCTATAACGCTTATAAAGAGGTTTATGGGTCATTGTCGTACAAAGAAATGCTTGAGCAAGGGAGGCTGTTATATATGACTAGGAATCTAAGGACAGACGGGAGCCCTGTTATGTGGGGAGAGAAATGAAACCAACACAAGAGCAAGTCATCGCATGGGCGCGGAAAGCGGGGTTAGAGCCTCATAGGATTCACGGCGGTTTAGTTGTCACGCATTCCAATGGATCGTGGGTAAACATTGAAGGAATCGTAGGGCAAATATGCGCCGCAGTATACGAAGCAGGTCGCAAGGATGAGAATGAGGCATGTGCGAAGGTGTGTGAATTGATTGCTATAAACGCTGCCGATACTAGGGCGGCTGAATGCGCTGTTGGCATGACTGACAAACAATCAAATGCGATGCGATTGGATGAATTGATGGATGCAACAATCTTTTTTCGTGAAGCAGAAGACGAATTGGCTAAAGAAGCCGCCGCCGAACTACGCCGACTGCATGAAGTGAATGCTGAGTTGGTGGAGGCGTTGAAATACTGCAAACAAAAAATCGAGTACATGACAACGCATGGCGAATGGTACTCGCCGGGAAGGGCGATTGAAAAAGCAGAAGCAGCACTCGCCAAAGCAACTGGAGAACAACAATGAACAAACACACGCCGGGGCCGTGGACGATCCGAGAAACCGCGACTCATGTCACAGTGGTAGGAGCAAACAATGAGACTTTGTTTCACGATGACAAGCGCATTTCACGTGTAATTCAGGACGCCCATCTGATAGCCGCTGCTCCTGTTTTGTTGGAAGCGCTGGAAAATTGCATTGGCAATATCAACCAAGAGCGCGGATTTGCGGACGAGCTAGAGGCTGAAATACGCACCGCCATCGCCAAAGCTACAGGAGAACAACAATGACTTGGGTATTGATTCTGTTTATACACGCCGGTGTTTTGTCTGAAAAAGACAGCAATAGCATGACAACCACCGTGTTTGCTACTGAGCAGCATTGCGAAGCCGCAGGTAAAGCAGCGGCTAAGATGGTTCAGCTAACAACTAAGTCAGTTAAGTATACCTGCGTACAAAGCGGGTTCACTAAATGAGGCGAGCATGACTAACAACACAATCACACTCACGCGCAGCGAAATGCAGCAGGTGCTGGATGCGTTGGAGGAAATGAAAGGCGAGATAGCAGATTGGGGCAGCTATGCCAGCGAGTATTTCAAAAAGAAACACGATCTGGACGGCAGCGTAAATCGGTTCAACCCGCTAATCGAAACCCTCCGCGCCCGACTCGCGCAGCCTGAACAGGTCGATGAGATAAACACATCAAACGAATGTGTCGAAAAAGAAGGCAAATATAGACACATTACGCAGCCTGAACCCAGCGTGGAGCCGGTGGCGTGGATTGTTTGGAATTCGGAGGGTGACGATGAGTTCGTCAATAATCCAAACGCACTAAAAAATCGGCATTATCGCGGCGGCGATCCAATGCCTGTCTACACCGCCCCACCACAGCGCGAATGGGTAAGGCTGACGGATGAGGAGATCTCAGATATACCTGTCTACTCTTGGGGCACCACTAAAGATATGGTTCGAGCTATTGAGACTAAACTAAAGGAAAAGAATACATGAACTATGAACTAACCGAAGCGAACGTACTTAAATGGGCTAAAGAGCGTGGTATCCTAGACAACTCTGACAGTAAAACCCAATTGCTTAAGGGCGTGTCAGAACTGGGTGAGCTAGCTGATGCAGTGATTAAACGAGACAAGATGGCTATTATTGACGGTATTGGGGATGTTCTGGTATGCCTGACAATGGTTGCAGCTATTGAAGAGGTAGACCTAAAGGAGTGCTTCCGCTCTGCCTATAATGAGATTAAGGATCGTAAAGGGTATCTAAACAAGGAAGGGGTATTTATCAAGGAGCAAGCTTCTGAAAAACCCTAAGACACGTAATAACGGACAATGGACAGAAGCTCGTTACAGGTCTTTTGTTAAATCCGCATTACGTAATGCCTCACAGAGATGGCCTCCTAAATATGAAACATTAGGAAGTGCTTACGTAGGAAGTAAGATTAATGTAAAGACTGGCAGGATTGCGAAGCATTATGAATGTAACGAGTGTAAGAACCACTTCCCTGCTAAAGATGTAGAAGTAAACCATATTGAACCAGTAGTTCCTATTTCTGGATTTGATTCATGGGACGGAGTAATCTCCCGTATGTTCTGTGAAGCAGATGGCTTAGAAGTTGTCTGTAAAACTTGTCACAAATCCATTACTAAATCTGAAAATCAAGAAAGAAAAACCACTAAATGACTCAAGATAATTACAAAGGTTTTGCCATGTTCAATGACGTCATGGATGACGCTCTCCGTACTCGTAATCGTGCTGTAGTCCTCTCTAATATTACTGTAGACAATATGAAAGAATCTAAGCTCTCTCCTAAAGGTGTTACTCTTGTTCTTGGTTATTTTAGTTCTATTCCTCAGGAAGAACGCAAACAAGTCCAACAAGAGTTTGTGAAAGAGATGAGCTCTCGTGGATTCCAACTTTCTTGAAAGGGTATTTATCTCTCTAATGACAAAACTTACTGAAGGCACTAAATATGATGCAGAAAAAGTTCGAATGGATTTGCTCGATGCTCAAGCCATTGAAGGCCTCGCTTCTGTTCTCACTTTCGGCGCTAAGAAGTACGCTGCTCATAATTGGCGTTCTGGCATTCATAACAGTCGCCTTGTTGCTGCCCTTCTTCGCCACACTTTTGCTATTTTACGTGGTGAGTATATTGATGCGGAAAGCGGGCTACCGCACATCGACCATATAGGATGCTGCTGGATGTTCTTGTCTAACAATATGAAGAACCGCCCTGATCTTAATGACCTATGGAAGCCTGATGAAACAAAGTGAAATTGAAGTAAATTTGATTGACCACATGGGGAATGATCTTAGCGTAGTAAATGCGGCTAGGGTTTCCTTTCATAAAACTTCCTTCTGGAAAGAATATGAAGAAGGGGCTTTGTTTGAACAAGATGTAAAGCTTATTAAGTATCTGGCTAAGCATAAACACTTCTCACCTTTTAATCATTCGTTCCTCACTGTACGAGTTAAAGCCCCTATCTTCGTAGCACGACAGCTTGTTAAGCATAAATTTATGCCTTGGAACGAGGTTTCTAGACGTTATGTAGACGAGGAACCGGAGTTCTATCTCCCTAGTGATTGGCGAAAACGTTCTAATAATGTAAAACAAGGAAGTAGTGAGGAGCTTGTTAAGATTTTGCACAACTCCTCCTACTTATGTGAATCTATTACTGTTGAAGAGGCAGTAACAGTTTATACGCAGAATCAGCTAACTCTCTATGAAGATCTGTTAGAAGCTAATGTTTGCCCTGAGATGGCTCGCATGGTGTTGCCTCAGAACATGATGACTGAGTGGATCTGGAGCGGTACACTCGGAGCTTATGCTGATATGCTTAAGCTTCGACTAGACCCCCATACACAGTATGAATCTCGTATTGTAGCAGAGAAGATACGAGATATCGTTAGCCCTCTCTTCCCTGTATCTTTGGCTGCACTTTTGGAGAATAAATGATTGTTTGGAAAGAACCATTCCTAAATGAATATCCTCACGTAATGGTAACTTGTTCTATCGAGAAAGACGAGGCTGTAGAGGTGCAGCACTTCATCGCTCAGATGGAAGATGTAGAATATGAGACAGACATGGAAGCGTTGATTGATTTTATGGTTGTACGAGATGCCATCGATACTGATGGTCAAGTTACTATAGGGAGCATGAGTGAAACTACTTTTATTGGACATTGAAACTGCACCGAATGTGGTGCATGTATGGGGCTTGTGGAAGCAGAACGTAGCGATTAATCAGATTATTGATGCAGGCTATGTAATGTGTTGGTCAGCTAAGTGGTTTGGTAGTGAAGAGATCTTCTTCGATTCGGTTCACCGATCTGGTACTAAGAAGATGCTAAAAGGAATTCATGCCCTGTTGGAGGAGGCAGATGCCGTAATCCACTATAACGGGGCTAGGTTTGACATCCCTACGCTGAATAAGGAATTTATTCTGCACGGTATGTTCCCTCCTGCAACATATAAACAAATCGACCTTCTGAAGACAGCTAGGGCACAGTTTAAGTTTCCTTCTAATAAACTGGACTATGTTGCTCAAGTCCTGAAGGTAGGAAAGAAAACGAAACACGCTGGTCATGATCTCTGGATTCGTTGTCTTAATGGGGACGAAGAGGCATGGCAAGAGATGGAAGCCTATAATATTAATGACGTAACCATTCTAGAGGGTGTCTATCTTAAACTGCTTCCGTGGATTAAGAACCATCCTAATCATGGTGTACACAATGACAAGGAACACGTCTGTCCTAATTGCGGAGGAGCTCACCTTCAACGAAGAGGCTTTTCTTTTACCGCTATGGGCAAGTTCCAACGATTCCAATGTGGAGGTTGTGGCACATGGAGTCGAAGTAAGAAATCTAATGCAGTAAAAGATGTACTAGCTATTGATAAAAACTAATATAAGGAAATTATGACAAATACCGCATCACTCCGTAGTCAGCTGATTACCCGTCGCACTTATAACCGCCCTCTCGATGAGAAAGGTGTTAAATTTGAAACATGGGAAGAGACAGTACAGCGTGTTATCGATCACCAAGCATGGCTGTGGGAACGAGCAGAGAAGACAGATGCCCTTTCTGTTAAAGCTTATGACGAGCTCCGAGAGCTGCAGAAGCTTGTGCTTGATCGAAAGGTACTTA
>OGWA01000038.1_pt1 | contig 13818 bp, 11 predicted proteins | sample 1575901 | NCBI WGS metagenome assembly OGWA01 (sample SAMN07581541, study PRJEB24739) | freshwater metagenome
CACAAGCACGGCGCGGACTGATAAAGTCCAGGTTTTGGATCACGGACATGTTGACTTGGTCGATTGGATGGGATCGGATCTCAGCGTTGTTAATGCCGCTCGGGTTTCCTTCAACAAGGAAAGTTCGTGGGACTACGAAGATAGCCATGTTCCAATCAAAAAGCTTCCTGAAAAGGACGCAAAGCTCATCAAGTATCTTGGCAAGCACAATCACTTTACGCCGTTTTGCCATCCGCAAATTACGTTGCGAATCAAGTGCCCGATCTTTGTTCGTGCACAGTTGGGCAAACACCAAATCGGTTTGACGATGAATGAGGTCAGCCGGCGTTATGTCACCTTTGAGCCTGAGATCTATACGCCGCTTTGGCGCAATGCTCCGACAGATGGAGCAAAGCAGGGAAGCAGCGGAACACTGGAAGACATGGACATGTGCATTCGTTTGCGACAAGAATATGATGCCGTCGCAAAGGAATGTCTTGATCTTTACAGCAAACTAATCCAAGACGGCGTTGCCCCAGAACAGGCAAGATCAATTTTGCCACAGGGCACTTATACGGAATTTATGTGGACTGGTTCTCTCTACGCATTTGCCCGTGTTTACAACTTGAGAATCGATGCTCACGCACAGTGGGAAATTCAGCAATATGCCAAGGCAATCGACAAAATTATTGCTCCACTTTTCCCTGTTTCGTGGAATACTCTAACAACTAAATAAAGACACCCACCAAAGGAGTCTCAAATTATGGCAGAAATTTTATCACCATTTCAATCGTTTATTTTTATCTCTCGCTATTCTCGCTGGATGCCCGATTACAATCGTCGTGAATCCTGGGAGGAATGCGTTGATCGCTGGTGGAGATATTTTACCGCTAAGGTTCCTCAGCTCGCAGAGCGTCCGGACGTAAAAGACGCAATTGTTAATCTTGAGGTTCTTCCTTCCATGCGCAGCCTGATGACGGCTGGACCCGCATTGGATCACGACAACACTTGTCTTTACAATTGTTCTTATCTTCCAATTGACAGTCTTGAATCATTTGCTGAACTATTTGTAATTTTGATGAATGGTACTGGTGTTGGTTACTCGGTTGAGCACCAATACACAGACAAGCTTCCACAAGTTGCAAATAAAATTGAGAAGTCTTTCAACATCACTTATGTCGTTGAGGATTCGAAGGAGGGTTGGGGTGACGCCATTAAATTCATCATGGGACATCTATACGAAGGTCGCCACGTAAAGTGGGATCTGTCCAAGATTCGTCCTGCTGGTGCCAGACTACGCACATTCGGTGGCCGTGCAAGTGGACCCGCTCCTCTTGACAATCTTTTCAAAGCGGTTGTCAAGGTATTCTACAACGCACAGGGTCGCAGACTAACTGCACTGGAGTGCCATGATATCTGCTGTGCAATCGCAAATGCAGTCATCGTCGGCGGCGTTCGCCGTTCGGCCATGATTTCTCTCAGCGATCTATCTGATCGTGAGATGGCACACTGCAAGAGCGGTGCATGGTGGGAGCAGGCAGGCTTCCGTTCGTATGCAAACAACTCTGCTGTCTATCGTGGTCGCCCGCCAATGGGTCAATTCCTGGAGGAGTGGACTTCCCTGTACAACAGCCACAGCGGTGAGCGCGGAATGATCAATCGCAAGGCGTTGCAGGAGCAAGCAGCCAAGTGGGGTCGCGATGAAAACTGCGAGTATGGCACAAATCCATGCTCCGAAATCATCTTGAAGCCATTTGAGTTCTGCAATCTTTCAACCGTTGTAGTTCGTCCTGATGACACGGCATCAAGCCTGAAGAAGAAGATTGAAATTGCCACCATCATAGGTACTGTTCAATCGACCTTCACAAACTTCCCATACCTTCGTCCCGAGTGGAAGAAGAACTGCGAAGAAGAGCGCCTTCTCGGTGTCAGCATGACAGGCATCTATGACTGCAAGTTGACCAGTGGTTTGGAGGGCAAGCCAAAGTTGGTGCGTCTACTTGAAACCCTGCGCGATCATGCCACCGCAACGAACATGAAGTGGGCAGAAAAGCTCGGGATCAACCCAAGCAAGTCCATTACGTGCATAAAGCCAGAGGGCACGACTTCATGCTTGGTGGATTCGGCATCGGGTCTTCACCCACGTTATGCGGATTATTATTATCGTAGAATCCGCATCGACAAGAAGGATCCAATCTACAATCTCATGAAGGATCAAGGCGTTCCTTGCGAGGATGATGTGATCAATCCTAATAACACCGCAGTCTTCACCTTCGCAATGAAGGCTCCAAAGGGCACAATCACGACCGAAGAACTTCGTGCATTGGATCACTTGGATCTGTGGAAGACTTATCAGGAACACTATTGCCACCACAAGCCATCCATCACCGTCAATTACAAGGACTCTGAGTTCCTTGAGGTCGGCAACTGGCTGTGGGAGAACTTTGATGTCGCGACAGGCATCTCGTTCTTGCCCGGTGGCGATAGTCACACATACGCTCAGGCTCCGTTTGAGCAAATTGATTCCGCAACATATGCAGCGCATCCGAAGGTCAAGGTGAACTTCAAGGAACTCGCTAAATATGAGGCAGAAGACAATACTGAGTCGGCAAAGGAATTTGCCTGCAGTGCTGGCGGTTGCCAGATAGTGTGATCCTCACTCCTCTGTAGCTCAGAAGGTAGAGCGGGAAGCTGTTAACTTCCATGTCACTGGTTCGATTCCAGTCGGAGGAGCATAAAACAAAAATCCTCCCCAATCAAGGGGAGGATTTTTCATAAATATTTTTAGTCAGCGGCGGTGGGGTTGTTCCACGCATTCCTTTTGGGCCAGTCGAAGTATAAAGCTCATCGTAATGCTCAGGAACCACCGCTGCTGGCCAAGGTATAAATATATATGTTCCACATGTTAGTAGGCATTGACTATTCTATAACCAGCCCAGCAATTTGTCTTTATGACGAGAAGCGAGAATTCTGTTTTGAGAATTGCTCGTTTTATTTTTTGACCAATACAAAAAAGTATGCAGCAAAAATTGCCCCCAACATAAACGGTGAAGGTTTCGAGGAATATGCCTATGACACCGAAAGATTTGACACTATTTCTGAATGGGCTACAAATTTATGCGTGGGAGCTGCTGATGTGGCCATTGAGGGCTACGCATACGGTGCTCATGGCAAAATTTTTAATCTTGCCGAAAATTGCGGAATCTTGAAATACAAGCTCCATAAGCTCGCCGTTCCCGTGACCATCGTAGAGCCGTCCAAGGTAAAGAAACTCGCCACGGGCAAGGGAAACGCCGATAAACAAGCAATGTACGAAGCCTTCACCAAAGAAACAAAGACCGATCTTATGACGGTCTTTGATCAAAAAACTTTGGGAAATCCGGTAACGGACGTTATCGACAGTTTTTATATTTTAAAAGCTTTGATGGCTTCTAAAATTTAACGTACAACTCTACCGGCATTCATATTGGCGCTGGCATCCAATTTAGCATGGTGTCTTTTTGGGACTTGGCCACTCGATTTAATTTTGTCGATAACTTCCTTAAATTGACTGCCAACAACTTTGCTTGGGGTAAGAGTGGAGTCCATAGCCAATACTGGTGTACTTGCACTCCAATCTCTCACTACCTTTTTCTTTTTGCAGCTCGGACAGGCTTTTTTGGTTGGCGTTTCGCGTTCATCATACGACAATTGCTCATCAAAACAATGATCACATTTTTCACACTTGAATGCGTATATAGGCATATTATTTCTTTCTAAAAGTAATTAGCATGTTTTCAAACAAAAATCCATAAGATGGCTCTTTGGGCTTGCTTTTTAGTTCCATCCTGGCTTCCTTGGGAGTTCTGTTTCCTTTTGCCAAATTGCAGTCTCGACATGCAGCTACCATATTGACCCATGAAGATGCCCCACCCTTTGATTTGGGTGTGACGTGATCGACAGTTGCTTCTTTGGGAGTCATGTCAATACCGCAATACTGACAGCAATATTTGTCTCTTCGAAGAATATTTTGTCTTGAGGGAGAAGCCTTTTTATAAGGCAATTTTACGTAATACTTGAGAATCAAAATTTTGGGAATTTTGACAATTTTTGAAACAGAAACAACTTCATAACATTCGTTTGTTTCGTCTCCCCAAACTTTGTCCCGGTTTAAAAGTTTATACGCTTTGCTAATGGTAATGATATTCAGCGGGGTATTGTCTTGATTGAGCAAGAGTACCTGTTTCTTCATACCTTTTAAGTATTTATGAAAATCTAAATATTTTACAGCCATGGATAATAAACAAGATAGACAATTTTATTGGAAAGTCAAGGAATTTTTAAACAATACTCCTGACATAAAGCCTGTTACACCAAAGCCAAATAGTCTGATTTCAAGCGTGAATAACATTCTTGAACAGAATAAAACGTATAAACAAAACAATTTTAATCCTAATCTTGGCGGTGCAAATACGATCCGCCAAGTCATCGCCCATACGGCCCGTGCCGAAGCGAAAGGCACCCCAGGATTGCCGGTATTTACCAAAAATGTTTATAATGCCAATCCCTTTCAGATTATCAAAGAAGGTATTTTTGATGAAGTTGCTGATCGCATTAAAAAATTACAAGGTGAAACTGGCTACGATGTTGAAACTGAAGAGGAAATAAATGCTGCTGTTGCAGAAAACACCCCAGAACCGGGCGTTCCTCTCACGGATTTGCAAAGAAAATTAAGAGATTTGCAGGGCGAAATGAAAGCTCAAAGAGACTTGCAAGCCGCCCAAAAGGCTCAATATGATAGCGAAGAAGCTGAAGCCCAAGCAGTTGGTTCGACAATAAAAACTACTGAGTCTGGAGCAAGATATGGTGAAAAGCCAGATTTTGTAAAAGAAAGAGAAGCAGCAGCTCAAGCTGCCAGCAATACTCCAGAAAAACCAGATAGCAAACCAGCCACTCCTCCAGCCACTCCTCCAACTCCATCAACGCCCACACCAGAACCTGAGCCAGAAAAAGATGAAGAATTGGAAAGACTTGTTGGTGGGCGAATAAAAACTAGAGATCTCAGACGTCAAAAAGAGATGGAACAAGGCGAAGAAAACTTAGCATATTTAAAAGCTAAAGATACGGGCAGCATGACGGAATTGCAAAAAAGCCGTCACGCACAGGCACTTGTCAGGGCTCAACGAAGAGCCGAAGGTAAAGCTTTTAACGGTCCATCTGACGAACAAATAAGAGGTCAAGAACAAAGAGGATTAGAAAGAAAAAGAGAAGCCTCAAATGCAAGCATGAACTCAGTTGAAGACATTCGTGCCCGTGCAGCAGCCGAGCGACAAGCAGCCAATAAAGCAAAAACAACCACAACGCCCAGTGGCGGTCAAGGACAAACTCCTCCAGCCAATGGTCCAGGGCGCGATTTTACCAACCTGGGTCTGAGCCAAGATCAGATTGACAAGGCCAACAAAGAACAATCAGGAAAATTTGCTGGCGATTTAACTGGTGTTGGGTCTACCCCCAATCCACAGGCCAAAGCACCAATGCCTACAAGTTCTTCCGGATCGCAACCAGCCCCCACAACAGGATCTTCGGTTGGTCCAGTCAGATCAACTGGAGCAGAAGTTTCAAGCAAGGCTGGAGAATTGATGGGATTGGGTTCCGGTAGCAAACCAGCACCACAAACTTCAACAAGTGGTGCTGCAGAAACTTTGGGACTTGGATCATCACAACCAGCTCCAGAGGAAGAATCCGAGGCTAAAAAACGGGCAAGAGAAACTTTATTAAAATAACTAAATAAATTATAAGGAACAACATGAATTACCTAACCAACCTTTACAGATATAAAGCCGAACAACTGCAAGAACAAGTTAAATTGTTGGAAGCCAAATTAAAGGCTTTGGAAGAAGCTGTTGTTCTTCCTGGGCCTGTTAGTCGAGAAACTAAACGGTTTGAGGACTCCATGGTTGATAGGCCCCGCACTGTTCCTGTTGGATACAAAAATCCAACCGAAGCACCAGAATTGCTTGCCAGAGATCCAAATGTACCGACTCCCCCGGCAAAAGGTTCACCAGCGCCAGTTGCAGGTGGTTCTCGTTCAACCCAATCGGCTCCAAAATCAAATTCTATGATGAGCCCATTCTCTTCAGCACCACAAAGAACACCAACCGAAATTGTTTCGGATATCCCATCACAGCCCGATTGGCTGGCATCGGCAACTGCTCCTCTGACTTTACCCGGATCCCAACCAACAACTAAGGCTCAAGGTCCATCTGATGTTCTTGCGGCCACCAAAAATCTTTTGGACAGCATGAACAGAAAAAAAGAAGAGGCAGAAAAATCAGGTCCAGGTCAAGATTTGGGAAGCTTGGGTATGAGCCAAGCTCAAGTTGATGCTGCTAATCAAGCACAGAGCGGTGTTTTTGGTGGTAGAAAACAATCTACTCCAGCCCAACAAACAAATGCATCTCCTTCTTTTGATCCATTAGCCGGATTGAGACAAAAGATGGCCGACGTAGCACAACAACAAGCAAATGTTTCGACTGCTACACCACAACCATCTGCACCAGCGCAGAAGCCGGGATTCCATGCAAATGGAAAACCAATGGTTCAAAGAACCTCTGATCCAAATGTTTCTACTTATGAAGCCGGCGGATATGCTGCCACAACTCCCCCGCCACCAATGGGAAAAATTCAACTCGGCCAAGACCAAAGTGAATGGGCCAAACGTCAATTGGAACAAGAAGTCGGATTCTCCACCAAAGGAAAAGGACTCCAAACTTTACCACCTAGTGCAACCGGTGAAACAATTTCCCAATTGCCTGCAGCTTTGGGAGCCAGTTTGCTGGGCGCAGTTGAAACCGGGTTGAATGCTCTCGGTTTACGTGGAAATGCCCAGACATTCAAAATTGGGCGCGAAGATATGGAAAGACGCATGGCAAACAGTGCCAATGAAAAACCAAATCTGAGTGGTGGTGCAGAAAGAGTTGATCAAGTTCTTACTGGTCTTGGTTCATATGGTGATATATTACGAATGACAAATCCTGCATTCCAACGTAATGAGCTTGCAAAGCTAAAATCAGATACAAGTGATGCGGCAATGAAACGTTACCGTGAAGAAGAGCAAGAAATGATTCGTAGATTCCAAAAACCATGAGTTTTTTATCTAACCATTACAAAAATCAAGTTAAAATTCTAGAACAACGTCTAGAGCTGATTTCGCTTCGATATCAATTGCTAGAAGCGTTTGAATATGGGTTGTTGAATGAAGAAATCAATCCAGAAAATTTTGATAAAATTTTACAATCTGCTGATGCAATTTTAGATAAATTGCAAAAAGTCGGTATGCACCAACTTTCGCCAGAGGAAAAGTCTGTATTGGCTCAGGCCACTGAAGTAAGAAGGACGATGGCCGAAATTAAAGACGCACAGGCACAGGCCAGACGTGATGCTGCCGTAAGAAAAAATAGAGGACAATCCTCCCGTAAAGCCGAGCCAGTAGATCGACCCGGTGCTGCAGAATCTGCTGCTGATTATGCAGATCTAGAAGGTAGAACCACAGCAGAAAACACAAAAAGAATTGCAGAATTGCGGGATCAAATTGCTAAAGCGGAGGCCGCAGGAGAATCAACCTCAGCTTTGCAAAAAGAATTGGGTGAGCGTTTATCTGGAAAAGGTGGAAGTTCTAAACCCACACAAGCTCCAGCACAACCTCCAGCGCAATCAGCACCACCATCGAGCACATCGACCAAGCCTTCTACGCCATCTCAAACATCCTCAAAACCTCCAGTAGTTCCATCGCAGCCACCAGTAAAACCCCCACAAACTTCTGCGCCGGTAACACTACCAGCAAAACCATCTGTAACTGAAAAAATTGGTAAAATTACGGGAGCTGCCGGTCCTGCTGTTTCTGCCGGCTTGCGAACTTTAGGAAAACAATTTCAAACACCCATTGCAAATTATCCGAAAGAAATTGCAAAAACTGCAGGTGGTGCCATAACTGGATTGTTTACTTTACCTGGCATCGCAGGAATAGGTGGAGCAATGGCAGCTGGTGAGGCAATGGAAAAAGCAGCAGATATCACTGGAGTGGAGGGTTTAAGAAACCCATATGCCAAACTTCCTGTTGAATTTGGTGTTGGTGCAGCCACGGAAACCGCCGTCAGCACCTTGCTACCCAAAGGAATCAAAACTATAGCTAATCCCCGAATGCTGGGCCGGGGAGCCGCAACTTTGGCATCAAGAGTCGGTTTGCGTCGTATGCTTCTATCAATGGGTCCAGCAGGATGGATTGCTCTTGCAGCACTAACTGGTTATGACACGGGTGATGCGATTGCAAACACGGAAATTGATGAAAAGGGAACAACAGTTTCCGATGTTTTGGGTAAAGGTGCCTATACTCAATCCGGTGGGCTTGTAAAAGGAGTCTTAAATAAGATAGCTGGAAACCGTTGGGATGCTGGTTGGGAAGACGTAAACGAGAAGCCAATCGGAACACCAGGCGGAAGTGCAGAACTAAAGGCCAAATATGCAGCAGAAGATGAGGAAGAAAGAAAACGCCAAGAAGAACTGAAAGCTATTTTAGGCCCCTCCGTTGATGATTAAAGGGCACATATGAAAAATAAACTTGTTTTTCAAATTCTAGAAAACCGTTATCAGAATTCTTTAAATGGAATTAAAAACTGTTCTTCGGACAAGTTTAGTACAACTTACGCACCATTAATGGAGTTCATTATAGGTGCTGCCGGTGCACAATTAATTCGTAAATTTGGTAGCGCTGCTGCAAGAAGCGCTGCAGAAGCTGCAATTGCCGTAGCCGAAAGACACGCTGCAGAAAAACTTGCACAGGAAGCTGCAGCCAATGCTGTCCGTGTAGCAAGACGTCCAGCAACTTCTATTGGTACCCCCACCACACGAGCAACAACTGAGGCTCCTCCTGCTCCACCAGTAGCTCCACCAAAAACAGAACCTTCTCCCAAAACTGAGCCAAAACCGACAGAAGAACCTAAACCACAAGAAGAGCCCAAGCCACGAGAAGAACCTAAGCCCCGGGAGGAACCGAAACCTCGTGAAGAACCAAAACCTCGTGAGGAGCCTAAGCCTCGTGAGGAACCCAAGCCCAGAGAAGAGCCTAAGCCTCGTGAGGAACCCAAACCCCGGGAAGAGCCCAAGCCACGTGAGGAGCCTAAGCCTCGTGAGGAGCCTAAGCCTCGTGAGGAACCCAAACTTCGGGAAGAGCCAAAGCTGCGTGAAGAACCTAAAACCCGCGAAGAACCAAAAGTACGCGAGGAACTAAAAGGCAAAGGTGGGTTTAAAGGTAAAGGCAAACCACCCATTGGAATTGGGTTTGGTGAATTTATGCCCGGTTTACCTGCACCAGAAGAAGAATCCGTCAAGGGAGTTGGTATTGAGGCTTATGGGGACCAAGGTGGCTTGACACCCATAAATGTTTCTCTTGTATCCGATGCTCTTGGTGGTGGACAATTTGCAAAACGTTTAATGATGCGATAATATTTGCAAAATTTATATTAAGTTGTATAATGGTGATATAATTTATGTTAACAATAAAACAGTTTACGCATAAACCTATTGAAATCGTAGGATCCCTGAAAGAAGTCAATATAGACGGCAAGCGTCTTTATGAGACACCGGAGGGAATTTTTCCATCGGTGACAACGGTAGTAGGCCACAAAAAACAACAGTTTTTTGCCGAATGGAGAAGAAAAAATCCAGAGGAAAGTCAACGAGTTACTTCACGTGGAACAAAATTTCATTCATTGATTGAAAAATATTTAAACAATGAAGAGATTGATTTTGATAATCTTCAGTCCGGATCAAAGGCTCTGTTTTCAATTTTAAAACCAGAACTTGACAAAATTGATAACATAATTGCGATTGAAACCCCGCTATGGTCTAAAACCGTGGGGTTGGCCGGAAGAACGGATTGCATTGCCGAGTATGATGGTAAATTGTCAATAATAGATTTTAAGGCCAGCACAAAAGAAAAACGAGCATCAGACATCGACAATTACTTTGCCCAAGCAAGCGCATATGCACTGATGTTTCAGGAACGAACTGGAATCATCGTAGATAATTTTGCGATTCTTATAGCGTGTGAAGATGGCTTGAAACAAGTCTTTCAAGACAATCCAATTAAATACGTAAAACAACTAAAGACCTTGATTACCGATTATAAAAATACCTATGGCATACAGTGAAGAAAAAAGTCTTTGGGAAGAAGTAAACCGCAAAGGTTCTCGGCTTTGGATAAGCATGAATGACAATTCCAAAGCAGCCAAACAGAGAGCATTGTTTGTGCAACAGCATGGTGGTTTCTTCAAGCAAGAAGGTCGCTACTGGATTTGGGTCAACCCAGTAAAAGAGCACAACGGAAACTGGTTGAAACGCGTTGACACCGGTGAAAAAGTGTTTTTTGAAAACATGACCGAGTTTGGCAAATTGCATGGTCTTACACCGGTTAAAATATGTGAATTGCTTAATGGAAAACGCAAGACTTATAAAGGGTGGACAGCTGTCGAAACTCGGGCTGTACAGGAAACCGTTGGTTCCAGAGTAAAACTGGAAGAGCCAAAGAAAAAGAAAATAGTTCCGGTTAAAACTGTGGTGTTCCAAGACAAGGATACGGGGGAGGTTTTTACTGTAACTAATTTGAAGGATTTTTCAAGAAAAACCGGAATTGATTATGGAAGTTTAAAAAAATTAGCCAACGGAAAAGCCAAAAGTTGCAAAAATTTAAAGTTATACAATCCAATCGCAGGATACCAGCTTCCTCCAGAGCCTAAATAATTGGAGATGAACTTTAAAACACTTTTATCCCAAATTGTTAGCAATTCATTACTAAATGAAGCCCCAGATCAATCGGGGCAGGCCGAGAAAAAAGAACGGGCAAAGTCAGCCAGCCCGGATGCCAAGGCCCGGGATGCGGCTCGTAAACGCGTAGAACGCGCTCAAGAAACACCCAGAGAAAAGAAACCAAAAGAAGAATTGATCAAAGATGTTATCTTGGTCAAGACTCGTAGCGGTGCCGTGCAGCTAATTTTTAAAGATTCTTTCAATGCCAGTTTGCATCAAAAATTGAATAAAGATGCATTGACGATGCAAGAGGCTCAGAAAGTCACAAAGGAAGAGGGCTTTGAGCAAACACGAGCTTCAAAACTTTTGTTCGGTGACGTGAAAGTGAAACCCGGTGAAAAAGAAGAACGGGGTTCAAAAAAAGAAGAACAAGAAAAACAAGAAAAAGCTAGACCAAAAGACGAAGAAGAAAAGAAAAAAGAACAAAAAGCCGAAGGCGGAAGAGCCAAAAAAATGAGCCAGGAAGAGATGTTCCGGGCTATGGCAGAGATGAATCCAGAACAATTGATGGGAATGCCGCCAGAATTGAGAAATGAATATTTCAAGATGAATCGTCAACCTCCGGCAAACAACGATTTTGATCGTGTTTCATATGAAGGGTTGAGCGTCGAATATGGTTTGAGCAACATCAGTGGCGTTCCATTCAATCAACAAGTCTTAAACGCTCTTGTCTTCTTGGGCAAACTAAAAGCCGGTGCTAGCGACCAAGAGATGCAAACATATCTCGCATTGGCGCCAGATGGAAGAGAGTTTACACGCTCGGCATTCTTCACGGCCAAGAAGATTCTTTCGCAAATTGGAGACGAGTGTTTACAAAATCTGTTGTCCAATGTCGAGACCGGCGGAAAACCCGTCAATTCGGAAGGCTCACCGGACATGGTCTGCGGCGATTACCGTTTCAAGGTAGCAGCCGGCGGCGAAATTTCTTTTTCAACCACGGCTTTTGATCAATCCAACAAGAGCTTCAAGGGTTTTATAGCAAGAGCATTGACTCAAGCGTTATCCAACCCCCAACTGATTTCCGGTGATCAAAAGTTGTCCGGTGCTTTTTCCAAAATGAAGCAAGGCAAGGATAATTTTTCAACTGTTCTTGTTTCCGATGACATGGTAGCTCAAATCAAGAGTAACCCAGAACTGTTGGCTAAACTTCAACGGACTCCAATAACATCTGCCAGCGGAGAAAATCTTGGTACGGTTATTGATAAGGATGGGAATCTCAATCAAATGGCTTCTCTTTCATATTATACCAAGGCATGGGAAGAAGGGGCTAGGGAAATATTCAAAGGCGGTTCTGGTAAAAACGTTTTGAAGCAAGAAGTAATTCAAAACGTTCTGAAGGGAATGTTGCGCGGAGACAATATAACGGATCCAAAGATGGCTCCGAATCATTTGATCACCGTCAACGGTATTTTTCCGATGACCGATGAATACTTCAAAACCATTGCAGGTGAATCGAACCTAGACGTTTCTGCTGCAAAAGATGTAATAAATTCTTCTAACATAAGCAATTACAAGCCTTCGGCTGCTGCTGCCTTGAAAAAATTTACTACGATTGTGGAAGCCAAGAAACAGAGTGAAGTAGAAAAGATATCAGAAAAAGATGTTTTGATCCCAATAGATTCGATTGATCCAATAAACCTCATGGTAAATCACATTGTTAACAGCAATGATTTCCTATTGAATGCCAGCCTCTTGCCAGGATTCAATACCAAAGACCTAAACTCGGTTCAGTACAATTATGTAACAATTGGCAAAAAGACCATCAAGATTCCGGTACTCAAGGGCGAAAATGTATCAAACGAAGTTCTAGGTGAAGCAACTTTGTTCATCAACGACCTTTTGGTAGAAGGCTTGACAAACAACTTCGTAATAACTGCCATGAGACGCAACTTGCTCCTGTCTGAACCGGAATACAGCATGTTGACCGAAGCCGACAAGCTTCTTGTAGAAAATTCAGAATATCTGATGATCAACGTAGCTGCAATTTATGAAAATGCAATCAAGCGCATGCAGGAAGAACCAAATACACTTGTAGGTTTGGTCAACGATATCTTGATTGAGGCTATCAAAAGAAATTATAAAAAAGAATACCGTAATTATCATGGTAAACCAAAGCAAAGAAAAGAACGCGCAGCCAGAACAAAAGCACGCGAACAAATGATCAAAAAAGGACGAGTCAAAAAGGGCGATGGAAAAGACATTGACCACAAGGTTCCACTGAGAAATGGTGGCTCAAAAGGTCTAAATAATTTACGTGTCCGTGATCGTTCTGAAAATAGATCTGACAATGGCCACAAAAAAGGCGAGAAACAAAATAAGGATTGGAAATGAATCTTGAGACATTGCTAGAAAAAGTATATGCAAACTCTGGACTTGGAAAATGGTTCAACAAGGAATCCGCTGGTGGTGGACCTGGATGGGATCGTTACAATACCAAGGGGGAGAGAATTGGTAAATGCGGGGATGCTAAGGAGGGCGAATCTTATTCTGCCTGCCTGAGCAAGCAAAAGGCTCAAAAGCTGGGAAAAGAAAAAATTGGCAGTTTTGTTCGCAGAAAAAGAGTTGCACAAAAGAAAGCCGGGCGCGCAGAAAAAGGTGATGTCAAAGGCAAAGGAAAGAAACCGGTTTACGTAAAAACCGGTGTGACAGAAATAAAGGAAACCTTTGATTCCTTCATTGTTGAAAGCCTGCAAATTGTGAAGAACGTCCCATTTAACAGCATTCAAGCGTCTGAATTGTTGCCCTGCGATGTAATAATAAACGAATCCGGAAACATTCTTTATGTTGACATGGTTACTGTAAATGAGGGTGCTTATGAGATATTGTTTAGCGACTCATATGGCAATGAACTGCTTGAATCTTTTTCTCCAGACACGGTAATGGGATTTGTTGATGTTACCGAGGGAGAAGAACACAACGAATACGGTGATTTGATAGAGATTCACGAGTCAGAGAATCAAAAAGTCAAATTGAACAAGATCATGCGCGGCGATGTCA
>OGWA01000039.1_pt1 | contig 13617 bp, 16 predicted proteins | sample 1575901 | NCBI WGS metagenome assembly OGWA01 (sample SAMN07581541, study PRJEB24739) | freshwater metagenome
CTCCTTCATCTTACTAATAACTCAAGAGGTAATTTAAAATGGGTACTATCTACTCTAATCCGGACGGCCTTCGCGTCCATTTCGGCACTCGCGCTGCGGACGAAGAGTCGGGCTTTGGTGAGACCGGTTCTGTCGGTTCCTTCAAGGAAATCGCTTTCACCCTCCTTGGCTCGGACTTCTCGGGCGGCGTCTATGTTGGTAATCCGGCTCTGTCGCTCCCGGCTGGCGCTGCCATCCACGGTAACGCTCAGATTCAGGTTGTGGAGGCTTTCGTGCTCGGTGGCACGACTCCTGCTCTGAACATCGGTGTTTCCGGTTCGGAAGCGGCAAACCGTATCTGCACTATCTCCGAGGCTCAGGCCGAGGCTGTGGGCAGCTACTCGATTGCTTCGGCTGGTACGCTTGCGGCTAACACTCCGCTGGCTGCTGACGCGACCCTCAACGTGACGCTCTCGGGTACGACCCCGACCATTACGTCTGCTGGTCGAGTGGTGGTTCGTGTGACTTACCGCGATGTCAATATCGCCTAATAAGGCGAACTAGGGAAGGGGGAGGGAAACCTCCCCCAACCCTTTCTTAACTAGTAATAGAAGGTTACAATGGCAAAGCGTACTGTCCTCGACATGACTCAGGGTATCTTGAACGTCATGGATTCGGACGAGGTTAGCTCCATTTCCGATACGTTGGAGGCTACCCAAGTCGCCAACATTTTGCGGGATGTCTACTTTGAAATCGTAGACGACAAGGAACTCCCGCACAATAACGAACTCTTTACCCTCACTTCGTTGGCGTCTACTAGCACTCCGACGACTATGAAGCTTCCAGATAATATCAATAAGATTTACTGGATTAAGTACGACATCCGCGATGCGGCTGGCGATGACCGCGACTACGCCATCATGCACTATATGAAGCCGGAAGACTTTGTGAGCTACGTCAATACTCGTAGGTCCACGGATGCTACCAGTAATACTGTTGTTACACTGCCGTCTGGCATTGACCTTGTTATTGATAAGCTATCTCAGCCCCAGTTCTACACTTCGTTTGATGACGAATACTTTATCTTTGACGCCTACAAGGCTAGCTTGGATGCTTGGCTACAGGGCGCAAAGACTATGTGCTACGGGTCCACTCGACCTACCTTTACTATTTCTGACGGATTTGTTCCGGACCTCCCGGAGAATCTGTTCAACCTTCTCTACAACACGGCTATGAACCGTTGTTTGGCTGTTGTCAAGCAGCAGTTGAATCCGATGATTGACCGGTTGGAGAAGCGTACTCGGGTTCGTTCCCAGCGTAACAAGTGGCGTGAAGACATGAAGTACGACTGGACTGACTACGGACGAAAGCGACGTTAATTTAGACCAGAGGAATACATGGAATACCAAGACCGTATCGACAAGTTTGAGACCCCAAACGGACGCATTCTTGGAACAGCACGAGACGAAATCTTTGGCTTTTGGAAGGTAGTTTACGCAGACGGAAAGAACGGTGGAATCCCTGAACCTCTAGATGGGAAGTACACCAGCGAGCCTAGAGCGCGAGAAGCCATCAGGACTTTCCTGCTTGGAGCGTGGACTCAGGCGATGAAGCTAGCCCGTAAGCGAGAACTGCGAGAACATAAGGAAAGCGTAGCCAGTGGCTAATAAGTCGGGCGACAAGAATTACTTTACCTTTGCGGCTGGCCTCAACTCAGATGCCAGCCCTCTTGCTTTTCCAGAGAACTTCTCTGTGGACGAGCAGAACTTTGAAGTATTGAAGGATGCTACTCGGCGTCGGCGGCGTGGCATTGCTAAGGAGAATGCTAGTGGTGGGTATGTCCCCACTAGCGTTGTCAATACCCACGTTTGCCGTAGCTTTAAGTGGAACGATGTGGCTGGTGACCCGAACACTAACTTTGTAGTTATCCAGTACGGTTCTGAGCTTCATTTCTATCTAGATGCGGAGCCTGTAGACAGCACCAAGCTGTCGTTTGTTTTGGACCTATCCCTCTACCTGACTGATGCTAGCCTGTCTAGCACGTTGAGTACTATTCCCATTGACGCTGCCTTTGGTCGCGGTCACTTCTTTGTTACCCATAAGAATCTGACCCCATTCTACGTCAAGTACGATGCTGCAACAGATGTGTTTACTGTTACCCCTATTGACATCTCTGAGCGTGACTTTGAGGGTGTCAGTGACGGCGTAAGTGACACTACTTCGCCTACTAATAATACTAATAGCCATAAGTATAACCTCTACAATCGTGGGTGGTTAGCGGCTGACATTTCTACTTACTTTACCAGCAAGGCTAAGTACCCGTCCAAGAACATGATTCCTTGGCTGGGCTATCGCCGTGTCTCTACGGCAGGCGTAGCCGAGTCTGACTGGACCAAGGCTTTCTCTCCTGACAAGCTGGTAGCTGAACTGTTTCAGGACGCTCCTGCCCCTACGGGCCACTTCATTCGTAATCCGTTTGACACTTCGCGGATTGCCCTTCCTGATAGCACCACGAACATTGCCATCATTGCGTGGACTATTACTGGTACTACGCCCGGAACTCAGACGGTTACCATCACTACCGCATCTAACCACGGTTTGACTGCTGGTAACATTATGACTATCTATGGGCAGTCTGCTATCTATAGCAGTACCTATAGTGGGTACGGGGGCTTCTTTGGACTGTACCAGAACTTCAGTTTCAACGGCGCTCAGACCATTGCGACTGTTCCTGCTACCAATAAGTTGACGTTCACGGTTACTTTCCCCAGCGACTTTATTGCTTGGATTAACCAGTACGCTTCCTATGGTACTTTGCAGGTCCAGTATGCAGATAATCCTTACGGTTACTCGACTAACTTCCGTCCTACTGCGGTAGAGTTCTACGCTGGGCGTCTTTGGTTTGCCGGTACTCCCCACGAGAAGTTGTCTACCAGAGTGTTCTTCTCTCAGGTTATCGAAAGTGATTCTCAATACGGTCGATGCTATCAGGTAGCCGACCCTACTGACCAGAACATCTCCGACTTGGTAGATACGGACGGTGGCGTAATCGTTATTCCCGAGGCTGCAAATATCCACTACCTCATGGCTTTCTCTGGAAGCCTGTTGGTCTTTGCGTCTAACGGTATCTGGGCTATTTCAGGAGGCCAGAGTGGCTACTTCACAGCAACATCCTACAGTGTGCGTAAGGTGTCGGACATTGGTTCCACGGGAGCAGGTAGTATCATGCTTGCGGAGAACGTCCCGATGTACTGGTCTACAAGCGGCATTTATGGTCTTGACCAAGACGGGAACTCCGGCTTTATCACAGCCAAGTCCCTCTCCGTAGGGAAGATTGACAACTTCTACCGTGAGATTCCTTATACCTCTAAGCAGACTGTGCAGTGTGCCTATGACGATATCGAGAAGCGAGTCTTCTGGCTCTACTCTACCACTGACACTACCAATGCTAACTACAACGGTGTGCTGGTTCTGAACCTACAGTTCGGGGCTTATACTCCGTGGAGGCTAGGTAGGAATAATGGTGAGGCTGGGGCTTATACAGTCTCTTTGTTTACCGTCCGTGACACTGGAGCCAGCAAGCGTATCAAGTTTGTCGGCATTACGGACAGCCTAACCAAGTTGTCTATTGGTGACACTAGCGGAACGGGATATGAAGACTGGGGTCTAACTGAGATTGAGGCTTACCTTGTTACTGGTTACGACACAGCGGAAGCGCCTCAACTCCGTAAGTACACTCCGTACATTACGGTTTACCAGAACAAGACTGAGACTGGATTCGTCGATGTGGCTGGGGATTTGGTCCCGGTTGGCGATTCGTCGCTGTTGATGCAGGCTCAGTGGGACTGGACTGACAGGACTACGGCTGGAAAGTGGGGAACTGCCCAGCAGGTCTATCGCCACCGTAGACTCTACACGCCTACTGGTCCGGGCGATACCTTTGATAACGGAGAGACCTTGGTTGTTACCCGTAACAAAGTACGGGGTAGGGGCCGAGCCTTGGCTATTAAGTACACGGCTGGGACTGGAAAGGATAGCTGGCTATTGGGCTGGACTATCCGTTGGAATCTAATGGGAGACTACTAATGAGCCTTCTTGGTCAGTTTTTTAGTTACAAAAAGGAAAAGAAAGCTCGTAAGTATGCTGACTTAGCAGCTAACGTAGAGCGCCAACAGGCGCAGTTGGCTGCTGGTATTCAACGTAGGGAGATGGTTCGTCAGGCTCGTATTGCACGAGCACAGTCTATTGCTGCTGCCGCAGCCGAGACCGGTGGTCTTCAGAGTTCTCCTACGTTGGGAGCTACTTCTAGCATGGGTAGTCAGCTTACTAGTAACATTGCTTACTTTGACTGGCAGGTTGGTTTGGGTAATCAGGCTCAAGTCTATCGAAAGAAGGCTGGCAAATACGCTAGGCAGGCTAGCGATATTGCTGCTCTTGATAAGCTGCTTGATAGCGCGACTATGGCGCTTTCGGGAGGTTAATTAGTGGTTACTGAAAATACTACTGATGTCGGGTTTAATCAAGACCCGCTGGTAGCTCCTGAGTCAGAGGAGACTGGATTTTCTCCTGACCCTATTACTGATAATAAGGAACCTGCTTCTGTAGTCAATGCTCGACACTTGGCTGTCAAGTTGGCTACGGTTGAAAAAGAACTTGGTCGTGACTTTGATGAGGCTTATAACGAAAACTATACAGCCTTATCAGCTATACCTGTTAATTCTCAGAATGCAGAAGCTAACGATAGATTTGCTTTGTACAACAGCCAGCTTCTTGCAAAGAGGCTTGCTGGCATTCCTATAGATGTAGAGATGCCTGAAGCTACGCCTCTTGAACCTGTTAAAAAGAAGGATAGCAATCGTTGGTCACCTTCTCTAGATGAACGGTTTCTTGCTGTCTATCAGAGGACTAAGGCTGCTGTAAAGTCTAGCAATCCACTAGAAGAGAATACTATTCAGGCTGCTTTCCCAGAGGGAATTGACCCGAATAGTCAAGATGGGATTAACTACACTAATCAGGTTAGGTATGAGGCAGTTGCTCAATTCCTAGATGAAGTTGGTCTTATTCGTGATGATGAACTAGACGTTTCTGCATGGGAGTATAAGAGTCGTGGGCAAGAGACTGCTGAAGTAGCTAAGTCTTTTATACCTTTCCGTACCTCAATCGCTACGCTTCCTATTATCAATAAGATTAATAAGTACTACACGATGTCTTTGTCTGACCAGTTGAAGTACTTACCTGATATGGTAAACGAAATGAAGAATGCTGCTGGAGGTGACGCAAGCCTTGCTCTTGAGGTAAGTAATTATTTTCTTAACTACTCCAAGACTGACGAGCGAGCTGCTTACGCATTTGCTGCTATTGATTTGGTTGACATTCCTCTTTACTACACCCTCGGAAAGAAGGCTGTTAAGGGTCTTCAGCATACCGGTAATTTTGTAAGTCGTGTACGAAGGGGTACTAATTCTGTAGCTTCTGCGGTTAACCGTAATCTTAGAGAAGATGCGGGTCGCATGGCTGGTCAGTCTATGTCTGACCCTACTGCGGTAGCTCGTACTGGTATGTCGGCTGATGAGGCTCGCCTTGCCGGTGACCCGTTTGTCTCTAGCCACATTGCCAAGCACGATTACAACGGGCTAGCCCCTGAGTTGATTGATGACTTGGAACGCCGCCGTCTTGAACTACAGAGAGACGTAGAGACTGTCATTAGGGACCACGGCGATATGTCCCCGTTGACCGTAGACGAGCAGGAGCAGTTTATTCGCCTGCGTATGGCTGAGATTCCTCGCGCTGCCCGTGTGGTTGACCGGGATTCTCGTGGGTTTACAATCGAACTTGACTCTGGCGTAAAGACTAATCGCATCACGTTCACTCGTGACGGCCTTGGACAAGTGACTGGAGTTGAACCGACTACGGCATTGGGCCGGTTCTTTTTGTCGGCTGGCGCTCGTCTTACTGGTAAGGCTAGGGAGACTCTTAACTTCGCTAGCCTCGTGGAAACTAAGAGCGCGTCAGCAAGTTCTCTGCTTGGTGAACAACTTGATAAGCTTTTTCAGAATAGGTTCCGCGATAAGGTCATGCCGGGACTTAGCAGTGATGAGTGGATTGGTGTGCAAGATGTCCTGATGCAGGGCAATCGTGTTAGCAAAACCTTTTCTGCTCGTGAGCTTCTTGCTGGTGTATATGTCGAAGGTCGCGGAGTCTTGAAACTTACTGATAAGCAAGTTGTTAAGTACTTTGAAACTCGCCAGCTTTATGATGACTTGCACAGTCTGGCAGACCAGCAGCTTATCCGTGAGTTGGAGTTTGACGGATATTCTCAGATTAACGCTTACCTTAACAAGGAGCCAATCCGTCTTGCTGGTCGGTGGAGTAAGTCTATTCCGTCAGGAATCAAGCGCGTTGCTGTTATGGGTAAGGGCCGCAAGCTTACTGCAAAGACCATGACTAAAGATATGGTCTCTGATGAGCGTCAGATTTTTGTCGAGCTGCACTCGCCAATCAAGATTGGTAATGAAGAGTTTAACTATGCGTTTGTGCGTCCGGATGACATGAAGGATTTCATGCCGGGGTACTTGCGCTATCGTCAAGGATATGTTCCTAACTACTATACGAATATCAACTACGTTGTTCGTCAGCGTGTTACTCGTATTGTGGACGGAGTTCCTACAAAGGGCTGGGCTATTCGTCGGTTCTTTGACACTAAAGCTGACGCTGAACTGTTCTTGAAGGAAGTTAACGAAACTATCGGAGACGATGCACAGAAGATGGAGCTTGCCTCTGACCGTGAGATTCGCGGTTTGCAAACTGCGGAAGGAGATGAGTACCGTAAGCTGGTAGAGAATGAGGCTCGATACACTGGGCAGTACATCCGTGCTCGTAACGATGAGCCTATCAAGTACGGCTATGCAGGAGAAGAGACTCCTCAGTTGGGAGCTTTCGATGCTCTCAATCGGTATGCCAAGGCTGTTAGCCATGCCTATCCTCAGACTGCTTTCCGTCAGAGGGCTATTATTGAGTTTCAAAACACCTATGGCAAGTTCTTGACTGACCCGAAAGACTGGCGTAGTGACCTCAAGCCTACGGCTGAGTTGACTGTTAACCAACGTAATGCCATTCAGCGGTATCGTGAAGACTTGATGGATTGGATGTCTATTCGTGATGAGAAGGAGACGATGACTGCCAACATGATTCGCTCTGTCACTGAGCGTATGGAAGGTAAGTTGTCTCCGGCTACTCGTGAGCGTCTTAAAGAGATGGCACAGAACGATGTCAGTGCTTACGTCCGTGGCATTACCCATCACATGATGCTCGGTATGGGCAACTTGTCACAGTTGATTGTTCAGGGTATGGGCATCTTTATTGCTGCTTCGGTAGACCCGAAGAACTTTGCGAAAGCTATGCCTCGATTTGCTTTCCTTCGAGCTGTTGCATATATGCACCCTTCGGACAAGATGTACAAGAGTGCTGTTGAGATGATGGCTAAGACTACTGGTGTGCCTGTGGAAGAGGCTCAGGAGTTGGCTACTCTGCTTCACAAGTCTGGCATACCTCGTGCTCTTCGCAACACATCGTCTGACTACAACGCTGTACAAGACGGCGCGGCTGTAACTAAAGGTATGTTCTCTCGTGCTGTAGAAAAGAGTGGCGTGGCCTACCGGGAAGGAGAGTTGTTCAACAAGATTGTCAGCTTTACTGTTGGGTATCTCCGAGCCAAGGAGATGAGGGCTGCTGGTAAGGGGTCAAAGGACATCCTTGCTGACACTATGGGACAGTTCTATAAGGTGTCCTTCAATATGCAGCGCACCAACCGTGCTACTTGGCAGAAAGGTTGGCTTGGCGTTGCTACGCAGTACCAACAGATTACGGCTAAGTACCTTGAGCATTTGATTCCTGCGCTTATCGGTAAGAAGGATGCCCAGTGGACCATGACTGAGGCTTATCGTAGCCTGTTCCTAGGCACTGCTCTGTTTGGAGCAGAGGGTGGTATACCGTTTGGTAAGTTCTTCTCTGACGATATCCGCAACTGGGTACGGGGAGATGAGCAGTCCGGTGGTCTTGGGATTAAGGATGAGAAAGCTGCTGTTGCTATCGAAGGCGGCATTATTGACCTAACTCTCGGACACTTGCTTGCTTTGGGAGATGGCTACGCTTCGGTGTCTAGCCGTGGTGGTATTGCAGCAGGTATTGCTGACCTGTACGAACGTATTGCCGACGACCCAAGCATGGCAGAGATGGTGACTGGTGCTATGGGTTCGCTTGCTTTCCGTACTTGGACTGGAGTCAATCGCGCTATTGACCTCATCTCTCCTTATACGGTAGGAGACGAGGAGATGACTTGGGATGCCTTGACTCTTGCTGGCGACGAGTTGGGAAGGGCTGTTAGTTCTTGGGACAGCTATTACAAGGCTAGGCTTTGGAGCCAAAACGCTGCCATTATTGACAGTAAGGGACGCAAGGTATCTCCGCTAGGTGCTGACGGAGAAGAAGTTATTGACGGAATCAGTGACGGACGAGCATTTGCCCGTCTTATCGGATTCCAGCCCAAGGACGTAGCGTGGTCGCGTAATCTTCAGGTTACTGTTGAGCAGCAGCAGGATGGTATGCGTAAGGCTGTAGAGTCTGTGCGATACTTGCAGGCTAGGTTGTCGGCTAGCGGTAACCTTTCAGACATGAAGTTGTACAAGATTCAACTCAAGGCTATCCACGACTCTCTGCCTCCCAGTGACCAAGCAGAGTTCCGTAAGCGTGTCGCTCGACTACTCAAGGAAGATAGTCAAGTAACTCGTAATATCAATAAGCTGATTGAGCGAGAGTCAGCTACTGGTGAAAACATCGGAGAGCTGGAAGGCAATCCTCTTGTTGGCAATACTCAGGAATAACAAACGTGCCTATTAAGTTTAACGAACCTCTTGACACTGTAACTCCTAACGTACCTACCTACACTCCTGAAGGAGGCGGCGGTATGCTTGGAGGCGCTAGCAATCTTATTGATAGCATAACCGAGACCGTTACTAAGTATGCAGAGAACAAAGCTGCTGAACGTAATCAAGCTACGCTTAGTGGCTTGGTAACTAGCCAGTTAGATGAGGCCGAAAGGGCAAGACAAGATGTCGCAGAGTATGATAGGAAGATTGCAGAGCAAGAGGCTTCTATCAATCCTGATGATAAGGAGACTCTTGCCCGTGCTCGTAAAGAGATTGACCGCTTGCGAGCTTTGAAGCGCCAGCGTGGAGTTGATTTTACAGCAACCATGCAAGCTAATTTGAAGCGCGACATTGCTGCTAATCCTCATTTGACTGAGGACTTGTTGACAATTTATCGTAGCACAGGTTCTGCTATTAAAGAATCTATCGACCTTTCACAGGAGTTTGAAGACCCGAGCACTAAGACTGCTGGGGCAGCGTTGCTTGAGAAGGCAAATGAAGTTGCTGCTCAGTTGGGGACTACTCCAGAGCAGGCACTTCTTGTCATGCAGGATGACGCTAGACTCAAGAATCGTATTCGTGCAGACCAGTTGGCTACGCTTGATGGTGACAAGGCCAAGGGAAGCGCCGTCGTTATGATTGGCAATATGTTTCAAGCTGGCGTCCGTAAACTTAACATTGTTGCCGGTAGGTTCAAGAATGTTGAGCAGTCTGAAGTTTTTATTAACGGGATAATTGCTGAGTACAGCGCAGCGATTAACGAGTGGCGTAAAAATCTAGTTACTAATAACATTAGGCTTAGTGACGCAGCAGACCAAGAAATCCGAGAGACTACTAGCAGGATGTTCTCGATGCTTAGGGACTATGCAAAGTCTTATGGCAGTCTTAATGAGAAGGCGCGAACTGAAGTTGCAAAAGACCCCAAGTTTACTACTCTCATGGTAAACGCTCTTTCTGGTGGGTCTCCGGCATTCCGTATGTTCTTGTCTGAGAACCCTGAAGAAGCTGTCAAGATAGTGACTAATGTGCAGAGAACTTTGGGTAAGCTTCGTGGCAAGAGTCCTGATGAGATTAGGGCTATAGAGCAACAGGCTGCTGCCGGAGATGCTGACTCTCAGATGATATTGCAAGCTATTCGTGACGGGGCGGCACTTGACTTAGCAGCGTCTGAATTGGGCGCTCCGATGTCACCTGCTCACATTAATCAGGCTGCACAGATAGTCAGGCTTGTAGATAGCGGTCAGACTATCACTGGAGTCATGCGTCCGGGAACTTATGCAGAGGCTATTGGCCTAGGTGTTGTGGCTGACCGCAAAGACCCGAAGAGTATTAACGCTATCTTGGACAAGGCAGAAGCTGACGCCAACACTCTTCTCAAGGGTGGTGATGTACGCAACATCGACACTGTTGCCCGTCTCATTGACTACGCTCCGTACCGTCAAGGCTTGACAGAGGACAAGGGCCGCAGGGCTTCAGTCATTCAGTTGCTGCAAAGCAATGTGATTGATGTGTATAACCGAAATGTTGGGCTGGGTAACATTAATATTGATAATAATCAAGCAATGTCTGGTCAGCCTACCGACAAAAAGATGGCAGTGTTTTCTTACAACAGATTTCCTAATATTCCAGCAGCAGGCGTTGCCGGAGTCAGTGTTCGTGGGCAAGTTGGTTCCGCCAATGCTTCTGTCGGAAAGGATGTGCAACTTCTTAACTCTTCTATGAGGGCGCTCAAGTACTACATGAAGCCTGCTGATTATAAGAAGTGGTTCGAGGATACGTTTGGAGGAGCTGAGTAATGGGTGAGCATGAACTCGACATCGAGCGTAGACTAACTGCACTGGAGACGCAGCATAGCCGTACCATCGAAGACCTAGAGAAGGTGTCGAATCAGCTTGCAACTATTACCAGTAAGCTAGACAAGTACGAAGGTAAGTGGGGCGGTGTAATCATGGTCATGTCGGCAGTCACTGCCCTCATGGCTATCTTCTGGAAGAGCCTGCACGAGGTGTTCTTTGGACGCTAAACCTGAGACGTTGGGTATGAAGCAGCGTAGGTTCGCAAAGGGAGTTGCGATGCTGCTGGCTAAGGCGCACGAGATGGGGTACGAGGTTACGCTAGGGGATGCGTACCGTGACCCACGCCTTCACGGGAACATGGGAGTCAAGCAGGGGTACGGACACCCCAACTCCTGCCACAAGATGCGGTTGGCTATCGACCTGAACCTGTTCAAGGACGGAGAGTTCCTTGAGCAGTCCAAGGACCACGAGCCTCTCGGTACTTGGTGGGAAAGCCTAGGTAAAGACTACTGCTGGGGTGGTAGGTTCAACGACGGTAACCACTACAGCATCACGCACGGGGGTTTCAAATGAATTGGCTAGGTCCGGTATCGGAACTTATCGGTAAGATTACAGACAGGGTTATCCCCGACCCTCAGAAGAAGCTGGAGATGCAGCTTGAGTTGGCTAAGATGGCGCAAGCCGGGGAGCTAAAGATTCTCGACGCAGAAGTCGAGCTAGCTAAGGAACAGATTAAGACGAATCAGATTGAAGCTGCCAGCCCTGACCTGTTCCGTGGTGGGTGGCGTCCTGCAAGCGGTTGGGTTTGCGTTGCTGGCTTTGCCTACATGGCGTTGATTAGACCCTTGCTTCCTTGGGTCATTCAGGTTTGCGGGGGAACTGCTCCCCCGCTACCTGCGATTGACCTCGATATGCTAATGGTGCTTCTCGGAGGTCAGCTCGGACTTGGTGGGTTTAGAACCTATGAGCGAGTCAAGGGTCTGACGAAGTAACTTCAGTTGGTACTCTTGGTAGAACCAAACCCCAAGAAGCAAGAAGCAGATTGGGGATACCAAGTAGAAGACCGTAGTCCACACCGGAAAGTTACCAGTAAGAGTAGCAATGGTGTTGACTACGATACTGATACCGATAACAAACAGCGAAACGTGATAGTTGTTAAACATGGGTTAGGCTTCCTTTGTAAGCTTCATAAGAGACTGGACACTTCTCAGCCACAATAGCTTCGATGGCCTTGGCGTATTCCTGAATCTCGTACTGAGCGTGGCTGTGATTCCTCAACATAAGAAACTTGAACAAGTTAGCTAAGTTAACCGTACCGTAGAACCTAGTGTAAGTACTCTGAGGCAGGATTGTCCGGGCTAGTTCCCGTGGCATACCCTGCCTCAAGTAGTCTTGGTACTTGGCAAATGTGGCTACGCAGTGGTCACGCATGGTACAGAACCACTTGACGCCGTTCTCTTGGTATTCATGTACATCACGCTGTTGCTTGTTGGCTCTACTTTGAATACCAAACATACTAGGACTTGGAAGGTAGAAGTCATCTAGAACCTCAGTGTACCGCCCACTGATTTCGTTGTAGCTCCAAGTACGGTGGCGCATCCACTGCCTAGTCACAAAGATGGGAGCCTTCACCTCGAAGGTAAACACCGTGCTCTCGAAAGGGCTGGTGTGTCTGTTACGCCACAAATAGTGAATCAACTTCTCGTCCTTGGCGGGGTCACGACTGCGGTCAGTATCTTTCCCGTAAGATACACGGGCAGACTCGACTACCTTGTTGTCGCCACCCATGAAGTCAACAAGACTGACGTAGCCATAGTCGAGTACAGGATTGACAGGCATCACTCAAATCCTCCAGTCATAATTGAAAGCTTGACCATATCCAAGAGATAGAGCAACTCGGGTTTACTGCGGCAAGGAGTCAGCATGGTCAGTGAGTCATCTTTGCCCCACCCGATGATGAGCATATCGTCTTGGAACCTACCCTTGGCGGCATCCAAGGTCTTGTCAGCAAGGACACCAGACTCTTTAGGTTCGTCTTTCTTACTGTTAATAGAAACAACCTTAATCTTATCGCTCATCTCCGTCCTCCCTGTTGTCCCAGAAGTAGTAGCAACCGCCCTCTTCGTTGTAAGGAATAGTGCAGAATACGGATTGCCTGTATTCATTTGGTTCAGCAGTGTACCTGTAGCAGTTATCTTTGAGTGGGCAGTCACCGCCTACACACATGGTGAAGTCAGGCACGGAGTAGTACTCCCATCAAGAAAGTTTCTCGTTTCATTTCTAACCCCTCGCCCGGATGGCTAGCGCAATTGCTGTGCGAATCCCCGTTTCCTCATCGTCAGGCGTATCCCACGCCAACCGTTCACACGCCTCGCGTTCTTGGGCAGCAACCAACCTAGCAAAGCGTTCTAATGCTTCTTGACTTGCGCCCCACGGATTGAATGGATGATATGGTTCTGCTAGTCGAGCCTCCCGCGCCATGCGGATGATGTCGTCGCGGGTCATTTCTCATCTCCTTCTATCTCTTGTGCCAGTTGGTAAAACAGTTTAGTTGCACTAGACCTAGGACGAACCGGATGCAAGGAGCAGTGTACCTGCCCACAAGCATCTACCTGTTGACGCCAAGTACCCATGCCACTCTCAGGGTCATAGATACAGTCCTTGCACTTATCGTCTATTGCTTTCCTCAAACTCATGTTGCGCTATCTCCCGTTGGATGTACCACATAGCCTTGTGCAAGTCTGCGATACCGTCCTTGTCTTGATGTCTTATCAGGTAAGCAAGGGCCTGTCCGATACGGAGAGCCGTACCGGGAGGCCACTTGGCTACTGAGTCCTCAAGAACATCTATGGTCTCGTACTTGCGGTCTTTGTAGTGAGATGGGTTAACCTTCGACTGTACTTCCGTCGAGGTTGATG
>OGWA01000040.1_pt1 | contig 13506 bp, 12 predicted proteins | sample 1575901 | NCBI WGS metagenome assembly OGWA01 (sample SAMN07581541, study PRJEB24739) | freshwater metagenome
CCGATTGCGTAACCGTCTGTGTAATTGATTCAGTGACTGATGGGGCTACCGTTGCCGTTGGTGCAATTGTTTCCGTAACCGAAACCGTCTGTGTAATTGAAGGGGTAATAGAAACAGTCTGCGCCTGTGACAGGCTTTGGCTAAGCGATTGGCTTTGTGACAAGCTCAATGACAAGCTATTTGCCGTGCTAAGCGATTGGCTGAGCGACGTCTGTCTTGAAACTTCTTGGCTTAAATATGTTGATATTGAAACGCTTTCTGACAAAGACACTGCGTTGCTGATTGACTGCTGGGTCGATGTGCTAATTGAAATTGACTGTGACTTGCTAGCCTCTAAAGATACCGACTGACTCAATGAATTGGAAATTGATATGCCAGTTGCCCTGTCTTTCTCAATTTGTTCGCTAACACTTAACGACTGTGACTGAAACGCTGATAACGATAATGATTGGCTAATGCTTTGCGCGACTGACTCGCTTAAAGAAACCGATTGGCTTACGCTTTGAGATAGAGCTTTTGACACAGACTGTGAAGCAGATAATGACTGCGACTGGCTGACAGAAGCGGAAGCACTCAAGCTATTTGAGATAGATAGTTGCGTTGCTTTCGAAATTGACTCCGAAAGAGATAACGACGTTGAGGTGGACTGGCTTGTACTAATAGAAGCAGAGACCAATCTCGATACTGATTGAGAGACCGATTCGGACGCGCTTAGCGATGCGGATATTGATAGGCCACGAACAATATCTTCGCTCATTTTTTGACTGAGGCTAAGGCTTTGGGATACCGATGTGCTTAGCGCAGAATATGTTGACTGGCTGAGTGAAAGCGATGTGCTGACTGACTTAGATACAGACTCTGAAACGGACGCAGAAACCGATACCGCCTGCGATTGAGAGAGACTTTGCGACAAGGCAATGCTTTGCGATGTGCTCTGCGATATGGATACCTGTCTGCTTACTTCCTGCGACAAGCTAATACTCTGCGATGTTGAAGCAGAAAGCGATGCCGATGTAGACGCGCTAACAGATGCGGAAATACTCGTTGCCTTAGATACAGACTCGCTTTGAGAAGTGGAGGCGCTCAGGCTTTGCGAAATGGAAGTTGCTTTGGATATTGATTGAGAGGTGCTTATTGACGCTGATGTGCTTTCAGATATTGACACTGCTTTGCTTATTGACTCAGAAACGCTTACAGCTTTTGATATTGATTCTGATAAGGATGCAGATATTGATAAGCCTTTCAGCCTGTCTTTCTCCATCTGCTCACTAACGCTTGCAGACAAAGAAACAGCTTCTGATATCGATACCGCTTTGCTAATTGAAGCCGATACGCTTTGAGACGTAGACGTAGATGCGCTTACCGATTGAGATAGGCTCGTGGATGTCGATAGCGACGCAGAAGTAGACACTGACGTCGATACACTCTTACTCAATGATATGGATTTTTCAAGCTCAACCGTTGATACCGATTGCGAAAGAGAGATGCTTTTTGATTGAGATTCGGATACCGATACCGAGGTTGATGCAGATAACGACTGAGACTGAGAGTAAGAGACAGATAGGCTCTGACTCTTTGATATAGATGTACTTACCGCGGCCTCTGATACAGACTGGCTAAGACTGATGCTTGTTGACTTAGACACGCTAGCAGCAATTACGTCCGCAATCTTTGTGGTCACCTCAACCGTGGGTGTTGTAGTCGGCTTTACCGTGGAAACACCTAACTTAACCTGGTCGCCAACCTGCATAAGGTAGTTGTTAGGCGCCACACGGAGCATGGTGTACATCTGGCCATCAGTGCCAGTCACTACGGCATTGTCACCAATAATGGACGTAACAGTCCCCGCGACATTTGCTCTTGGCGTGATCGTGTCCAGTACGTTTAGCTGGCGGTCAGACGCAAGACCCATGCTATCCATAAAAGTTTTGAAGTCTGCGTAGGTTGTCTTTCCTTGGTCTAGTAATGATTTTGCGTTGGCTGCGATCTGAGCATCCGTCTGGGATGTAAACGCTCTTTGGTCGTCAAGCAACTTACCCTGTGGCGTATTGTTTAATTCAGTAATTACGCTATCTAGGGTTACGCCGTTTGCCAATCGCTTGACATTGAAATCAAGCTCTTCAAATGTCGGCGCTCTATTGAGTTCGTTTAGGTAGGCGTTATTTACCTGTTGCTGTAGGTTTGCAAACTTTTCATTGACGTTGTCTGGTACGTAAACAACATCGTTTTGCAATGCGTTTACATTGACTTGCTCACCAACCTTTAGCCCAAGATTGCTTGGTAGATCCACTCTAATAACAGAACCGTTTCCAAGTTCAACAAGACCTTGGGATCCATCTGGCGATATGACTTTTATGGAGCCGCTATTGTCTGGTGTCATGTTGCCACGCAGGCCAACAGCCAGTCCTGTGTTTGCTCCAGCAGCAACAAATGTTTGTTGGATTGTATCGAGAGCGCCCTGCAAAAAATCCATGCCCGTCATGTTTTGGGCTAGACCTATTTGAGGTGATTTGTCTACAGCAGCTTGCAATGAATAGGACAACAATTCACCAATTTGCTCTTTGGTTCCGTATTTGGCCATCTGAGTAACTAATGAATCGCCAATAACTTTGCCAAGCTGGTCTGTTGGTGTATTACGCCATAATGGCTTGAGCATCCCAACTAGCTGATCCGCACCAATCCGCTCACCAATACCCTCAGCAACCGCCATGAGCGTTGCACGCTTCCCTGCATCTTCTATGCTTTGACCGGCTAGGCGTCCTTGTATGTATTCATTGCCATAGGTTGTGGCCATGGCGCCAGCAACCAGCCCTGGAGTTAAGCCTGTTACAAGCCAAGGAATGGCGCTTACTGCATTTGACAGCCCGCCAATTAGGTTTTTATGGGCATTTGTGCTTGCATTAGCAATAGCAATTGCATCATCACCTGCCGTCTTGATTCCGGTCGCCAACTTGCGAAAGTCATTGGCAAACGTATCCATACCCATCGCTTCAGCAATGTGAAGATTAATACCCAACGCTCCATTTAATGTGTTTGCGGCAGCACTCCCGGTGATTGCATATGCATTGGCAAGTACATTGGCTAACGCATCGCCAGCAGGCGACCCGCGGAACTGATTAATAAATTGTTGGGTTGCAAATGGAAACGTAGAGTCTTTGGCTTCTGATAGGTTGATACGGTTGTATAAATTGCCAGCCTGGATATCTTCCAGTGCAAGACCCATGGCTGTACTTGGCTGAACTCCTTTGGTGAGGTAGTAATGAGAAGCTTTGTTCTCTACTCTCGTATCAGCACCTAACAAGAAATCCGCTATGGCTTTCTGCCCGTTATTGAGAGCCGTCTGTCTTTGCTGGTCTATGGATTTGTACTGAGAATCTATGTCCTTCAGTATCTTCATATCCGTTGTTGCTGCCTGCGCCGAGGCAATCTTTGCCCGATCCTCTGGGCTCATGGCGCTATACGCTCTCAACAGATTGTCAAAGTAACTCTTTTGAACCGTAGCAAAATTGTTTTTTATCAGGCCAGTTTGACCGCCGAGGCCAAGGTTTGCACCCTGCGTTGCCAGCTCTTGGGGCACCGTAGCTTCGCCTGCTTTAATCGAAGGCGCAGTTTTTTGAATGACCTGCTGGGCATCAATGAAGTTCTTCAGCCCCTGTGGGCTGAGACCATAAAAGTCATTGGTGATGTCTTTGCCCGATGCGTCCCTTGCACTGGCAACATACAACCCGCCATCTTCAGTATTGGTTTTGAATACAACCTGCCGACCTCCTCCAATGTTGAACCATTGGTTAAGGTTGGCCACAGCAGCATTCGTTAACTCAGATGATGTAAGGTTGCCGCCCTCTCGTATTGCACGCAGCGTCAGTAGCGTGTTGTCTGCCTTATCGCCTGTAAGCCCAGCCGCATCCATGGCGGATTGCAACTGCGATTCCGTGGCGGCACCATTGATGTAGTCCTTGGAAACATTGACGTAGTTGTTTCTTGCAGTGACTTGCTTATCAATATTGGATAGATACGCATTGGCATCAGCATCATCGTAACCAAGCGACTTCAGCCTTGATAAGGCACCCTCTCTGGATAAATCGCTTCCTACCGCTGTGTAATCAGTGACTAACTTTTTCGCTTCATTTGACCGATATATGTATTGCTCATTTGCATCAAATATTTTTGCTATCGTCGCGTCGCTAAATCCTGACAAGTGCAGATCTTCTGCAACCTCCTCAGCATTCATGCTGCCACTGTTCATGGCGTTGATAAGACCATTGACGTACTGAGCCTGGCCTGCGCTCAAAGCATTCTGAATGGAGTTCCATTCAGTAGGCGTGTACACACGACCGGCAGAATTGCCAGACAGCATCAAACGATTGCCGTCATCATCAACTGTGTAAAGCTCGCCGTTCTTATCGACCGCCACCGCACCTATAGCGGTATTAGACTTAGCGGTATCTGGCGTTGCGCCGCCAGTCATTTTGCCTGCTTGGTTCTGGCTAAACCCAAGATTCAATAATTGATTAAACAGGCTTATAGGATTAAATTGCCCTGTTCTTGCAGTATTGATAGCTTGCGATACACCAATCTGTAGCAACGCTTTGGATGTTGGGTCTAATTGCTTAGCGCCGGCAACTTCATTTATGCCTGTCGATATCGCCGCATTAACTGCGCCACCTAGTAATGTTGGCAAAGGGTCCTGACCTTGCGATATGGCATAGATCGCATTGGTCATTGGAGCAGCAAACATTCTTGCCGTTGCAAGCTTTTCTGCTGCCGTGGTACCGCTAATGATTCCGCTATTGGCTAACTCATTGGCTACCACATCGGTAACCATATTCAGGGCTGTACCCGTGGCGGCGCCTAAGAATGCTTTAGATAAATCGCCACCATTAAAGATGGTGTTTACTGCCGTGCGTACCAAGAAGTTCGATACAGCCGGTGCTGCCGCCGCTCCTACAACGCTACTAACATAAGGCGCTATAGCCTGGCCGATCCCAGGAACCAAGAGCGATGCCCCCATGGCAAGCACTTGGGTCAACAACGGGTTCTTGGCTAGAAAGTTTGATTGGTTCCACTCGGGAACAATTATTGGACTACCAAAAGCATCTGTCTGGATGGTGTAGTTAGAGTAACCGGCACCAGCCCCTGTAGAGCCAATGATGTTCCCACCCTTGCCGCCTACGATTGACGTATTAAGAGGATTACCGGTTGCTTTGTTGTAAATCCCTTTTGTTTGATCAACACCAATCTGATCTAGGTTTGTTATACCTAAAGCAGTTAGGCGCTTGGCAATATCGTCTGTATGCCAAGCATCTGAGTTCCCTGGTGTTTGAAAGTTCAGGTTGTATAGCGATTTGCCGCTATTAATCTGACCCTTTAGGAAACTAATAGTTTGATCGCTAAGCCACTTACCCTCCCACTTGGTTTCGCCGGGATGGATAATGTTTGCTTCGTATTCTTGCGCCGTTAGTTGCTGGCCAGTCTGTGGGTTTTGGAATGGCTTAGAAAATTCAGGCTCGTATATCCACCCCGCCTTTAGATCTAAACCTAATGGCTTAAATACCCCGGCGGTTGTGGTTGGCGGTGGTGTTGTGGTTGGCGGTGGTGTTGTGGTTGGCGGTGGTGTTGTCTGACGGCTTTGATATTCCTCAGTGGCTTTGAATACACCTGAAAGAATACTGGTGTCAGCCCCGGTGTCATACCAATACTTTAGACCGCCTGGGTCAGCCTCTCTTCCCAAGAGATCGCGATAAAGACCCTGTATTTCCTTGGATCTACTGTCCGTCAACCATGCTGGCTGAGGGATATTTGGTACATTGAGTGACTGAAGTATCTGGTTTATTTGGTTACTATTGAAACCAAATGAACCCATCAACTCTACAATTGCCGCATCTCTTGGCGACCATGAGTTTATTTGGCCACTGATGTATAGATCATCAATGGCTTGGGCGTTTAACTGATTAATCGCCCCTTGGAGAACGTTAGAATCATAACGCTCTCCAATTTCATTGGTGAATACGGCCATGCGCCCTCCCTAGAGGGAGCATTGTATTAGTAACAGCCGCCCTTCGCCATCTTAATCATCTTGCCCTTGGTCTTGCCCTTTGATGCAACACCATCGCGGCTTGGTGCGGCCGTTTTAACAGCGCCCATCTTGGTCATGCCGCCAGCTTTCATACCCTTCATCTCAGCTTTTTCATGCTTGATCATGGACTTGGGTGCGCCCTTCTCTTTCATGAAAGAGATCTCTTTCTTGACCATGGCTTTTGATTCGCCGCCTGCTTTGTAACCTTTCATAGCTCTCTGCTCCGATAGTCCAATCGCAATTGCTTGCTTGGGGTTGGTAACCTTTTGGCCCGAGGAAGACTTAAGCTTGCCTTCCTTGAACTCTTTCATTACGGTACGGATCTTGTCTTTCATATGTATCTTCCGCGAGTCTTGCCGCGTGATGCAATACCGTCGGCACGCCTAGATGCAGACCCTACTTTGCCACCAGATTTTCGGCTTTCAATAACGCCTTGGCCACGGCTATCTTCGCCTAGCATTCTGCGCTTATTCTTTGCGGCTGCAAATTCCACGGGGCCCATGTCTTTTTCATATGGCAAGCGGCGCTTTGGCATTTCAAGCTGATCTAGCTCTTTGCCACGCCTTGCAAGTTGACCGCTTTTGGTTGCCAATGCCCCGCCTTTTGGTTCGCTACCCTTGGATACCTCTCCGCCACGTGGCGGTTTGGTTGTCATGGCGCCAGGTTTCTCTGCCATTTTCGGTGATTTGGCACCGTAGTAATAATCGGCATCAGGCTTCTTTGGAGATGCCTTTGCTGCTTCTTGCGGGATCTTTGGTTCTATACGAGGCTTGGCTGCTTGCGGAGCCATTTTGCTTGCAAGTCCTGCGCCTGCTGCACGTAATGCACGCAATCCAGGACCACCAATAAGATTGGCCTCTGGTGTCACGCGTTCTAGCGGTTTGTCATATGCCATTCTGCGCTCAAGATCTGCTTTGCCGGCAAGTTTCTTCCCGGCTTCAATAGCAGCCATTTCTTGCTCGGCAGTCTTGCCCATAGCTGTACGGCCCATGGGTTTAGCAGGTTTAGCTGATTGCGCTGGTGCTGGTTTTGGTGGTTCCTGTCTACGCGTTAGGCCCTTCTGTGCATTCATATAGTCGCGCAAATTATCAAAACCCGCCTTTGTCATCTGCTCTTTTGTGACTATAGGAGCCTTAGCAGCAGATTTTATTGGCGCTCTTGAAAAACCGGCCGTGCCTGGCTCATTAATTTCTGTAGACACTGAAGACGGAATATTTTGCGGCTTAACCGGAGAAACCTCCGCCATCTGGCGGCGACGCTCATTCTCCTCGATGTTGCGCTCAATCATTTCCTCACGAGATCCCATCCCGTAATCTTCTGAGCTTACATCTCCGTAACCGCCTTCTACATACTTACGGACTTTGCGTTTCATACGCCTACTCCAGAAAACTCCGCCACGTGGCGGAGTTATTTCATTACGACCATTGTTCCCTTGGTCTTGCCACGTTTAGCACAGCCATCGGCTGCTTTAACGTAACCACCGTTTTTGAACATCTTGCCAAGGTTAGGCCGCTGGTCCATCTTGCGTAGCTTGGCATCCTCTACTTCTTGCTGCATAGCACCCTTCTCTTTCTGGGTGGGAACAAGATCGTAGTTAGGATTGTAGTTCGTGTCGCCATGGCGCCCACGGCCTTTACGGGGATCATTTTGCATCATCATTTCCTTTCAGCGAGGGCATCAATTTTTGCTTCAAGCCTTGCAAAGCCTGTGTCAAAGCGTTCAATAATCTTTTCCATGTCTGCACGAACTTCTGCGCGAGTGATGTGATCACGGGCAATTTCCTCCCGAGTTTTGTTCAGTAGGATCTGGATACGCTTCTGCTCATCTGTTGCGTGTTTAAGCATGAACATCACCAGCCCCACAAAGAACGATGTGATGAGATTCCAAACAAGAGCACCGGTATCCATTTAGCATTGCTCCGCCTTAACTTTATAAGCGTCCCATTCAGGAGCATCTACCGAAGCATAGAGATACTGGGCAGCAAACTCTAACAGCATTGGGTCATCACGAAAATGCCCCAATCCTCTATTGCAATGACTACAAAGCATACCTCTTACTTCTCCGGTTGCATGGTCATGATCGACAACCAAAGGCCCACCATCACCGCAAATAACACACTGCGTGACTGTAGCCTTTATATCAGCCAAAGCTTCGTCTGTAATTACATCACGAAACCGACCGCGACAGTTTGCATTTCGATACGTTGCACGACAACTACGGCACCAACTATCCAAACCGTTACGCTTTTTGTTGTGCGGAGGAAAAAACTCAGTTGTTTCGGGTTTTTCCTCTTTACAGCGAGTGCAAACTAACATTTCCATGCTCGAAGTGCCTTGTTTATCCTACTGTTAGGATCTCTTGCTGTTTTTGCCGAAGTGTTCTTTTTTTTATGTCCTTCCATCCGGGCGCAGAATGATTTCTTACGTGGGCCGCCCTCTGGCTGCGGAGCTTTGAGACCCGGTTTGTCAGGATTGGCTGCGTTATAAGAAGCCCGCCCTTTGGCGTTCAAACCGCCGGACGGGTTCTTTCCTTCTTTGCGCTGCCAAGCTGGCGTCTTAGCCATAAAACACCGTGACTTTTGCGTTGGATAGGGTTGCATAGGCGCTTGTTTTGCACCAAACCCCGTTAGCAGGAATAAGCACGGAGAAGGTTTCCCCGTTAGCAACTGTATTAATTACAAATTTGCTTGTTCCGCTTGAGCCACCGTCTTTGATCTCAACACTGCCTGTTGATGTGCCAGGCTCAACAACCAACCCGCGAACACGGGTCGGCGTTGTCGTGACATCACCAGACGCAGCAAGCGATATGCCTAGAACGTCTGTGTCCATAAGACACTCCTATTAGGCAGTTGCGAATGGTGTGGCTACTGTGCCAGAGCCAAGCGCAATACCGTTGACCATGTACTTATTGGCTGCGATCGCAACGATCTGGACCCATGAGCCTGCAACGCCACCGGTTGTTGTACCGTTGAAGTTGATAAAGTCATCACTTGCACCGGCCGTGTAAGCCACAAGCGCATTGGAAGAGTCAGTATCCACGCCAAGGATCGTACCGACAAACTTGTCAGTGCCGTCCGTACCAATCTTCAACGAAGAGGTGGCGATGGTTGTGGGAACCCAAATGGTGTAAACCACACCTTCGTTGTTTGCCGTATTGGGGTCATTGCCCGGACCGGACGAAGATGCATTGGCAGATGTGTTGATAGCTGGAAGTGTCAGCGTTACATCAGCAGCAAGCGTGCCGCCGACGGAAATGATGCGACCAGCATGGGCCACTGGATTCAGTGTCGTACTGGAAGTAATCTCAACAATAGTAGACGGACCCTGCTGAAAGATACCGCCAAGCGAACGGACTGGACCGTCAAAGGTAGAAATAGCCATAATAACTCCGCGTTGTAGCGCATCCCCATACCGTCTCTACAAAGTCTGCTAGGTCAGTCGGTACAGGTAAGAACCCTAGTGATGTGTTTGTATCAGTTATTGGGGTGTGAGTCAATCCGTTTTTTGCGTGCAGCCATCATTTTTTCCCGCCACACAGGATCGGCCCAGAGAGCCTTGGCAGCAGCTTTTTTGGCAGCTTTTACTTCTTCACGATTAGCAATCTCTTTGTTATTAGCGGCTTGCATGGCATGGTAATTAGGATTAGACCACATGGCTTTTGCGCTATCGCTGGTCTTTTGCTTGGACTGATTGGTGCTCCTTGAACGCTTTATGCCATCGGTTCTTTTGTTACGTACGGCGGTGTCAGCCCATGTCCGCTTACTAGCTTCTGACTTCATACTGCGAGCTTCTTCTGTGCCCTGCACTTGCTTTTGCGCTGCAACAACCTTTTCTCTGTAAACAGGATCAGCCCAATTTTTTAATGAGTTAGCCTTAATAATCTCTTTATGCTCCTCAGTCTTTTTTGCTCCTGAAATACCTTCCCCGCCATCCGTCAGATTAAAGAGCGTGCCGGTGCCAATGTTTCTTCTTCCGTACAAAGCAATCAGCTCTATCTCTTTTTTGAAAGCTTCTTGCTCATCATCTGTTTCCAAAACCCTCTGGCGTATAGGCTCCAAGCCTCTTTGACGTAGATGCGAAAGAAAATCTTGCAATGGCTTATTGTGCGACCCGCGTGACCAATGAGAAAGGTCCCGATCGCCAGTCCCTTTTCCAACGTACACCACCTGCTGGTTTTTGGTAGGACGTGGGTCTTTGTAGATGTAGACGTAATACATATTAGCTCCTTGGTTAGTGTGAGCTAATAATACCATATGGACGGCAAGATGCAAGTCTTCGAAATCTTGCGATACAGGTAACGATATAAAGCCGCTTCGTAATATAACTTTTGGTACTACATGGAAACAAAAAAGCCCGCTTTTTAGGGCGGGCTTGTGACTCTAAGTGCTTGATCTATAAGGATTAAGCGCCTTGTGAGCCGAAGATGCCTAACGGATCCGAGACTCCAAACGAGTAACGCTCGCGGGCCTTGTAACGCACGTTCCCCGTGTCAAAGTCACCGTCCATTCCAGTCTGCATGGGTGTCCGCACAAAGTGCTTCAATCCATTGGGCACGTCGGTGGTGAGGAACCAGCCGTTGGTGTCAGTCAAGAAGTGGTTGATGGTGTATCCCTCGGGGATCGAACCGTTGTTCTTGATGGCGTTGATGTCGTTGTTGTTGGTGCCGACACGGAGTTCGGTTTCCAACAGACGAGTCGCCACGAACTGGAGGTTCGGAGGAACGATGAGCTTGCGTGGGCGAGCTGCAATCAACAGACCACGTTCGTCCGTCCACCCTGCAATTTGAATGACTGCGTTTTCCAACGAAGTTTCATTCAAGTCAGCCTGGGTAGCTGGCGTGTTGCTGTTTGTGCCGCCGGATACAAGAGGATGTGATGTGGAGAACAGGGGCTGGCCGTCACCGTATGTCACGGTAGATGCCCATCCATTGTTCAACACGGCTGCTGCTTTCACCTGCTTCGTATAGGACATGGCACGAGCAAGTGCCTTGGTATAACGTGAGCTGAGCGAATCGTACAGGTTGTCTTCGATTGCCTCTTCGGTAATCGAAAAGCCCATAGCGATCGTCTCATGGGTGTAGCGAGCCGTCCAAGCTTCCTGTGCGTTGTCATAAGCAATCGCAGAGCCTTCGTTCTTGACCGGTGCGGCCGAGAATCCAGACAGCTTGGTTTCCTCTTCAAACGAACGCTCAGAGGTCTCGGTTTCATAGATCTCTTTGTGTTCTTCACCATAGCGAGCGTACTCAAGACCGAACAGTGCGTTCAGGCCGGGGAGCAGCTCTTTCAGTAGTTGTGCGCGTGAAATAGCCATTTAAGTTTCCCCTTACAGTCCGACTGGGTTGTTGTACGCATGACCGCCCGTCACCACGCCAGTTGCCTGCACTACATAAGCTGCATTGAACTTAACGATGATTTCTGGGTAGTACAGAGTACCGCTATAAGTGAATGCCGTGTCAGGCACCACATCGATGACTCGCAAAGGCAGAGTTTGAGTCGTTGCACCGCTTGCAATATCTACTGCATAACGGCTGTCCTTGGTCGTGGTGTTCAACGTGTTTGCCACCATGGACACATTCAAACCGATGTCGGTGTATGTGAAACCAGATGTGGTCGAAACAACCGTCGTGCCACTAACACCGCAAACTTGGAACAACTGATCTGGATCTTCACAGATGTAAGCAACGATATAGGTGTTGCTTGCAATTGCGGTTCCAGAAATCCATGCCTGCGAAAACGTGGGCTGGCCAGTTACAGCAGAAACAAATGTACAGCCCATGAACACACCAGCAAAACCAGTGGTTGGGGCGGCAGTTGTTTCGGTACAAACAACAACGCAACCATTGTTGTCAAACTTCACAGGGTCACCAAAACCAATACTGCTTGCGCTGGAGTTTACGATCCGACGCTGGCGAGTGGCTCCGGCAAACACCTGACCGCCGATCAAATTGACCGGACGCAGACCATAAGGGCCTGAAATAGTCGGGTAAGCCATTTAAGTTACTCCAAATGAGGTTTATCTCTTACCGAATCTGACCTCAGAACGTCTGTCATTAAACAGCGGCATCCTTGGATCATTTTCGCGCATGAAATTACTGTCCACACTCTGCATCCAATCGTTGGCCTGCTTCAGGTAGAACCCGTTGCGCTGATCAACCATCTCTACAGGGGCGCGGCACAGCATTAATCCACCAATCTCAATATTGCCGGTTTGAGTTCCGGATGCGAGCATGGCTCGTGCGACTTCTGGATAGTCTTCCCACTTGCATGGTTCAAAACCATCTTGATGCCGGGTTGCTACATTACGTGGGTCTGCCTGTCCAAGAATGGATGTGCGTACCCAACGATGTTTCCATCCGTCGCGTGGCAGAGGGTCAGGCAATGAGCTGGGCGGCTTCCACTGCTTCGGACGTTCCGTGTTATCACGGGTCTGTACTTCACGGGATTCGCGGCTCATATCTTTCCTTCCATACGTAGTTTTGCCATGGATTTGGCATATTCCTCTAGCGGCACACCAATGCGCTTGGCCATACTGGCTTCAGACGCTGTCAGCTTTATTTTTTTAGGTGGAGAGCTGCGCGATGCCGGGGCAACCACCGTAGCAGGCCTTCTTGGAACCTCTGGCTCGGCCTGTTTGCCAAAGTACTCAGGGAACTTCTCTTTCATGCGAGCGTCTATCCGCTCGTAATACTCATCTGATGCAGCAAACTGCTCACCATGTTCACGGGTCAGCTTCTTATGAAGACCCATTGCAAAGTAAGTCATTTCGTCATCAACACCAGGTTCACCGGGCTGGCCAAACCATGAGTTTTGCCGTTTCCATCGGTCCGCCTTAGCGTCGATGTATTGAGTGGGTTGATTATATGATTGATTTTCAACAGGTTGCAAATTCTCTTGTGCAGCCGGCTTAAATCCCTTGACCTTCTCGGCCTTAATAACAGCCTTACTAAACTCCTCTTGGGCAGTGGCAATCTTGTCCGCATCGCCCGTATATAAAGCTTCCTTGTATTTACGCTTTGCTTCGTCAAGCTCCTTCTCCGTGGCAATCTGCATTGTTTTTATCAATGTCGTTTCGCCGCTACTGAGCTTGGCTTTTAGCTGTGCATTCTCATCAGCAATTTGTTTTGCGTAAGCTAATGCAGCCTCACGCTCCCGTATCGCCTCTTCCTTGGTCCGGCGCTCATCATGCCTTGCATGGGTTAATTGCTGAATGCGTTTCTTGACGTTGTCTGAATACTGACGAATCTCATCATCAGGAATATCAGCAGGATCTGATTTCAGTGGCGTCGCATTACGATCCTCTGGCGGCGCATCATTTTCAATCTCAACTTCTACTTGGTCGCCTTCTACTTCGACCTCAATCTTTCCTTCATTTTCCATTTCTGACTCCCTTATGCGCGGCTATAGCCACGTGGATCTTCCACGACACCTTCTA
>OGWA01000041.1_pt1 | contig 13071 bp, 20 predicted proteins | sample 1575901 | NCBI WGS metagenome assembly OGWA01 (sample SAMN07581541, study PRJEB24739) | freshwater metagenome
GTTTCCCAGTCACGATAAGGTCCATTTGATATGATGGCCATTAAACGTAATGTTATACCATTACTAGGTAAAAACATCCAGGACAAATTAAAGAAAAAACTAGTTACCTCACAGGTACAAAAAATATATATAGCATTAGATAGAGATGCAATTAAACAAGCTTTATCTTTTTGTGAAGAACTATTAAACGAGGGTAAAGAAGTATACTTAGTAGAGTTACAAGATAAAGATCCAAGCGAAATGGGTTTTGAAAACTTTACTAAATTGATTCAAACCACTCAACCATTAACCTTCTCAAATTTATTTGAGAAAAAACTAGAACTAGTATGAGTACAATCAAACATTCCTATGATCGAATTTTAGAAATATCTGACGATCATAAGCAAATTACATTACCCGACTCTAGATTTTATAGACGAAACGGTAATTATTATCCATCTGTAACTTATGTTTTAAGTTATTATCCAAAAGGTAAATTTTTTGAAGATTGGCTTAAAAAAGTAGGATATGCCTCTGAACATATTGTTAAAAAAGCAGCTGAAGAAGGTACTCAAGTCCATGAAATGATTGAAGAATATTTAAATGGAGCTGAATTAAAGTTTTTATCACCTCAAGGTTATCCACAATATAATCCTGATGTATGGCAAATGTTTTTACGTTTTGTAGAGTTTTGGGAAACCCATAAGCCTAAACTTATTGAAACTGAAGTACATTTATTCTCAGATGAATTAAAAGTAGCAGGCACATGTGATATGGTTTGTGAAATTAATGATGAACTTTGGGTTATAGACTTTAAAACATCAAACCAAATCCAGACTACATACGAATTACAAACAGCAGTTTACACTCAGTGCTATAAAGAATGTTATGGGAAAGAAGCTCAACGTAATGGAATACTATGGTTAAAATCATCTAAACGTGGTCCTAAAAAGGATAAAATGCAAGGTAAAGGATGGGAAATAGTTGAACCAGAACGTACATTTGAAGAAAATATTGAAATATTCAAGACGGTACGTAAGTTGTTTGATTTAGAAAATCCAACATCATCTCCTTCATTTGAGTCGTTCCGAACAACTGCAAAACGGGAAGATATCTAATATTTATAATAAAGAAGCTTGGCTTGGCCAACATTCTGCATTATATTTATATAGATGATCAAACTAACTGATTTATTAAAAGAAATTACAGGCAAACCAAAAGCTATTATAATGGCTGGAGGAGCATCAGTTGGTAAATCAACAGTACTAAAGTCTTTACAACCAATACTTAAAGATTTTATTGATTTGAATGCTGACAAATATGTTGAAGATAAAGATTCTCCAATGTATGGTAATTTGTCTGCTGCTTCATCTCAAATAAGAAAAAAAGATTTACCAAATGCTATAGCAAATAAACAAAATCTTATTTACGATACTACAGCTTCTAATTTATCTACATTACAACCTACTTTAGATGAGTTAAATGCTAATGGATATGAAACCATGATGATAATGGTTTATGCTCATCCTATAGTATCATTTTTAAGAAACTATAAGCGTGAACGTAAAGTACCAGCAGTTGGTGTTTTAGGAACATGGGTTAATGTTTATAATTTATTAGAAGATTATAAAAATATATTTGGTGATAATTTTATTTTAGTTAGTACACCTGCTTCTGAAGAAGAACAATCTGAAATAACTAATTTTGAAACAGCTTACCAGCAAGGAAAACTAAAAGAATACTTCTCAGATTTATTATCATCAGGTCAATTCCAATCTACCTTCAGAAAAGATGATTCAACATTATCACCTGAAGAATTAGAAAAAAGAGAAAAAGACAGAGCTAAAACTAAAGTTACTTTAGATAAAAGTATAGACAAAATAGCTGATACTTACGATAGTATTCAAGCTAATTTAAATCCTGTTGATAGCAAAGAGTTACCTAACATAGTTAAAAAATTTGTTGGATGAAATCATTAGTAAAATCACTTATAACACCGTTTTTATCTGAAGCTGATATACCTGAATCTAATAAAGTTGTAGGTGTATTTGGAGGTGGGTTTCAACCCCCAACAAAAGGTCATTTTGAAGTTGTTAGAAAAGCTTTAGAAATGTATCCTCAATTAACTGAATTTAACATTTATGTAGGCACAGGTGGTGGCAGATCAGATATTACCCAAGACCAATCAGTAGCAATTTGGAACATCTATAAAAACTATTTACCCAGTAAAGTAAATATTATTCCATCTTCTAATCCAATTTCATCTATTTACTCTTATGCTAAAGATGAACCTGATGCTCAAATTAAATGGTTTTTAGGTTCTAGAGAAGATAAACCAGAAGATTTTGCTGATTTTGAAAAACGTACTAAGTCTGCTTTAGGTAAAACAAATATTGAACCTATTAATATTATAACATCAGGTGGTGTTAGTGGTACTAAAACTAGAGCAGTATTAAATAATAAAGAAGAATTCTTTAAATATTTACCTAATATTGAAGATTCTGATAAAGAAGAAATATATAGTATTCTAAAACCAAATCAAATCAATGAAGTGGTTCCTGAACCTGAAATTGATGATATTGATGACTACGCTGATGATGTTTTAGATCCTATTGATATTGACATTCCTCCTCATTTTGTTGATAGAGTTAATGATAAACGTAATAATCCACCTATTGAGGCGGATGAATTATATGATTTCTTTGATAAACTTTCAGACGAAAAAGATGAATTAGAAGATCTATTAGACCAAGGAGAAGTAGTAGCAGTTGACTCAGACACAGATATTAATATTCCTTTAACTAAAGATGATAGAAAATCTAAATTGCGTGATAAGGTAGTAGTTGTGGCTAAAACAATAATGCGTAAACGTAATTTTGCTACCCCTAATGCTAAATTGGTATTTGAAGATTCTTTTGAACCACTACAAAACCAAGACTTAGATTTAAACACATCTTCAGAATCATCTAGAGTTGATTATTATAAAGATCATATCAAAAATGTAGTACCATCTGATTTTAAAGTTGATAAACATAAAGATAAAATAGTTGTTTCTAACATCACTAAAAAAGGATTAGAGCATAATTCTGAATTTAAAGATAAATTAATATCTTTAACATTATTCATGATAGATAATGGTTTAAATATCGAACCACTCCCAGACATTATCTTTATAGAAGACGATAAGAAAAACGCAGATAACATATTAGGACGTACCGCCCACTATGATCCTAATACTAATTGTGTCACATTGTATACCCACAGTAGACACCCAAAAGACATATTGCGTTCGTATGCTCATGAAATGATTCATCATATGCAAAATCTTGAAGGTAGAATTCAAGGTATTGAAGGTCATAATATAAATGAAGATGAATATCTAAAAGAATTAGAATTAGAAGCATATAGTAAGGGCAATATGTGTTTTAGAAGTTGGGAAAACAGTTTAAATGAGTCTAAATTTAGAGCTGAGTATAAACAATATGCTTTGAATGAATTATTTGAAAAAGATTTACCTAATATAGAAAAAATATCAAATGTTGAGTATATTGTAGGAAATGGAGATGATATAGAAGCTAAATATTATTTTAGACTAGAAATACCTGGTAAGAATGTTTGGTCAATGAATTGGGCTTTCACAGACAATAATAAGAATACATCTCCTGAAGCTTGGAAACAAGCGACAGCTACTTCTTTCAAAGTACTAGATGATTTCTTACAAAACAATGAACCAAAATCAATTCATATATCAGGTAACACAGGAGCTAAAACCAAACTATATAAAAACTATATAGACAAACTTCAGACAATATTAAACAATAAATATAAAATTGATAATAGTGATGAAGATAAAGTAGTATTACGTTCCATTGAAGAAATAGCACAATCTAATATTAAAAAAAGAATGGAGACTCTAAATGAAACTTATGACCAAGCTTTAAACTATTGGCAAAATGGAGATATAAATTCTAATAGTAAATCTGAAAGTTGGAATGCTATTAAACAAAAAGTTAAACGTGAAGTGTTACAATCTTTATACGATATATGATTAAACTTACAGATATACTAAAAGAAATTGAGGAACAAAAATACACTATCTATTGTGATATGGATGGTGTATTAGTTGATTTTGATCAAGGTTATAAAGATCTTACTGGTATGACCACTGATGAGGCAAATGCTAAAGGTAAAACAACATTTTGGGATCCTATTAAACAAGCAGGAGCAGGATTTTGGATTAGATTAAAATGGATGCCTGATGGGAAACAACTATGGGATTATATAAACCCATATAACCCAACATTACTATCAGCCCCATCAAAAGAAGAATCATCTAAAATAGGTAAACGAGTATGGGTTAAAAGAAATTTACCTGGTGCTAAACTTATTTTACGCCCTGCTTCTCAAAAACAGCAATTTTCTGGTGAAAACCAAATACTTATAGACGATAGAGTAGACAATATAGAGCAATGGAAAAGTAAGGGAGGGATAGGTATCCTTCACACTTCTGCTTCTGACACAATTAAACAGTTAAAAGAATTAGGATTATGAGCAAGTATAGTTTAAAACACTTAATGGAAGCAGACATGGATGATGATGCTACTTTTTCTGTTGGAAAAGTATCATATGACTTAGTGTTAACTCCACAAAACACTTCTATAGAAGATGTTGAAAAAGCATTAACAAACCCTAATTTTTTAGGGATGTATATGTCTAATTTAAGAAATAGATTCAAAAAAGAATATGAAGAAGAATTTGGTACTGTATATGATCGCAGATCAGGTAAAAAACCTCCTGTGACTAAAGATATGGAAAATCAATTCTATTCAAATCTTTTAAAAGATAAAAAAACTAGATTATTAACTTGGGTTCCTAAAAATAATACATTAGTTTTCCCTCAAGGTAACAATCCAACTAAAGATTTAACTAAGAAAATAATTAAAACAATTTTAGACAACGCTAAAATTAAATTTAAATTTTCAGAAAAAGAAGCAATTTAATGGCTGATAACGTTTTAAAAAAAGAGTTCCAACAAAAGGACGTACAACGCCTCCGTAACCTAATGACAGGTAAATACGGGGAAAAAACCATTGTCGGAACCGGTTACACTAAAAAACAAGAGTTTCATGAGGAAGGAGATGTCTGGGAAGAAGATGGTCGTTCATGGACTATCAAAAACGGAATCAAACAAAATATTACTAAACTAGATAAAGCAAAGGAATCAATCAATTTGCCACTTTTCTGTCCTTGTTGTAGTAACATCATGAAAAAGCAAAATGATAAATTGTTTTATCTCCAATATAAAAGATGTTTTGATTGTCAAGTAGACTTTGAAACAGAGTTAAAAATTAAAGGTTTATGGAATGATTATGAAAAACACATCATTAACTCAGATATTGATGGAATTATAAATGATTTTAATATTTGGATTGATGAAGAAATAAATGGGTCCAACACCTCATACGTCACTGAAGCAGGTGATGTAGAACGTTGGGTAGGTTCTTCAAAGCAGAAGTTGTTAGAGAATAAAGAAGAAACAATTAAGTACCTACAAAGTTTAAAAAAATGAGTGAAATTCAAATTATTGTTCCGATCATTATTGCGTTAACAACTTCAATTTTTGGTCCGTTACTAGTAAAATGGGTTGAAAAAAAATTTATTAACAAAGTCACTGATCCTTTAAGAGATGCTATACAGCATAATGAAATCATTGAGCAACAACTTGATGCTATTTTACAAGAAATAGACTGTGATCAAATATATATTGCTCAATTCCATAATGGAGGCCACTTTTACCCTACAGGTAAATCCATCCAGAAATTTTCAGTGTTTTACGAAATTACTACTCCCGAAACTAACTCATTAAAAACACTATTCCAAAATATTCCTGTTTCACTATTCAGTAAACAATTTTCTCTTTTATATGAAAAAGGAGAAATTATTATTGAAGATATGAATGCTGGACCTACATATGGTCTTGATTTATATCAAGCTGATGGTCCTGGTTGTAAATCAGTTTATCTATTTGCTATTAAAGGTTTAGATAATAGAATAATTGGTATTATGGGAGTACATTATGTTGGCAAAAAACATAAATTTACTCCAAACGAGTGGATATTTATACGCCAGAAAATAGGTGCTATAGGTAACCTAATGAGTAGTTATTTAACAAGCAAAAAATCATAATTATGGAGTTTTCTAAATTTATTTCATATTTGTTCCATTCAAGAACGCAATCTCATATTTTTCATTTACAAACACCTTCATTTGCTGAGCATATGGCTTTGAATGCTTATTATGATGGTATTGTTCCTTTAATTGATGGTTTAGTAGAATCATATCAAGGTAAAAATGGTATTATAACTGACTATACTAACTTTAATTTAAAGCAATATCAAAGTAAAGAACAAGTTATAGCTTATTTTGAAACATTATGTGAAGCTGCTTATCAAGTATATGATATGGTAGAAGACAGTTATTTACAAAATCAAATTGATACTATAACTGAACTAATCAAGTCAACTATATATAAACTTTCATATTTAAAATAATGGCATATAAATACAAATTAGTAACCGAAATTGACCCCTCAGCTTTCCAAAAAGCAGCTAGCACAGCTCCTAGTACTGTAAATAAAATCAATATTGGTAAAAAAATATCAGGCGAACAGTTTGGTGAATTAGAACATATCCTTAAAGAAAAAGGTTTAGATGATGACACAATTAGTGACATCTTAGATACATGGGCTGAACGTTATATGTTTGTAAACCCGAATGAAGGTATGGATTATGGTATGGGAAAAGTTCTTGACAAAATTAAATCTACAGATCTTGACACTAACCCAGAACAGGAAAAAAGAAATAAAGCTTTAGGTAATACTTTTAAAACACCTGAAGAACAAGGTAAAGCTAATTTAGCTAAAGAGGTTTTAAATAAACTCAAAAACCGTTAATATTTATCATAAATTACCATAAATGGAAAAAAAATTACGTACCTTAATAGCTCAGTTGGTTAATGAAGAAATTTCTCTTATGGAGAAAAAGCGCAAGAAAGATGAAGCCCCATCTGAAGAAAATGTTGATATAGATGTAGCTGCTTCAATAGAACCATCCACTGAAGAAGCACCAATTGAAGAACCAACTATGGATTTAAGTGGAGGTGACTCCGCTGAAAAGCGTGTTGGCCAAGGTCTCCAAATGGCTTTAGACGCAGCTAAAGAAATGCCAGATGGTGAAAATAAAACCAAGTTAATCAGACAAATAGGAAATACAGCCTTATTCTTTATGAAAACCCAAATCCCAGTGGATGGAGGTGAAGGCCAAGTATAATTTATATTAATCAAAATCAATAAAATCTATGACTACTCAAGAGTTATTTGAACAAATGCAAGGTTTATGGAACGAGTTTTCAACTGAACACTCTAAAGCGTCTAAGGCTGCTCATGGTAGAGCCCGTAAGGCGGTTGGTGATTTAAAAAAGTTAGTGACCGAATACCGTAAGGCTTCTGTCGCAGAAGACAAAGCAAAGTAATGAACCGCAATAAGTTATAAGGGGGGATGACCCCCTTATTCTTATTTAAAATTGATTTAATATGCCATACGAAAGAAAAGGTAAGTGTATATACAATAAAGAAACAGGTGAAAAAAAAGGCTGTTCTACTTCTGTTGGTAAAGCTAAAGCATATATGAGGGCTTTATATGCTGCTGAAACAGGTAGTATTAAAGAAGAATCATCTAAATCATCCCAAGCAATTCAAGACAGAGCAGAAGATATTTATCAAGCGATGAAGGCTACTGCTTTAGAAAAAGCTGTAGATAGATATGGAGCTGACGCTGAAGATGTATTACGTGGTAGAGCAATGAATGTAGCTAAAAAACAAGTCAAAATGAAAAACACAGACAGACTAAAAGAAATAATCAAAAGTACTTTAAGTGAGAAAAAAGGTAAAGAATTCCCTGATTTAACAGGTGATGGTAAAGTAACATACGCTGATGTGTTAAAAGGACGTGGTGTTGAACTTAAAGAAGAAGCTGATTATGAAGGTGAAATGGCTAAGTCTGAACTTCGTAACTTGATTCAAAACGCTCAAGAATTAATGAATTCTTTAGATGATGATACTCAGTTAGAAGCTTGGGTACAAAGTAAAATCACTAAAGCCAATGACTACCTAAATTCAGTCACCCAATATTTAGGTTATCAAAACACTAAAAAAGGTCCAACTGACGAAAAGTTAGAATACACTATAGACTAATATAATGGCAAGCAAACAGGAATTAATAGATAAAATTCAAACTATAGCTAAGCGAGTATATGCTTCTAAAGTTAAAGATAGTACTTTAGGTATCACACCTGAAGACGTTAATTTTGATGAAGAAACATTTCCTGTTTTAACTAAATTTCCCATATTAAAAAAAGTTGTAACAGATTTACTAACAGATCAATTTGAGATGTTTATATCTGATATACAATGGGTAGCTCCACGTCCTACAACATTTAAAATTGTTTTAGCTAATGGACAGTTTTTTTATTTTATCTATACTGAAAGATCATGGATTGCTCAAGTAGAAGGTAAAAAATATTATCTTTTAAATATAAATGAAGAAGAACAGGCCGCTGAATCTATTGCTCGTATCTTAAGATATGGAGGTAAAACAGAACCTGAAAAAGCCGAAGTACCTACAGGAGGTAAAACCCCAGAAAATGAACCAGTACCATCAGGTGGAGAAACAACTACCCCTGAAGAAACACCACCAGCTGAAGAACCAGCTGAAGTCGAACCAACAGTTCCAGCATAATGAATATATTTGAACAATTTTTAAATAAAATATCTCATAAATTTCCTAAAGGATATCCTGACATGAATAATGAACAGGATATTTCTTTGCTTGAAAGTTTAGTAAGTGAAGTATTAGGTGAGGATATAAAATTAAATGAAGGTACTATAAAACAAAACACTGTCTCTGCTATTCAATCTATCATTAATTCAAAATGGGGTAAACAATATAACTTTAAAACCCAATCAGAGTGGTTTAGACTTGGAAACCTAGACAAAATACCATCAGACCAATTTTTAAAAATTATTAAAGATGTGTTTGGTAATCCAAAAGTAAGTGTACTTAAACCTAAAGAAGGAGAAAACCCAAGTTCTAAATTTAACATGTATTTGTTTAACACATCTGATGGCCCTGTTAAAATTGTATTATCCGGAGGAGCAAATGTTGGTGAAAAGTATGAACAAGATTTTGTAAGTAGATTAAAAGCAAACGCTGGCTCTAATATTAATGATATTGATGACCCAGATGTTAAAAAACTTTTTACCACTTTAAAAATCAATCCATCAAAACTATCCCCAGATGATATATCTTTTGCTGGTACTACTGATACTAAAAGATCATTAAGTTTTGAAGGCCCACAAAACATTGGCCCTAAAATTGCTGATATAATAATTAAACCTGACTACTATATTTCATTAAAAAACATATCAGGTGGAACTTTTTATAATGGAGGAACAATACCTTTTATAATTGAAAAAAATGGTAAAGCAGTATATGAACCTTCTAAATTTGATACTAAGCCTATGATGGCGGCTATTTTTAAAGCATTCCAAATTGATCCTAAAAAAGTGGCTCAAGGTGTTAATGAGTATATAGTCGGTTCAGGTAAAATACCTAATTCATTCATATCTGTTTCTGGAGATACTAATGCTTTACGTAACCTAATAGCCTCAGGATATGGATATGGTTATTGGTATGTAAGAGAAAAGAAAAATGATATATTCATTTATAATATAAACACCGCTAAAGATGCTTATAATTTAGTAGGAGATATAAAGGATATTTCAATTAAGTATCCTAATGCTGGAACTAAATCATTAACATTAAAGTTAACAGCAGAAAGCCCAATACTTGGACAAGTTAATTATTTAATTGAAATAAGAAATACTCAAGGTAAATTATTACCATTAGATTTAAAAATGAAAACAGCATGAAACAACGCCTTATAGAAATAATTAAAAAAGCATTAACAGAACAACCTAATAAGAAAAAATGTGATTGTGGTTGTGATGAATGTATGAATGCTCCTTTATTAAACGAGTCTAAACAGTATGTTATGCCTATATCAGAGAACATGCGTTATCATTTAGATAAAAAAATATCTATTCATGATAACACATTTCGTCCTGGTTCTAAAGCTCACATTGATTTAATCCATGAAGCTCGCTTACTATGGAAAAAAGGAGTTATTGAATTACAAGGTGAAGATAAAATATTATTTGAAAACACAGACTTAGGTCGTTTTGGAGTATATGAAGGTGAAGTTGTCCCACTTGATTTACCATTAATGGAAATTGAAGGAGACTCATCATTTAGTATTAATAAAGTATGGGATTTTATAGAATCTAGACCTTTCTATAATAAAGAATACATGCCTATGTTTAATACCGCTAAAGAAATCTATGATGAATTCACACCTGAACAAATGGAATTATACAATAATTTTGAATGGACAGGCAATGATAGTGAGTTACATCCTAGAGAAAAAGCAGTATTACAACGTAGAAAAACCTATGATAAATTAACAGAAGCTGAATTAGAAGAAGAAAAGAAACAACCTGCTTTAGGTAAACCTCATAGAGGTGGTTCTAAAAAGTTTTATGTTTATGTTAAAGATCCTAAAACCAAGCGTATTAAAAAAGTATCGTTTGGTATGGCGGGTGGTGGATTACGTGCTAAATTAAATAATCCTAAAGCGCGCCAGGCATTTTCTAAACGTCATAATTGTCCACAAAAGAAAGACAGAACTAAAGCTTCATACTGGTCATGTCGCCTTCCAAGATACGCAAAATTATTAGGATTTAAAACAACATTTTCAGGATACTGGTAATATGAAACTCACACACATACTCCTTCAACTTCTTTTAGAAAAAAAAGCAGATCGCTGCAAACGCATCGCTGACCGCAAATATGATAAACCTTCTGCTTACAAATCAGGAGCAATTGTTAGATGTCGTCAAGGTAAAATCTGGAAAGATTTAAAAGAATATGAGGATTTAACTGTTAAAAATAGCTATATAGATATAGATGGTAATTTAGATTCTGATCATATTCAAAATGATTTAATTAAAACAAAACCATATTATAAATCATTATTGCCTAATTATTTAAATGATGAGCCATTAACTGATGATCAAATAAATCAATTGATAGAATTATTTACTGACAACTTAGCAGATATATACGGTTCAGGATGGATGACTGATGAGGATGATCTTAAACTTAAAGGAATTTGGAGTAAAGCTGATATTAATGATCTAACAGAACGATTTGTAAGTTTTGTAGAAGGATTATCAGAGAATTGGGAAGAAGAACCACTAAATGAAGATGAATCTCTCCATAAATGGTTTAAACGTAAAGGAGCGCCTGGTAAAGAAGGTGGATGGGTAGATTGTAACACTTGCCGAAATGGCAAATGTAAACCTTGTGGTAGAAAAGAAGGTGAAAAACGTGCTAAATATCCTTCATGTCGCCCCACACCTGCTCAATGTAAAACAAAAGGTAAAGGTAAAAAATGGGGCAAAACAAAATGAGACCCTATAAAGATATAGAAGTAACAGACCAATATATTATTCGTGAATTTGACGAAAATATAGATCCTATTGAGCTAAAATGGCATCGTGATAGAGAAGACCGTTTAGTGGAAATTATAGGAGAAACAGATTGGCAACTACAACTTGAAAACCAATTACCAACTTCTATAAACCAACCCATATTTATACCAGCCGGTGAATGGCATAGAGTCATTAAAGGTAATGGTACTTTAAAATTAAAGATAAATAAACAGTGAAACGTTCTCATTTAATAGAAATAATTAGAGAAGAAATACAACGTGTTATTTCTGAAGAATCTACTCAATATAAATTTGAAGGATTACTTCAAACAGACACTGTTAAACGCCCTCAAAAAGACATACTATCTGATATTAGAGCATTACCTGGTATCACTATTGTCTCTAGTAAAGACTATGATCTCTCAGGTGAAACCTCAGCTTTCAGCAACCCAGATTATTACTCTATATTAAAAATTAAAGTTGATCCACATCCATTCATGTCAGGTGGTGGTTTTAAAGATGAAAATCTTCAAACTATGCTAGCTGATATTAGAAAAATAGATGGTGTTAAAAACTTTAAATTAACACAAAGTGTAGAAAAATCAATAGTATAACAAACTCAATATATTTATAAACAAAACCAAAACAAAATGCAAATAGAAAGATTACGTTCTCTTATAAGAGAGTCAGTTAAAGATCATATTAAAGAAATTGAAGCTGTAGCTGAAGCTGCTGCTATGGATGCTAGATTAGCTGAATATGATAAAGCTATCAAAACTTGTGAAGAAAAAATCCAAACTGCTGAAAACTTAGAAGAAGTTAAGGATTTAATGGACACAGGTAAACTTAATGAACTTAAAAAGAAATTAAAAGATCTTAAAAGTAAAAAAGAAAAACTTGAAAGGCAAAAAGCTAAGAAAAACAAAGGCAAAGAAGTAACCACTGATGCTGAAACAGACAAAATGGATGAAGCAGCTATTGAAGAAGGACCAGGTCCATGGAGTCAAAACAACAACGATACTGATGACATGGAAAACATGAATGTTGAAGAAACATATACTATGGATGAAATGGATATGAAAGATGAAGCATTAAATGAATCTTTCCTTAAAATGCAAAAATTAGCAGGTGTGATCACTGAAGCTCAATATAATTCTAAAAAAAAAGCCTTAGTTGAAAATGAAAATATGACTATAGCTGATTTTTTAAATGCTAATATTGAAGAATTTAAACAAAAAATAGCTGATCCTGGTTCATCTTTTGAAATTATGGGTGATGAGAAAGTAGCAACAGCTGGAGATGGAGAAAACGGCATAGATGTTTCTTTTGATAAGGAACATATGCTTAAACTCTTCCCAGAAAATGATCCGTATAACCAAGTTGAAGAAACAGAAATAGCTGGTAGAAAAGTATATTATATGGGAAAGAAGACCCTGTTGAGCTTGACTCTAGTCTGACGTTGCGTAGTTATCGTGACTGGGAAAC
>OGWA01000042.1_pt1 | contig 13053 bp, 17 predicted proteins | sample 1575901 | NCBI WGS metagenome assembly OGWA01 (sample SAMN07581541, study PRJEB24739) | freshwater metagenome
CCGATCTGTTTCCCAGTCACGATACCACGAGTCCATAGTTTCATCAGACACCGGGAACACATAAGTTTGTTTATGTTTATCGATGACAATAAAATTGAACTTAACTGTCCAGGTACTATCTACACCGGGTAGTCCATTTAGAACTAACTGTTTGTATACAGCAGCCTGTAACCAGTATTTGTAGTAGTCAACAGTCTCAGGAAACTCGGAAACTGTTTTACCAGTTGTTTTTAAGTCATTGATTATCACAGTCTTATTGTTTTCGTCAACAACTATGTTGTCAACTATCCCCTTTAATCCAAAAGGATAACCAGGTAGATCAATTTGAATTGGGTGCTCACTATAAACAGTTCCACCCATGTTTCTGTATAAATCAAGAACTTCTACAACCTCCAGATTCTGTCTCAGTATCTGGACTGACTCTAGACATCGACCATAGGTCTCTATGTCTATTACGTCTTTATTACCTTTCTGTTTTAGAAAGTCAAAGTAACTTACAGTTTGATCTGTAATTAACTTTTCTACTCTTTGCTCATCAGTCTTTAGGGACTGATACAGATTAATGTCTTTTAGTATCTCTAGTATCTGCAATTCAAAAGATCTGAGATCCTGATCAAGACTATTAGTCTCTTGAGCATGTCTAAAAACCCTGTCTACAACAATTTTTGGGTTATCACTTGGCAAAGATAATGGAGAAACAACAAATTGCTTCTCAAAATTTTCATTATCTAGCAATAAACAGTGAATCACCTTACCTTCAATAAGATAGCTGTCTAGCCTTTCCTCTCTTTGTTGTAAGACATAGTGTGAATAAAATAACTTTGGAGAATAGAGGAGCCTATTCAAACCGCTATAACTAAAGTAAAACGGTTTAGAATAAAACTCCTCTTCCAAAGCAAGAATGTTAATCTCTTCCTTTGTCTGTATCATTAGGTCTTGCTAATTCTATTTGTGTAATCTTAAACCACTTATGCTTATTTAAGGCACTGTTCATATCAGCCAAGTATCTTTTTCTCATGATAGCCTTTAACTCATCAGTAAGCATATTGTTATCGTCAGCATAAGTTAGAATACCGTCAATAGAATAGGAAGTCCATCTTTCAAACTCCATAAATTTAAGAAGACTCTTAAATGCTACAGATTTGACATATGGTCTGTCTCTATATCCAGTATACCAGTCGGTCAACAAAAGCATTAGATAAGGCTTACTAGATTCAAATGTACAATTTGCCATCATAGTAAGACCTAAATCTATATTACCTGGATCACGACTTACAAACAATTTTTGAATCATGTCATAAGAGTCATGGTCAAGAGCACCAGAACCAAGGAAAGATTCAATAGCAGAATCAGTATAAACCTGTTTACCCTCATAGGTTGTAATCAAATTATTTATTTCATTACAATCAAAAGTGTAGGTAAATCTGTCATAAGGCGTAGGAATCTCACCTAGTGTCTCTTCAAGGATAGAAAAAATAGGCACATTTCTATGCTGTAGGACCTTAATATGATCAGGTAATAGTTTGATTTGCTGAATAATATCTTGAATCTTTTCAAAACACTTTTCAGCAGATACATCCTCTTTAAATGATCTAAGATACCAGCTAGATCCTCTCTGATAAGATTTCTTAACTATATCTAAAGTAACCTGTTCAAGATATTCTAGTACACTATCTCTAAGATAAAAGTTTCTACTATAATGAGAATCAGATAGCTGTGTAATCTCATCTCTGCTAATGATTATAGAATCAGCTTTACTAGGGTCTCTTACTATACTTACGCCATATTCATCCTTTAGATATTTTAGTTTATACCTAGGCAGTACAGCAGACTTGCTTATATATACCTTACCTATTTTTTTAGGATCTATCTCTGCTGAATTTGAAATTACACTCAGGTGTTTTGCAACTTCCTTTGTCATATCTTCTAAAACATCCCTTTCTCTTTTATATGGTTGACCACCATAATGATATTTACCCGGATCAGAAAGAGTAAAGAATTCATCAGATCTATGATTTATATTAAATTCTACATATCTATTTAGTTCAATATTACCTAGTCTCATTTTACTGCAAGTTTTACGATTTCTTTGTCAAGTAAAAGCTTTTGGAACTTAGTCTTATTACCATGAATAATTGTCTTAATCATGAAATAGTGTAAGTCAAGAGCAAACAGATCATTAGTTTTAATAATGTCTTTAATCCTGTCAGTTACTTTATCTGTAATAGGATTACTTTCTGCATATACAACAGTATAGTTACTAATACGGGTTGCCATTAGACTAGCAATGTCAGCTCTGTAATGGGTTCCATCATACATAGAAGCCTTCAGTTTAGTCTCAATTGGTGCCCAGTCAGCTCCAGTAAGAATCTCTTTGGGGGATACCATAGTATCCAACTTGTTATTAATGAAAGTAGTAAACAAAGTACTAAACTCAGTACCTACGCTACCCTCACCAATCATCTGAATCAATGGCAACTGTTCTTCAAAGACTTTGATAGAGCTAATAGAGTTAAAGAATGTGGTAATACTACGAGGATTGATATCACCTTTAACCAACTCAGGATGCATCAACAGGAAGTTAATACAGCGAGAGTCAACATCATTTTGCTCAGCCCACTTAGCCCAGCAGTCAATATCAAACTTCAAATGAGCTGTGATAAAGCGAGTTCTTTGAGCTGTGTCAATAGAGTTTACCAAATACTCACCATTGTCTGGATTAGAAGTAAGGATTACGTGCCAGTCTTTTGGTAGCTTCCATGAGATATACTCTTGTCTGTCAATGATCTCCATCACCGCTTGAACAAATCTCAAGTCAGCACGAGTCCAGTCATCGAGAATAAGAATACCACCTTGACCTTTACCTTGTACCCACTCTGGAGCAGCGTGAGTCATTCTCTTTTCACCGGTTGGTTTGTAACCACTGGTAATATACATAGGCATGGTAGACTCAGTAACCCACTTAACCACATCACCCTTAATCATCTCATGCTCCTTCATAGGAAAACCTACGAGGTCACCAATCTCCTCCAACTGACTGAGATTCAGCTTTATACACTGCAGATTAAGTTCTTCAGCAACTTGTAAAATAGCACTGGTCTTACCGAGACCCGCTTCACCTTCAATATTTATAGCAACAGGATTCTTACCATTCTCTTGGAGATAACGGTTGTTTCCTACAATGTGTTTTACAAAATCTTTCAGTTCTGTAGTGTTCAATACTACCTGCTTGATGTTAGCCATCTTAATTTAATTTGATAATTTGACCTGGTAATTCGTTGTTAATGCTTGAACGGGAACTAAGTACCCACAGCATATGTCCCTTTGGTTTAAAAGGAGCGGGAGCTTCTCCATCAGTAAAATAAATTAGACATGTGTATTTCTTTTGATTAGCATCATAATACTCTATGACGGGATCAAAGGAAGTACCACCTCTGCCATGTAACTCAATCTGATTAGATTGTTTATATGGCCTTATGTCACTTATAGCAGTATCACACTGCACCACAGTTATATCACATCCTGTTTTATGCATATGGTGAACCTCAGAGAAAAACTCCTTTAGTTCATCAGTGCTAACAGAACCCGATGTATCTACAGCTACTAAGATATGTTTCTTCTGTTTAATCTTGAGACCGGGATTATCCTCAAATCTCTTGTTAAACTTACGTCTTAGTTTCTTTGTATACACTTTTACAGATCTACCTACAAATCTTCTAATATATCCCCGCCAGTCAAACTTGGGTTCCTCAAATGCTGTGAAGTTATCTATCAGCTCTTTGATTTCACCAGGAATAGTACCACGGGATTTTCTAACTTCCTCAGCTAGTTCTTTCATCTGATACTCCATCTGTGTTTTAAGCAGACGTTTCTCAGCATCACTCATGTCTTCAAACTCTTCCCAGTCATGATTAGGATTATTAAGTCCATCTTTAGATTGGGAATTTCCATTACTCATAGCATCCATAAGATTCTGTAGAGTCTGATTATTCTGATTCTGACTTAGAATCTCATAATAAGCTCTAGTACCAGCTCTCTCAGGAAGAGTAATACCGGGGAATGAATCTAATTTTAGAGCACCCTCTGGTAAATATTGTTCCTCAATATACTGATTGATCTCTAGATCTGCAGCAACATTAAAGAGTTTAGCATCCTCAAAACTTTCTTTCATTAACGGATGGAAGAAAGCTAGGTGAAGCATCTCATGTTTAGTCAGACCAATTTTATGATCTAGACTTAGACTATCCCAGAATTCTGGATTGATAAGCAACTTATAATTGATGTTGTGTTTAGCAACACCCGCTGTAGGTATCTTATCAGACCATTCCTTCTCAGTCATTACTAGAAAAAGCCCGTAATAGGGCTCTTTCAACATCAGTTCTTTACAAACTTTAGAAAGACTTTCATTTCTGTTTAACATCTTTTCTTGTGTTTAAAGCATCTTGAATATCAAATTTGATAGTAAGGCCACAACTTTTTGCAAGCTGACTATGTGTAACTTGAAACTCATCAAACATTTTAATCATCATTTCTGTAATATCTACCTCTAGGGGGAAATACTGTCTAGGATTATCCTGCACTAGAATAGAATCAGTAATCTGATTAATGCTCATAGAATGAATCATTTTATCTATGTAGTTCTTGTTATAAGAATCCACAGAGTACGAATCATACTGGTTAACCAGCTCTAGTATTTTAGTAGGACTAGTATAATCAAACGGATTCTGCCCATACAGAGCTTTCATATTTACAATCTTATTAAGATTCTTACAGATAGGAATCTTACCATACATTCTCCATAACAGAGACTTATCTTGTTTTATAAATGCTGTCTCCATTAGTATGAAAAGAATATAAGGCAGAGCCTGTTTCTGATCTACACTAGCCAGAATACTTATTGCAAGATCTCTATCAGATTCAGAAGAGTGGAGCATCTTAAAGATATTCTTAAACTCCTCATAGGTTATTGTAGCTCTGTCATAACTGTTTTCTTTTTCCATATTCAGACATCAATAAAGCATCTACAAGTCCATCATGTGGTTTTGTAGACTTAGCACCAAATACAAAACTTTGACCGGGGAATAATCTCTTAGCAGCAACCAGAGCCATAGCTTTGGTATCTCTAGTAGATTTACCGGTAATAGTAATCTCTTCTACTCCTAGAAACATTTCTTTCTGCCACTGTTTAGCAGGAACTTTTGTGTAAGGAATACCAAGAGCAATAGCCATCATCTCGATAGCACCTGACTGATGACCCATAGAGAATGCTGTTGCTTTAGAGCTACCAAAGATAACTCCTAGCTTCTCAAAAATCATATGGGGATGACAGTCATATACCTCGTAGTGTCTGGCATTTATTCTCTGTATAATATCATACAGAAAAGCATAGTCCAATTCATCCTTGATCATAGGCATTTGATAGGACTGTAGCGCTCCCGTAGGACCTTGATATACTACAGCTCCTTTTTTACCTATGTCAATTCCAATATACCCTTTACTCATAGTTAAATACTTTTTTAATTATTGGGGTCAGATATTCTTTGACTGTCTTTAGACCATGTTTCTTTACAGAATCAGATAGATCCTTCTCCAGCTCTAAGTGAATACTTGGTAACCCATATGCCTCATGATACCTTTCCATAGCTTTTATACCGGCAGTATCATTGTCAAACATAGTAGCTACACCTTTGTATTTACTTTTTAAATTATTAATCACTTCTTCTCTAATCAAAGATCCTTCAGAATCGGGAGCTATGAACTCAACAGGATACTTAAATCTTGTTAAACACATACCGTCCTTGAGAGAGGATACTATAATCAAATAAGGTTTAGAGAACTTCAACTGATCCATACCCTGGATATATGTGTTTATTTTCATAAACTTTTTATCCTTTACATAGGGTTGGTAGATCTTGTAAAGTGTCCCGTCTTGTCTAAAATAACCATAGACATATGGTCTTTGGGTTACAAAGAAATCATAAACACCATCTTCATTTCTACTAAAAGTAAAAGAGCTCAGAGGATGGACATGATATTTTTCTAGTAAGTCAGACCCAATACCAAACGGTACCCAGAAGTCTGCATCACCTTTTGTCCAACCACGAGTATCATAACTTTCAAGGTGATAGTTAGCCCGCTGTTTTATAACCACATCAGAAACATAGGTGCCTTCTTTCTTCAAGTAGCACCTATAATCTTCTATGATCTTATTTATAGCAGGACCCTGTGTCAGGTTATGTAAATACATTACCAGCTTAACACAATCACCACCTTTATCTGTAGAGAAATCCTTGAAGAAATATCTCTCCTGTCTACAAAATATTACCATAGATGGTACCGTATCTCCTGGATTAAATAGAGACTTAATCTTTACATCTTGACCGGTGAGTTTCTCACCTAGATTGCAATAAGTCTCAAATACCCAGGAGGTAGGTACATCTAAGATACTGTTTACTATGTGCTTGGTACTAATCATAGTAAAATATAAAAGGGGTCATTGCTGACCCCCTTTATGTAACCCTAAATTATAAATCTAAATTGAAATCTGCAGACACCTTAGGTGTAGTAGGAACATCAATATCGAAGTCACTACCAGCACTAAAAGAACTCACAGTTTCTGATTTAGCCTTTTTGATATGAAGCTCTTCACTAAAAGGCATAAGCTTAATGCTATCAGCATCGGCTTTCTGCATATTATATTGACCTTTAGCCTGCTTAGGAAGATACAGGTCATAGTTCATATAACCTGCTTTGTTCATGTACTCACGACCTGCAACACAAAACTTTACATAAACATCTTTAAATGGTTTATCTTGATTTAGTTGTGCTACAAACTCTTCAATAGTTTCATGCACACCATCTTGTGCTTCAAACCATGCTGTAGTTCCAGTATGGCGACAGATATTAGAAATAGCTTTAATAATTTCCAAGTCTCTGCTCACTTTAATGCCAGACTTTGTTTCACCATCAGAATAAGGCCACTCACTCATTTTTACCTTGCCAATCTGACCTAGATATCTAGGACCATCTGGGTTATCTTTATCTACCAAGAAACCTTCAAAGTCTCCCTCAAGAGGAGAAGTCTCTAATTGTAGAGATAAGTGATATGCTCCTTGTTTGTAAGGAACACTGTCCAATGTGATAGAGTTAATCTTGCATTCAACATTACCTGGTTGAATTACTTTAGGTGTAGAACCACCTGCTGCTGGGATGTTTTTTGTACTAATCATGATCTTAATCGATGTAAATGTTATTCCAATTAATTGTTATTGAGTTATCTTCATTTAGTTCAGACAAGACAATCTCTTGATTTCTGAGATGTTCTGGTCTGGCACCACATGATATTTCGTCGCTAGTCTTAAAGCTCAGGAAGTTTTTATTACCCTTACGGTACAAATATCCAATAGCATCAGACTGAGAACTGGTAATTCTTTTCAGTTTACCAGTCAAATCTAAGTCAAGGGCATTAACCTCTGACCCATTCTTATCAAGGACTACATCCTTAACGTGACCTACAAGAATAACTCTTGGAGCCCATGTCTTGATATAATCTACCACTTTGGTAAAAGCTTCCCTTAACCAGGGATAGCCAGCACCATTAGGCATATTCAGGATGTTTCCATACTTGGGTTTACCGTCTGTAAACCAGTTCTTACCCATAGAAGATTTAGAATACAAGTCCTCGGCAAAAGGAATACACATTTCCTCAAGCGCCGTGATAGTATCTACTGCTACATACTTATAGGGATATCCTGCTTCTTTGATAGCTTTACCAATAGCTCTGATATCTTCTACAGACTTAGCCTTGATCTTCATTGCATCTACATAGTCAGTACCATCTTCCAAGTCTAGGATTAGACAGTTATCTAACTCTGATAGCAATGTTGTTTTACCAACTTTAGGCTTGCTAAAAATAATAAGATTCTTAGGACTTTTAGTTTCTGCTGAAACTTTTTTAGTTGGGAGCGTTATTTCACTCATTTACTTGTAATTAGGTTGTTTAGCCAAGACTTGTTACTTAGTGGTCTGCCAGTCATAATAGCAGCAAAATCCCTAATAGTCATCTCTGATAATGGAACATCTTCATCAATAAGATCTCCCATAACAGATTTAAACGGATCTGGGGTTACTGCTGCGGCAGGCATATTCACTTTTACTAATTCACTTACTGGAACAAGGTATCTTACATGACCAACATCATTTGGCTCTGTAGTTTCATACTCTTCATCCCAATGTGGATTGTATCTCCACATCCATAATGTTCTATTTCCATCTTCAGGAACATAATCTCTACCTACAAATTCAGTAAAGATGTCTCCTTCTCTTTTTAATTCACTAGCAAAGAAACTTATGTAAAGCTCATCTTTGCCAGATGGTCTGTAGGCCATCTTTGGAAAAAATAATGGATTAGATAGATTCAATGCATCAAAAATAGCTTGATGCTTTTCTCTAAGTAATGCAATCTTTTCCTTAGATGACATTTCACTTTTTGTGCTAATTGCCATACTTTTTAAGATTTAATTCTTCTTTCTTGTTGCGGAGGAGTATCCATCTCAGATACCCTCATCTTTTCAAATTCAGCTCTGAAAAAACTCATTCTATTATCACCATTCCTGCATTTAAGAAAATGCATTACTAGAACTCTGTCATTTTCAATTACATACTTGTCCGGGCCATAGAATCTAATCTTCTGTTTACCCGGTCTATTGAGTCCTATCAAAGTGTCAGCATGCTGTAATAAAGCATCTGATCCAAAGATGTCAGACTCTAGAATGTAATTACCGTATTTACCATCCTCATTTCTCTCAGGATTGTCAATACTACGATTCAACTGACTGAGAATGATAAACGCTATGGGATATCTTCTCTTAAGTTCGGTGATAGCTTCGCCAAGATTGTAGAGCGTGTCATACTTATCCTTTTCAAATGGAGCTTTCTTTAGCAGCAATGAGTGGTCAAGAGTAACAATAGTTTTTGTGTATGAGAATCCATCATCTGTGTTAACAGCATGATGTCTCATATAATTACTAATCTGCTCTTTAAACTCATTGACTGTAATAGGGTCTTCCACTACATCAATAGGATAGCCAACTCTTTTCTTGGCATACTCATAGCATCTTACCAAATCTTCATTGGTAAGCTTTCCGTCTGCACTACACAAGTATTTATAGGGTTTGCCTATAAGACTTGAGTATTCTCTGATAGCGCTAGTTCTAGCTAGCATCTCAAACTGAAACTCCAACACTCTGAAGTCTTCCCCTTCATTCCGGTCAAATGCTTCCCTGATAATTTGATCTTTAATCAGGGTTTTACCGGCACCGGGGCGACCACCAATAACAGTGAGCGAGCTCCATTCAATACCATCTGTAGTTGCATCATTAAACTTGGACCACGGAGTCTTAATACTCTTAATCTTACCTTCCATTCTTCCCTTCATATATTCCAGGGATTGCTGAAAGGCTTCCTTCTGACTCTTCCAAAGAATCTGTGTTTCCATGTTTTGTTAGATAAAAAAACACAAGAGATAGTTCTTGTGTGTTAGTTGACTGCAGGCTCAAAATTAAGGCTTAAACTACCTTATCTGAGAAAAAATTACTAGAATCTTCATAATCATTGTTAACAATCATGCTGCAGTAATTTGCTAATTCAGACTCACGAGACTTATCAGGATTCATTTTACTGATAAAGTACTGAGAAGTCTTCATATACATATAGTTTTTTGCTTCATACTCATCCACATAAAGTTTTGTAGCTTGGATTACAGTTTCCCAGTCATACTTGTATGTCTTAAAGAACCATTCAAAATTAACTTTAATGTTTCTTTTGTCAGCTCTAGCCATTTTACCACTAGGTAATTTCTTCTTTGGAAATATCTCAAGATATTTTCCAACCATGTCTTCCGTAAGCTCAACTTTAATTCTAGGAAGCTTAGACTTAGGAATAAAATCTAATATCTGTAAGCCAGCCGGAGTAAGTTTACCGTTGGCATCACATAGACCTTCATTCTTAAGAACTCTCAACTCTGTATGAATATTGATATTCATAGGAGTCCCTGCATTACTGCCCAAACACCATATTAAATACAATTGGTTAGGCGTCAATCCCGTTTTCTGCAACAAAGGTATCCAAACTGTCATCAAAATGTATATTTTTTGTGTTATTGTACTTTTCTACAAATTCATTGTAAAGTTGAAAGAATAAGTCACTACCATCAGTAGTAAAATAGGCTCTTACCTTAGGTAATGCAATAGATACATTAGCATGGGTTTCCCCTATTAATTTAGCTATCATACCTACTTTAACTCCAGACTCCCACAGTAACAAAATTAGTGTACGTCTAATGTATAAATCTTTTTTGTGCTTTGTGGTAGGTTTAATGAGTGCCTTAGGATAATGCACCCTAGTAAACTCTACTATCTCCATAGTAGTAAACGGAGCAATTTGTTTTCTTACCATATAATCTTAGGTTTTTGTTGTGCCTCAAGGCACTTGTTTATTTTATTGAACAAGTCATCACAGTCCCACACAGTACCATTATAGGCAGCGGAGGCAGGATGAGTAACTGCAATTTTACAATTATTCTCTGGAACTAGATCCATGTACTCTTGAGCCTTTTTACCCAAAAAAGCATAAATAATTCCTGGTCTATTCCATACTAATGTGTCTAAAACACTGACCAAAAAAGGTCTCCATAGTAATTGATGTGTGCCCGGTTTACCGATAGTAGTTGTAAAAGCACTATTGAGTAATAAAACTCCTTGCTTTGCCCATCTATCTAAATTATTAGTAGGATTAGGATCTTGCAACTCTTGTGGTACAGTTTCTTTTATAGCTCTAAAAATATACTGTAAAGAAACTTCTGCTCTCTCTTTTCTACTACAAGAGAAAGCTAGACCATCGGCAACATCTAATTGTGGGTAAGGATCCTGTCCTATAATCACAACTTCTGTTTTATCAAAAGGTGACTGTTCAAATGCAGAAAATAGATATTTGACAGGAGGTGTAAACCTTTTACCGTCATTAGCTTCTTTTAACAGATGCTCTAATACTTTTTCCATTTCTGTACTCAGCAGATAACTTCTGAGTTTTTCATTCCATCCTGTGCCATTTAATTTGGCATATAGTTTTTCTTTTACTTCTTGTAAATTTACTGTAGCTAGCATACTTTTGTTTTAAATAACTAATTATGAGTGATAAAAAATCTTTGGAAGTAGAAATCATGCCGTATGAAGAAGTAGTAACAATTAATGTTAGCGGTATCATCTTGGCAAGAATTCAAAGTCTGATAAGTAACTTTTTTCCCTATAAGAGTAAAGAGCACCCAAAAGAGATTGCCAAAAATATTATGGATGGCACAAACCTGGATGATCCTCATGTTTATCACTTTCAAACTTTAATGGGTATAGCTCTTCTTATAGAAGAAGAAGCTAGAAGGCAGGGTAAATTAAAAAAGATCAATATAGATCCTGAGACAGGTAATCCTATTGAAGAGGAAACCCCACCTGCTCCCCAAAATCAAGAACAGTCTGAATCGCCAGACTCAACTCTTCCTTAGAACAATCTCCAAAAGACTTGATATTAGCTTCAGCGTCATATAGACCTGCTCTAACCTTTATCATATCTTTTACTTCATCATGGCTATATCCTAGATAATTAGCAATTTCTCTAGTACAAGCCTGTAGCTTACTTATTTGAGCATATGTACCATCGGTAGCATACTCTTCATAGGTAATTTGTATTGTCTGGCCTTCTTCCAGACCCTTTATGTAATTCTCTAACTTAAACTTATCCATGTCTCTTTTAGGGACAAGTTTCCCATCCTCTACTTTAAAGAGGATTGTAACAGGCAACTGTTTCATAAATAAATAATTAGATTTTTCTTCTCAGACGCTCAAATGTAGGTGTAAATACTACGCCATACAAGATGGGAAATATTAAAAATCCCCAAATTAGACTCATAGCCAACCCAGATATCTGAATAGCAATAGCCAGGTATATGCACCTAAGAAATATAAACTGATATTTATGCCATTTATCAGTAAAACAAACAAGCAGTGTGCTGCTATACGTAAACCTTTCTTCATAAGGGGGATAATGACCAAAGTAATACCAATCTCTTTTTCTATAGTACCTGAGCTTACCTTCAGGAGTTAGTTTCCATTTAGATTTCCAACCTGCATTCACACCATTAAACATTATGGCATCCATTCTAGCTTTAAAGTAAGAAGCTAGCATAACTAGAACACAGGATATTACAGCACTGATCATACTATAATATAAATAAAATAGGGGGACTAGCCCCCTATTCTATACAGGTATTAGGTTAATTAGTTAGGTTTACCTGTAGACTTTTTCTTGTATGGTCCACGTTTAAAACCTGGTTTTCTACCGCGTTTCTTTTTAACTACAGTAGTTTTACCATCAACGTCCTGAATATTTACTCTAGAATTAGCACCAGTAATGTTCACCTTGATGTCCTCATCTTTAACTGCATCAAATACTTCGTCAACCAAAGACTTATTAACATTTTCTAAGGCTTCTAATTTAGCTTTTAAATTAGAATTCTCCTGAATCTTCATAGTAAGACGGTTTTCAGAACTACGATAATTCATATTAACAAGAGTGTTAGCAGCTTCTAAACTAGTAATTACTTTGTTTAGTCTCTCAATTTCTTGATTACTCTTCTTACTGTGGTTAACGATGATAATTATAGCAAATGCTACAATTAAGGCTGTGATTACAAATACTGTCATGATTGATGTGTTTTATTATTTTTCACAAATATAAATTAAAATTTTAATCCTACAAATTTAAAAGTCTTTGTAGATAATTTTACTTTGATCAAATACAGACAAAGCTGATTTGGTCCAACCCTCATCAACAGTATCCTTGTAACACAAAATATGGACTGTAGCCACATCATCTGGATTTAATCTCAGTAATCTACCAATTCTCTGAGAACTCTTTCTTTCATTACCATAGGCGTGCATTATAATACCCTGTCTTAGTTCCGGGATGTTTACACCCTCATTAAGCTGTAATACAGCAGACAGC